>LNAP01002801.1_pt1 | contig 18795 bp, 24 predicted proteins | sample 602601 | NCBI WGS metagenome assembly LNAP01 (sample SAMN02440304, study PRJNA202911) | soil metagenome | biome: Subtropical and temperate rainforests or woodlands; isolation source: soil samples (1 kg each in a 20% v/v slurry with milli Q water) were... ...
TGGCAACCGTAATCTAATTGACGTATGCCTTCGTAGGTCGATCAAAGCAATTGGTCGCGATGAGGACGCTTCTGTTGAGCCCGTTCTCGATAGAGATACTGCAAATGTGCCAGGCACTCCGGATATTGCGGCGCGTATCTTGGCGAAAATTGCGATGGCGGATGTATTTGTTGCAGACGTTAGTATTGTCAATCGCGATGCAGGAGGCAGACCTACACCGAATCCGAATGTCTTAGTGGAACTGGGGTATGCCATTGCGGAACTTGGCTGGGATAACGTCCTGCTTGTCCAAAACGGGGCGTTTGGCGGTCCGGAGCTGCTGCCGTTTGACCTTCGGGGACGTAGGACTGTTGTTTACGATGCGCCTGAAGGCTTCGACAAAAAAGAAGTTCGAGGGTTGCTTCAGGGGCGATTAGAAGGTGCTTTAAGAGCTGCCCTTGCCCCAGGTATGGGAGACGCACTCCCTACAGGGCTGAAAGCCAACTTGTGGTGGGGGCCTTGGTCATATATTCAGAGAGGGGTATACGGCGGGAATATCTTCATTCGGGAAGTTGGACCTGATGGGTTCCTTTTTGATATTAACGTCTGTCATGGGGCTCACACAGGTAGCATGATCGCTTATGCACGAATTGTTTCCCACGATCTAGCGTATTGTCGTGTGGCGAACGGTGACGATGGAGACGTAGGAGAACTCGTCTTTAGACGTCAGATGATCGACGGGCGGCGAATTATTGAGGTGGAAGAAACAGTTTCTTGTAGTTATTACCGGGGTATGAGAGCCAACTTTGGTGGGAAATTTGAACGTCGTAGTGAACCATGGTTCGATGCAGGCTTCCTCAATGAACTGGAGTTGGCGCGTCTTTACGCATTGACTGGCAATCATATGGAAAAGATGCGCTCGTGTACTGGAAGCATGGGTGATGGTGAGAATGCCGATAACTTCCAAGCTTCTGTTATTTGGGGAGGTGTCGCCGGTCTGTTCACCATTATGGAAAGCATCCTTATGGTGAGTCCTGAAGGTGATCTTTGGTGCGCATACCTTGATGGGGGCAAAGTTCATTATTTCACTACCTCACCTGCCTGGGGCACGACATTGCCAATAACTATAAACGAATGGCGCACTAAGTTTATTGAAAAGGAGGTTGTTTATCATGGGCGTGTGGAAGTGGGGGCGAGTGACTCGATGGAGTAGTCGACGAAGTCGGTTTCATTTTTATAAAGGGCACCATTTTCGATAATGGTGTCGCTTAGGGGGAGATGCGTCAGATTATATTGGTAAAGCAATGGACCGGTTTTTCAATAATCTTAACAAAATTGACGTCATTGTAAGGTCGTGTCGATGTACTAGTGTTTGTTTTTTTGTGAGTGGGCAGCAGACTAGTCTTTTAGATGAATTGTGCTGTCTCTAAAAATATCGTCTGCTATAATAGAATTTAGGTTTTTATGATCTAAGTTGTAGGGTAGATTTTAATGAGTTCATCCCAGATTGACTGCAAATATTCATCTATTTTTATTTTGTTGTCGTTCTCATTAAATATAGCTGTAACCGACATATATGGGTGAAAATCGTCATGAAATTTGGTTGTGTGCTCGCCGTCGTTTATATACATGTCGGCGGATGCACCCAGCCACCCAATGGGTACTGGTTTTAATGCTTTGGGGTTATGAAATAAAATAGTACCTTGGTTCCATGTCTCAATTGGGGCTTGATAAGTTCCTATTTCATACATAAATGGTGCTGGAAGGGTGGCGTTGGGGTCATGTCGATAGCATGTTCCATACCGAATAATTCTTATGCTTGGATCATTTCCCTTGCCTGCATGGCTGATACGGTTGAAAGTTGGGATTGTTCCGGTGTTGCAAAAAAGCACTCCGGAAATGTTTTCTGCGCCAGGTAAATCAAAGAAGCCAGACGGAATCGTTTTCCTACCATTTATGTGCTCCTTTATAGGCTTGTGATCGACCATCAAATTCCCGTGAGAATCTTGGTGAGTATGATATTGAACTCCGTAGAGATATTGTGAGAGAGCAGATGAAGATGAGGTTAATGAACCAGGTCGGCTAAAATCTTGAATAGCGATGACTATAGGTTTTCCCTGTATTTGAGGTAATTTCCAGTATTCTTTCTTGAGTTTTGAATATAAAGGACTACCAAGTCGTATCGGAATTTCGTGGCGATAGAGATTTGCTACTGCTGTCTCCGTAGTGTCTTCGTCAGGAAACATAGCGTAAGGAGTAATGCCATTGTTGTTGGTCGGGTTGGCTGTTACCGCTTCTACTGCTACCGTATGTTCGCCTTTGCTTAAAATGAAGTCAGGGCGATCATTGTTTCGGTCAATGGTAAGATTTTGTGATTTGAATAACTCATTTAAAAATATCTCAAATGTGCGTTGGTCAAACCCGGTGGTTTGGAACTGCTCGACAAAATTTCCGTCTGGGTCTTGAAAAGTTTTTTGGATTTCTCTCAAAATTGTTCGGGCAGGCTTGAAGCCAGGGCTGTTTTTGAGTTCTATATATTGAGGGTGCAGTTTTTTTTTGTTACTGCTAGGGTTTTTGAATAGATCTATCTTCAATTTGTTCTCCTTGCTTGCGTATTATCTACGGACGTTCATTTTCCGACGCTTTAAACGTTTCTGTCCAATCTGCATCTCGCTCCTGCGATGATGTATTATATAGTGCACTTCACAAAGTATTCGGTATTCAGAAAAGAAATCGGCGAAGGCGGTATGTAACTCGTTAGCCCACGGAAGACGTTCAGCATCGTAAGCAAAGAATCGTCGTATCGCTTCGATATCGTCACGGAGATGGAAGACATTGTTTCGGTACTCCCTGAGCGGGTCAGAATGCTGCTTCATCATGCTGCCTATTTCATCGCATTTTGAGATAAGTTCGCTGAAGCTTTCTGGACGATTTTCCTGCAATAAGAGACGCATCCTAAGCTTCTTGAAGCCTTCGCACGTCACGCCAAGGAAACCAAGCCAAGAGGAAAGGTATATGCCCAGCGTGGCTTCATCATTCTGGCTTAAATAGCTGTATTTTTTCCACTTATTGTCAAGTTTTATATAATGCTGCCGCATTAGATCAGCCGCTAGAAAGTAGTGTGCAGAAAGCACTAAAACGGGATCTTGATCTCGGCTTGGAAGGGTATCGTTTGGCAGTCGGGTGTCTACTTCAACTGCCAATGTACGGGGCATACCCGCGACGTAGTAAAGGATGTACCCTGAGTAGATCAATGAGCCTGTCGTCACCGCGGCTTTGAAACACTCCTCAAGTGAGTTTTCTGTGTCAAAGCCGTATTCTGTGAGCCTAGACCCAGCAAAGCGAGTGAGTCGCCATACGTCGAATCCCCCGATCTCACCCTGCCTCCCGAAATCAAAGTCAATTTTGCCCGTGGCTAAATTTACAGCACATCCATAGCCATGCTTGAAATAACGAATGCCACCGTCAAGTTCACCGATCTCGGGAATGTTTGTATCTATCCAATCCGTGCAGGTTAATGGCATCGGGATGCCAGACCGCTGCATAAGCTCCACGGCGGTACGGACACTTGCTTGGTAGTCGGAAATCAAATTAGTGAGTTGATTATTCATGTTGACTCAGACTGCCGTTAAGGGGGCGGCCGCGGCCGAATACAGCATGTCGAGCGTAATCTGGCCTGAAGGTGATACGCACCTTTGAGGCGTTTGCCGCCCAACCCATTGAGCAATGAATTTTCATTTGTCCCGGTAACCGACTGCTTTTGAAGAGCACAAGCATAGCAGCGACAGTACTCATGGTTGGAGCCGAAAACGGTTGCTTAAATTTTGCTAATGCGGGTGAGAGAGGAAGCCGGATTTGATGGAGGCGAATGTTGATGGTACGAAATTGGTACGAGGGATTTAGAGCAGACCTATTGGCCTTTATTTGCAGGGGCGGGACCGTTAGTACGCACAATCCATCATCGGGCAGCTGGATTCTGCAGCTCACATTGGCATCTGTTTTTTGCTCCGCAACCATCCTACTGAGCCCCGGAGAACAGGGCGTCTTAAAGGATTTTTAACGCAGGCTTACGTAGCATTTAGTGAAATAAGTGTTTGAATAATAAAGAAAAATACCCGGACTTAAAATCCCCCGCTCGTAAGGGCGTGCCGGTTCGATTCCGGCTTCGGGCACCATACATATCAAAGGCCTGCATGAGGAAACTCATGCAGGCCTTTGTCGTTTCTGCTCCGCAATTCTTGATAGATGATCCTCGTCAACCTCAAACCTGGTTCTGCCAGATTTTTGTAGCAGCGGTGCGCCGAACATAATCGCTGAAGTCGCGCGCGGGCCGGCCAAGTGCGCGCTGAACGCCATTGGCTAACGGCGTGTTGCGACCGTCGAGCACCGTGGTGAAGAGATAAAGCACCAGGTCAATCAACGGCGCAGGAAGTTGTGCCTGCTCCAGTGCCTGACGATATGCATCCGGCGGTACGGCGACGAAACTGATCTCGCGCCCGGTCCCTTGAGCAATCTCATCGACCGCTTGGGCAAAAGTCAGTGCCCGTGGCCCGGTCAATTCATAGAGTTGGCGTGAATGCCCCGGTTGGGTCAGTGCCTGGACTGCAATTTCGGCAATGTCCTCCACATCGACGAAGGGCTCCGCGATATTGCCGACGGGAAGGGCCAGTTCTCCTTCAAGAATGGGCTCCAGAAAATGCGCCTCGCTGAAGTTCTGGAAGAACCAGCTGGCCCGCAGGATCGTCCAGTCGACACCGCTGTTTTGAATGACGCGTTCGGCTTGTTCCGCTTCAACCTCGCCACGTCCGGACAGCAGAACCAATTTGCCGACGCCACGATCGACGGCCAGGTTGGTAAACGCCTGGATAGTATCGAGGGCGCCCGGAACGGCGAGGTCCGGTTGATAGGAAATGTAAACAGCGTGAACGCCATCAAGCGCCGCATCCCAGGTCCGTCGATTTTCCCAGTCAAAGGGAGGATTCGCGCCGCGAGAACCCAAGCGCACGGGCAATCCTGCGGCCTGGAGATGCTGGGTGATCCTGCGCCCTGTTTTACCGGTCGCACCGAGAACGAGGAGGGTGTCCTGAGTGGTTTTCATCGCGTTCATCTCCATCGGGTTAATGTGAGTAATGCTCACGTTAAGAAGATGATAAACGCTCATGTTCTACCGTCAACCAATGTTAAGGAGGAAACCGACATACGGATGCAACCACTTGGGGGCGTTCGCGGGGGGTGCTAAGGTGAGTGCTTGTCATGTTATTGATCGGAATCACGCCAGTGCCAAAGAAAGCCGCCACCGGGCTCGAGCAACCTGCTGCAGAGCCGACCCGCCGCAATCCCACGCAACAACGCAGTCGCGAGCGGCAGGAGCGAATCCTGGCGGTGGCGACGCAACTGATCGCAACCAAGGGCAGCGACCAGGTAAAAATGAGCGAAATTGCCGAATGCTCGGAGATCTCGATCGGATCGCTTTATCAGTACTTCCCTGACAAGAGCTCGGTCATTCGCACACTGGCCGAGCGCTATAACGCGGCAAGCCGTCGTTGTATCGAAGAGGCGCTGGTGACGGTGCAAGATGCGCAAGGGTTGGCGGATGCCTATTCGGACCTGCTGGATCAGTATTACGAGATCGTTCAGGCCGAACCTGCGATGCGTGATATTTGGTCAGGCATGCAGGCAGACAAGCAGTTGCTGGCGTTGGAGCTGGAGGAGAGTCGTGTGGCGGGCGGCTTGCTGGCCGATGCGATGCTGCGGGTGTTTCCAGGCAGCGATGCGCAGCGGGTTGCTGATTCTGCCTTTCTGATCTGGCAGCTAGGTGAAGCGACTATGCGACTGGCCATTTCTTGTGCGCCCGAAGAGGGCCGGCGGTTGTTTGAAGCCTTCAAGCGCATGTCGCTCGCTGAAATCATGGAGCCGGCGAACCTGAACACGTGCGACTCATCAACAGACCTGTCAGGGCCAATCCCCCGGTGAGAGCGAGCCGGCTCGCGATGGTTGAAGGTCAGTCACATCAATGTTGAATGTGCTGCCCTCATCGCGAGCAGGTTCTCTCCCGCATGAGATCTTTCCTGGCGCAGTTTTTAAACGAAAGGCTGGCCGGTAAAACCACGGGGTAACCTTTGCAGTCCGGCCATGGCGGTCAACCGTTGTACCCAGGCGGCGCGCCAGTCATTGGCGGTGTGAGTGACTTTGGCCTTACGCGCAGCACGGCGTGCTGCGTTACGTTCGGCTTTGCGCGCGTCCTTGAACGCGTCGGTGTTGCGGCAGCTTCTGCACTTTACGCGGGTCAATTCGCTGGTTGATGTGAGATTGCTGCCTTTGTGACCGCAGGCCAGATGCCCGCTGACTTTGAAGTGAGTGACCATGGGACGTCTCCTTCGTGACGTGTGACTGTTTGACCTCCAGCTAATGAAGACGTTCGTTGGCTGCCCAGCGGGCAAAAAAATGGCCTGCATGCGGGCAGGCCAAGGGGTTCATCAAAGGAGTGAACCCACTGTAGGGTGTGTGTTGTGAACGTTACGTGAAAAGAAGTCACAAAAAATCCCGGCGTCCGGCCAAGTGGGGTGTGGAGAAAAAGATAAGCAGACAGGCAAGGACGCGGTGACGATGAAGTCGCCGTTCACACGTCCTGGATCAGGCCCTGTTCTTGAATCGCGCGCCCAGATCGAATCATCTGAACCGTGGAAGAGGCGGGTCGACAGGTTTTAACGAAGACAGGGTGTTTCGAATCAGTGGCGCGTCTTTTTCAATGTCGTTCAGGCGGTCACGAATTCTGAGGGCTGTCGGATGCCCTCCTTGATGGTCTACCCAATCGGCAATCTCCTTGCACGCAGCGGCAAGTCGAGCCTGGCGGGAGTCGAGCAGGGTAAGCAGGGTGGTGATGGACTCTTTTTCGGACATGGCAAACACCTCCGTTCAAGAAACCTGACAAATAGCAGCAAAAAGCCCGCTGGGTGCGAGCTTTCTGCCGATGGGGTCGCTGGTCCTTCAGCTGATTTCAGTATAGACCCGGACTTCAGGCTTGTCGGGCCGTCACTTGTGACCTGGTATTGAGCTGCCGGCATTCACGTCGGGCATCTTCTTCAAGATCGAAGCCGTCACCGATAAAGCCACGGGTGCGGGTATCTTCAATGCGATACCAGACGGCGGCGTCGGGTGGCGGGTGGCCGGCTTCTCCGGCCCGGCGGCCATGAATGATGATCTTGTTGCAACGCTTCACAACGAAAATGTCTTCCATGGCGTCACCGCAGCTGATTCATGTCCACATCAACTATAGAAGCTCTTTGCAATCGTGCAAAAAATGGACGGGTCATTTTGTCGATTCTGCCTCAGCGATCATTTTCTCCAGATACATGGCGAGCCCGACTTCTTCTGCCCTGAGACCTTTACGCAGTCTCGGCCGCGGCAGTTGGGCCAAGGCGCCGAGCATAAAACCTTCGAGCACCGCCGGGTGGATGTAGCACTTGCGGCACACGGCCGGGGTGTTACCGAGTTGCCTGGCAACGTTCTTGACCATCTCGACCACATGCCGTTTCGCGTCCGACTCAGGCTCCCACTGCAACTCACGCAGCACCGACAACGCCAGGACGCTCCCGGCCCATGTCCGATAATCCTTGGCCGTGAAGTCGGCGCCGGTGAGGGTTTGCAGGTAAGCATTGACATCTGAGGAGCTGACGGTGTGTCGCTCGCCATTTTCGTCCAGGTATTGGAAAAGGTCTTGTCCGGGAATCTCCAGGCAGCGCTTGATAATTCGCGCCAGGCGTCGGTCTTTCACGGTGATCTGGTGTTCGACACCACTCTTGCCGCGAAACTGGAACAGGATCGCGCTGCCGTTGACCTCGACGTGACGGCTGCGCAGGGTGGTCAGGCCATAGGAGCGATTTTCCCGGGCGTATTGCGTGTTGCCGACCCGGATCAGCGTCGCATCGAGCAAGGTAATCACGGTGGCCATGACTTTATCTCGGCTGAAACCCGGAGCGTCCAGCAGCGTTTCAAGCTGTTTGCGCAGCTTCGGCAGTGCCAGGCCAAAGTCCCGCAGGCGTGAGTATTTATCGGCATCGCGCACTTCGCGCCAACGCGCGTGATAACGGTATTGCTTGCGACCGCGAGCGTCACGGCCGGTGGCTTGCAAATGACCACGTGGGTCGGCGCAGATCCACACATTGGTATAGGCCGGCGGCACGGCAAGGGCGTTGAGGCGCTTGATTTCGTCGGGATCGGTAATGCGCTGGCCCGCAGGATCGAAGTAGCAGAATTTGCCACGCAAGCGTTTGCGGGTGATTCCAGGCTGCGTGTCGTCGACGTAGTGCAGGTCGGGTGGCAGCACATCGGGCAGCGCGGTATCGGGCATGGCAAAAAATCCTTGGCGACGAAGTCAGGGGGCCTGTACAGCCATTGACCGCGTCCATTCGCCGTGGTGCCGACGAATTTACGCCAGCACGGCCACCGCTTTGATCTGCGCCCAGAGTTGCTGGCCGGGGTGCACGCCCAGTTGGTCCCGGGAGTAGCGGGTGATGCGTGCCAGCAGCGGTGTGCCGGCCGCATTCAGGCGGATCAGCACGTGGGCGGCGTTATCGGCGCCGATTTCGCTGATCACCGTCACCGGCAAGCGATTGAGGATGCTGCTGTGCTCGACGCCTTGCAGGCTCAGGCTGACATCCCGCGCCTGGACCTTGCAACGCAGCGCCTGGCCTTGGGTCATCGGAGCGTGCGCCACGCGAATGCTCAGATCGGTATCGGGCAGCTGCAGCGTCAGCAACTGATAGTGCGGGTCATAGGCGCTGACATGGCCTTCAATCACCACGCCCGCATCGTCGCCCAGCGCCAGGGGCAAATCGAGACGCGCCAGGGTTTCACCGATTGGTCCGCTGGCCAGCGCCTTGCCGTCGCTGAGCAGGACGATGTGGTCGGCCAGTCGGGCGACCTCATCCTGTGAATGGCTGACGTACAGCACCGGGATATCGAGTTCATCGTGCAGGCGTTGCAGATAAGGCAGGATTTCGTTTTTGCGCTGGCTATCCAGCGCCGCCAACGGTTCGTCCATCAGCAACAGTTTGGGGCTGGTGAGCAGCGCGCGGGCGATGCCGATTCGTTGCCGTTCGCCTCCGGACAGGTGCTGCGGATGGCGGTCCAGCAGATGACCAATGCCCAACAGTTCAGTGGCATGCGCCATGTCAACCCGGCGTTGCTGCTTGGGGATGCGCTTCAGCCCGAACTCCAGATTGGCCAGCACCGAAAGGTGAGGAAACAGGCTGGCCTCCTGAAAAACATACCCCAGCGCACGTTTATGCGGCGGTACGAAAATCTTCTTGTCACTGTCCTGCCAGACTTCATCGTTGACCTGAATAAAGCCCTGTTCGGCCTGCTCCAGACCGGCGATACAGCGCAGGCACGTGGTCTTGCCTGACCCGGAATGGCCGTAAAGTGCCGTTACTCCGCGGCCGGGCAATTGCAGATCCACCTCCAGGGCGAATCCTGAATAAGTCAGTTTAAGGCGCATATGAATCATCGATCAGCTCCAGCCCGCTTTGGTTTTACGGCTGGAATAGAGCGCCAGCAATACGGCAAAGGAGAACACCAGCATTGCCCCGGCGAGCCAATGGGCCTGGGCATATTCCATGGCTTCAACGTGATCGTAGATCTGCACCGAGACCACGCGGGTCTTGTCGGGAATGTTGCCGCCGATCATCAGCACCACGCCGAACTCGCCGACAGTGTGGGCGAAACCGAGAATGGCCGCGGTGATGAAGCCGGGGCGAGCCAGCGGCAGAATCACGCTGAAAAAGGTGTCCCATGGATTGGCGCGCAAGGTGGCGGCCACTTCCAGCGGGCGGGTGCCAATGGCGGAAAAGGCGTTTTGCAGCGGCTGGACCACGAACGGCATCGAGTACAGCACCGAACCGATCACCAGTCCCGCAAAACTGAATGTGAGCGTGCCGAGCCCCAGTGACTGGGTGAATTGGCCGACAAAACCGTTAGGGCCGAGCGCCAACAACAAATAAAAGCCAATCACCGTGGGCGGCAGGACCAGGGGCAGGGCGACAATTGCCCCGACCGGGCCGCGCAACCACGAGCGGGTGCGCGACAGCCATAACGCAATCGGAGTGCCGATGATCAACAGGATAACCGTCGTCAGGGACGCCAGTTTCAGGGTCAGCCAGATGGCGGAAAAGTCGGCACTCGTCAGCGTCATTTAGAGTTGGTAACCGTAGGACTTGATAATGGCGGCGGCTTTCGGCCCCTTGAGGTAGTCAGCCAGTGCCTTGGCGGCCGGGTTGTCCTTGCCCTTGTTGAGGATCACCGCGTCTTGTTTGATCGGGTCGTGCATGTCGGCCGGGACGATCCAGGCCGAACCGCCGGTGACTTTGCCGTCTTTGTAGATCTGCGACAAGGCCACGAAGCCGAGTTCAGCGTTGCCGGTGGAAACGAACTGATAGGCCTGGGTGATGTTCTGGCCTTCAACGAGCTTGTCTTTGACCTTGTCGGTCAGGCCCAGTTTGGCCAGCACCTGAGTGGCGGCAAGGCCATAAGGCGCGGCTTTCGGGTTGGCGATGGAAAGGTGCTTGTATTCGTTCCTTTTGAGCACATCGCCCTTGGCATCGACGTAATCCTCCTTGGCTGACCACAGTGCCAGCGTGCCAACGGCGTAGGTGAAGCGCGAACCCTTGACGGCGTCGCCTTCAGCTACGAGTTTTTGCGGGGTGGTGTCGTCGGCAGAGAGGAACACTTCGAACGGCGCGCCATTCTTGATCTGGGCGTAGAACTGACCGGTTGCACCAACGGAGGTGACCAGTTTATGCCCGGTGTCTTTTTCGAAATCGGCGGCGATGGCCTGGATCGGCGCGGTGAAGTTGGCGGCGACGGCCACCTGGACTTCGCCTGCCTGAGCGGAGCCGAACGCGAAGACGGCGAGCAGGCTTGCGAGGCAGGTCGGGGCAAAACGTGAGGCACGCATGGGCATGAAACGGCTCCGTGATAGGCGAATGCAACGAGGGGGTGAAACGCTATATATCGAAATATATAGCGTAATGCCCGCAAACGGAATGTGTTGGAGCCGAGTCTGTGAAATTGCGTGATCCTGGAGCAGCAGGCTACAGCAGCGTGCTTCAGCGACGGAGCAACTTGGCCAAACCTTCCTCCGCCAAACGCCGAGTCAGCTCTGCCGTACTCACTTCAACGCCCAACGTGAATGCCTGCCCAGCCCAGAGATTGCTGAAATCCGCTTCGCCCTTGGCCCGCAACGGCATCAACGCACCACCGGCCAACGGGAAGGCCGGGGCTTTATCGCTCATGGGGCCGAGTTCGCGCATCACCCGATTGAGGATTCCTCGTGCTGGGCGGCCGGTGAAAAGATTGGTCACCGCCGTCTCGCTTTCCTTGGCCGTGCGCAGCGCCTTGTGGTGAGACGCGCTGACCTTGGCCTCTGGCGTGAACAGGTAAGCCGTCCCCACCTGCACCGCCGAAGCGCCCAACAGAAAAGCTGCCGCCACCCCCCGCGCATCACTGATCCCGCCCGCTGCAATCACCGGCACTTTCACCGCATCGACGACCTGAGGCACGAGGGCGAATGTGCCGACCTGACTGCTCAAGTCATCGCTGAGGAACATTCCCCGATGTCCGCCTGCCTCGTAGCCCATGGCGATGATCGCGTCGCAGCCATGTTGTTCCAGCCAGACGGCTTCTTCGACGGTGGTCGCCGAGGAAAGAATTTTCGCCCCGGTGGCTTTTACCCGATCCAGCAGTGATTGTTCCGGCAGGCCGAAGTGAAAACTCACGACTTCGGGACGGAATTCTTCGAGCACTTCGCAGGCGGCGTTATCGAACGGCGCGCGATTGGATACCGGTGTGGGGGCCTCGAAATCGACGCCCAGTTCCCGATAATACGGTTCCAGCAGGTTTTTCCATTCCCGAGCCCGTTGCTCATCGGCGGCCGGGGTCTGATGGCAAAAATAGTTGATATTGAACGGACGCTGGCTCTGTTGGCGGATCGTCTTCAGCTCTTCGCGCAACTGCTCGATGCTCAGCATCGCCGCGGGCATCGAGCCCAGGCCGCCAGCGTTACTCGCGGCGATAACCATGGCCGAGCCGGTAGCGCCGGCCATAGGTGCCTGGATGATCGGCAGTTCGATGCCGAGCAGGTCAAGAATACGGGTGTCTGGCCATTGGCTCATTTCAATGATTCTCCGGCGGATAGAACCGGTTTTTTACCAGCAATGGTTGATGCAGAGCCAGTCGACTTTTGTATCCGGGACGTTTTCCGTTATTCAAGGACCGCAAAAAAAGGCGTAACTGCACGTCATGGTAGTGCTCGGTGCAACGTAGGTTTGGCTAAAGTCTTGTACGGCGAGATGTTTCTTTGTGGTATTTCAATGCCCCCACAACCGGATCGATTGCATTGAGAGGCAATGATGTTCAAAGGTATTTTGATCGACAAAGACGACAGCGGTTACCGGGCCACACTGCAAGAGATCAATGACGATCAACTGCCCGAGGGCGATGTGACGGTGCGGGTCGCGTACAGCACCTTGAACTTCAAGGATGGCCTGGCGATCACCGGCAGCAGCCCGGTGGTCAGGAAATTCCCCATGGTGCCCGGAATCGACCTGGCCGGTACGGTCGAAGTCAGCGAGCATCCGGACTACAAGGTCGGTGACCAGGTCTTGCTCAATGGCTGGGGCGTAGGCGAAGGGCATTGGGGCGGGCTCGCACAAAAAGCGCGCCTCAAGGGTGACTGGCTGATCCCACTGCCCAAGGAATTCACCGCGGCTCAAGCCATGGCAATCGGCACGGCCGGTTACACGGCGATGCTGTGCATCCTGGCGCTGGAACATAATGGTGTCACGCCTGAGCAGGGCGAAGTCCTGGTCACCGGGGCCAACGGCGGCGTAGGCAGTTTCGCCATCGCGCTGCTGAGCAAGCTTGGCTATAAAGTCGTAGCGTCCACGGGCCGCACCGCCGAGCACGATTACCTCAAGCAACTGGGCGCCAGCGAGATCATTGATCGCGTCACTCTGTCCGAGCCGGGCAAACCGCTGGCCAAGGAACGCTGGGCGGCGGTGATCGACTCGGTCGGCAGCCACACGCTGGCCAACGCCTGCGCCAGCACCAAGGCCAATGGCACGGTCGCCGCCTGTGGTCTTGCACAAGGCATGGATTTCCCGGCCTCCGTCGCGCCGTTCATTTTGCGTGGCGTGACGTTGGCCGGGATCAACAGCGTGACCCAGCCCAAAGCCAAGCGGATGGAAGCCTGGAATCGGCTGGCCAAGGATCTGGACTTCGCGTTGCTGCCACTGATCAGCCATGAAATCGGCTTGAGCGAAGCTATCGACGCCGCACCGCGCTTGCTCGCCGGACAATTGCGCGGGCGAGTGGTGGTCGATGTGAATCGGTGATTACACGGTTTCGCGTTCCAGCAACTGACGCTTGCGCTCGACACCCCAGCGATAGCCCGAGAGGTTGCCGTCGCTGCGTACCACGCGGTGGCACGGGATCGCCACTGCAATACTGTTCGCGCCGCAGGCCTGAGCCACGGCGCGCACGGCTTTGGGCGCGCCGATACGCTGAGCGATATCGGCGTAGCTGGCGGTGCTGCCTGCAGGAATCTCCCGCAGCGCCTGCCAGACCCGCTCTTGAAAAGCGGTGCCGCGCACGTCCAGCGGCAAATCCAGGCCAATTGCCGGGGCTTCGATAAAACCGACAACCTTGGCAATCAACTGCTCGAACGCGTGATCGGCGCCAATCAGATTCGCACGCCGAAACTTGTCCTGCAGATCGCAAACCAGTTGATGCGGATCATCCCCCAGCAGGATCGCGCAAACACCGCGTTCACTTTGCGCCACCAGAATGGCCCCCAGGGAACACTGGCCAACGGCAAAACGAATGTCGTTGTTCTGGCCCGCCGCGCGGTAATCCCCCGGCTTCATGCCCAGCAGTTTATCGGCCGATTCATAGAAGCGGCTGTTGGAGTTGAAACCGGCGTCATACAGGGCGTCGGTGACTGAGCCGCCGTCGGCCAGGCGTTCGCGCACTTTGCGGGAACGATGGGCGGTGGCGTACCCCTTGGGTGTCAGCCCGGTCACGGCTTTGAATACGCGGTGGAAATGGAAGCTGCTCAGGCCTGCTGCCTGCGCCAGCTCATTTAACGCAGGCGGATTTTCGGCGGATTCGATGTGGCGGCAGGCGACAGCGACGGTTGCTGCGTGTTGTGCGGCGACATCGCTTTGATCCTTCGTGGCCCGTTTGCTGGGACGATAGCCCGCCGCCAGGGCTTGTTCTGCCGTGTCGAAAAATTCGACATTCTGCGGTTTCGGCAAGCGCGCCAGGCTGCTGGGGCGGCAATAGATTCCGGTGGTTTTCACGGCGTAGACAAACTGCCCGTCGGCACCGGGATCCCGTGCAACGACGGCGGCCCAGCGAGGATCGTCCTCGGTGGCAATCCTGGTCGAATGAGTTGTCATGGTTTCATGTCCGTTGACCCGTTTTTTTCAGATTAACAAGCCCCCGACACCACAGCACTCCGAGTCTTGCGGTTGAATTCGAGGGCTTCATCCGGCGGTTCGAAAGGTGAAGTTGATCCGTTGTTCACCCAGGCGTGGGTGATGGCCGTCCTTGATCGGCAGCACGCCGTGATAACGCAAACGATCGACGCCACCCCAGACCACGATATCGCCATGCAGCAACGGTACACGCTGGCTTTTATCGCTTCGTTCAAACCCGCCGAACAGGAACATGGCCGGCAATCCCAATGACACCGACACGATCGGTGCGGCGTAGGAACCTTCGTTCTTGTCTTGGTGCAATGACATCCTGGCCCCGGGGACATAGCGGTTGATCAGGCAGGAGTCAGGGACAAACCCGGCAAATCCCGCTTCCCGTGCCGCCGCTTGTGCCAGTTCGAAAAACACGTCAGGCATCTCGGGCCAGGGGCGTCCGGTCTGTGGGTCATTGCGCGTATACCGGTAGCCGCTGCGGTCGGTGGTCCAGCCCCAGGTGCCGCAACTGCTCAAGGCCACCGACATGGTAAAGCCGCCGGGGGTGACCATCTGCCGAAACGGAGCGGCCGCCAGAACCGCTTCAAGTGCTGGCAACAATCGATCGAGCCGGGGCAGGGCAAAGCCGCGCAAGACGAAGGACTGTTCACCGATCTGCTCACGTCTGGGCTCCTGCTCGGGTTCGGCATCGGCAAAAAGATCGAAAGTGGTCGGGCTCATGGGGTCATAACGCATCGTGAAAGATGATTCCAAGGGTATGCCGTTTTCCGCTGTGCAGGCGACTCACGCCGTGACGCATGGTCACTCGGTAATAGCCGCGAACGCCTTTGACCGGTCGCTGGCTCACGGCAAAGATCAGACCATCGCCTTTCTTCAGGCGGATCACCTGCGGGCGTGACTGCATCCGCGGGCGTTGTTCGGTTAGCACAAACTCGCCGCCGGTAAAGTCTTCGTCCGGTTCCGACAGAAGAATCGCCACCTGCAGCGGGAACACGTGTTCGCCGTACAGATCCTGATGCAAACAGTTGTAGTCCTGCGGGCCATATTGCAGCAATAACGGAGTCGGGCGTTCCTGACCGGCGGCATGGCAGCGTTGCAGGAACGCTTCGTGGGTTGCGGGGAAACGGGTCGGCAAGTCCATGCATTCATACCAGCGGTTGGCGATCGGCACCAGTCGAGGGTAGAGCGCACTGCGCAAGCGGGCGACTGTGTCCGGCAAGGGGTAGTTGAAATACTTGTACTCGCCACGGCCAAAACCGTGTCGCGCCATGATCACTTGAGAGCGGAAGGGCGCTGACTGGGTATAGAGCGCACTGACGTCATCGCACGCCTGCGCACTCAACAGCGACTTGATGACAGCGCAGCCATCCTGATCGATTTGTTGCCCCAGGGCTGCCCAGTCCAGCGCATCGAAGGTTTGCTCGCTCATCGCTGAGCCTCGCGATCCAGCAACTGCCGTTTGCGCTCCATTCCCCAGCGATAACCGCCGAGGCTGCCGTCCTGGCGCAGCACCCGATGGCAAGGCACGATAACGGCCACCGGGTTGGCTCCACAGGCATTCGCTACCGCCCGGGAAGCGCTGGGCTGACCCAGACGCTGGGCGATATCACGGTAGCTGGCGGTTTCACCGACGGGGATTTTCCGCAGGACTTCCCAGACTCGCCGTTGAAATACGCTGCCGCTCAGGTGCAGTGGGAGATCGAGTGCGGTGTGTGGGTTTTCGAGGTGGCGCAGGGTTTGCTCCAGGGCCGGCATCAAACCTTCATCGCGCTGCGGCGGTGGCGGGCCAGGGAAACGCCGCGCCAGATCGCGTTCGAGCGTGATCAAGTCTTCACCGAGCAGCAACGCGCACAGGCCCTCGGCGCTGAACGCCAGCAACAAGACGCCTAGGCTGGAAGTGCCGCTGATGTAGCGAATCGGGGAGGTAGACATGTTCTGACTCCTTAACCAAAGGTCGAGGTGGCCAGTCTAGGGGGCGCCAAGGGAGTGAACACTCCGGCGCTTGCGGTCGAATTCAAGACGGGCGCGGAGCACGACGTCCATGTTGTCGCTCCGGGTGCCGGGTCGCGTTACAGTGCTTTGCTGACGGCAATGTCGCTGATGACGTCGTCGCTCGAACCATGAATGGCGTCCAGCGCAGCTTTGGCTTCTTCTTCAGTGCCTTTTTCGAGCTGGGCAAATTCGAAGCGGCGTTCGCCGTTGAGTTTGTATTTGATGACGTACTTGGTCGTTTGGGCCACGGTCATACCTGCTTTTATTCGTGTGGGAGCGTCACTCAGCTCAGTTTCGTGCTGGAGCGACGGATGATCTTGATCGAGTGCGTCAGGGTCGGTTTGCGGGTCACGCTGATCGGACGGCGGTTGACCGTGTCGATGGTGATGTTCCAGAAACCGGTGCTCGGTGCAGTAATCCGGGCCGGGAAAGTATCGAACGCACCGCCGTGGTAAGTGTGACGGCCGCCGTTCTTGAAGCTGCGGAAGTTGGCGTCGTTCATCAAGCGGATGTTGCATGTTTGGGAGCACTGGATGACGACGATGTCGTCTTCGTTGAGGTGCTCGCGCTGGTGGATAAATTTCATGAGGCGCCTCCAGAAGGGCTTTTTCTACAAAATGGGCGATTGGCGCAGTTTATCAGCCCGAACAGGTTATTATCCGGTCGTCGAGGTTCGCTTTGACAATTAAAAACAGTTATTCGGAATTCTATGAGCGATAAACGCAGCGAGCCTCGGAGAAAATCAGCATTTGTGCTGTCGGAGGGTCTTTATCGGAGGTTTTGTATGAAGTGGGGTGTGTTGGCCTTGCCGTTGGCATTGGTGATGAGTGGCTGTGCGAATGTCTCGGAGATTAATGAGACGTTGCCTACCATGAACGTGATCTCAGGCAAAAAGCCCAATGAATACGCGCAATGCCTGGTCGAAAAACTGGCCGACAGTCGTGGCGCCCTGCAACTGGAGTCAACCAAGGACGGGATGCGCGTCATCGTGCCGGCGAAATTTTCATCGGCCCCGGCAGCCGTGTTCGACATCGAAGACCGTTCGGGTGGCAGTGGTATAAAGCTGCATGAGCGTATGTCCAATGTGCCGGTGCGTCCTAAAGACGTGCAGAAAGCCGCCAACGCCTGCATTTCCGGCTGATAGACTAGCCACCGTTCACACCGATGCCGTCAAAGTCATGCTTTGGCGGCATTGTCTTTTCTGGAGTCGAGCATGAAGCGAGAGCAGGTACAGGAACGCCATGCAGAGGGACTGATCTCTGCCACCCACGTCATTCAAAATCCCGCGAACCCGGGGGAATGGATCGTGTTTTTCAAGAAGAGCGCCGGGCGCAGCTATTTTCTGGTGGATGATAACGATGAGGTCGAGTCGTTTGCCCGTCTCGACGATTTGATCGAGACCGTGCGTGGTCTCGGAATCAAATTTGCGGAAATTCACATGTAGGGCAGGGCGCCCTACTTGCAGACCACCACGACACTGCGGTTCTTGAAGTTGCCGACATCGACCCCCAGGGTTTTGTCGCTTTCCTTGGTGGAAGGCGATCCGTCGGTGCCGACGATCCGGTAGCCGGTCCCCGCGCAAGAGGCATCGGCTTTTTCATAGCACGTGGCCCAGGAGTTGGCTTCGCCGGAGCAGTCGATTGCCAGGCCTTGCTCTCCGTTGTTCAGGTACATTTTCTCGGAAGTGGCGCAGCCGCTCAGGGCCAGGATTGCAATCAGGGGCAAAAATTTAGTCATGTCGTTGTCGTCGTCAGGATGATGGGGCTAAGCCTGTGACAGCGCAGGCAGCAAAAGGTTATAGCGAATGGCCACTTGTTTGTACCTGGCCACAAAAAAGCCCTGCTCAATGGCAGGGCTCAGCGAGTGCCGCAGGATATCAGTCCTGACTCTTGCCGCGTCGCTTCGGCGCGGGGTGGGTGTAGTCGAACACCGACGCCACTTCAATCGCCATCGCTTCGCTGGGTAACGGCCCGGAAACATCTTCGCCATTGGCGGCGGTAATGCGCCACTGGCCATCTTTTCCTTTGTCGACCGTGTACCCGTTGATGATTTTTGCTACGGTCATCTATCTGTCTCGTTCACTGGTTCAAAGTCGCCATGATACCGGCAAATGCTCGCATTGGGGGACGATAAGCGTATGGTGGTCGAGTTTGTCGGCCTCTTTGAGCTACGCTGATTTGACCGCGTGAAAATGCGGATTGAACTATCCGCGGGAATATTTCTCTATGATGGCATTGGTTAGCCAGCGCGGGGCATTGTAAGGTGCACGCCGCCTGATTAGACTGCGCCGAAACTCGTACACACAGCCCTTTCAAGGACTTATATGATCAAGAAA
>LNAP01002802.1_pt1 | contig 18792 bp, 15 predicted proteins | sample 602601 | NCBI WGS metagenome assembly LNAP01 (sample SAMN02440304, study PRJNA202911) | soil metagenome | biome: Subtropical and temperate rainforests or woodlands; isolation source: soil samples (1 kg each in a 20% v/v slurry with milli Q water) were... ...
CTGGCGGGAGTCCGTTGGGGAGTCGGATGGTATCGCAGCCTTCCCGGTCGGCCAAGTCGCCTGTTGGGTAAGAAAGCACTATAGACGATGGGAATATTCGCTCTTTTCACGGGTTTTTCAAACGTTCGGCGAGCGAAGTCGCCAGTTGCGCCGTCAGCCCGTAGACCGACAATTGCGGGTTCGCGCCAATGCTGGTGGGGAACAGCGAGCCGTCGTGGATCGACAGGTTGCTCAGTTGATGGTGCCGGCCAAGGCTGTCGGTCACGGCGTTTTTCGGGTCTTCGCCCATGGCACAACCGCCCATCACATGGGCACTGCCCAGGCGAGTGCGATACAGCTCAAGGCTCAAACCGTCGATCAGCGTGCGTGCTTCGGCCAGGGTTTTCACGTAGCGCGCGTCGGCGTGCATCGGCATGACGGCGTTGGCGCCACCGGCGAACTGGATCTCGGCCATGCTGTGGAACGCGCGGCGCAAACCGTCCCAGGCGTAGGCTGAAACCTGGTAGTCGAGCACCGGCGTGTTGTCACCGCGCAGCTCGACACTGCCGCCGGGGCTGTCCGGGTGAAAACCATCGCGCAGCAGCGCCAGCATGGCGTGGGTGTGGGGCAGGTTTTCCATGTGCCGGGCGTTTTCCTTGCCGAAACCGCCGAGCAGGGTGGCCGCCAGCGCCGGGTGCAGCGGTGGCACTTCGAGTTTGTAAGCCATCTTGCCGGTCGTGCCGTCCTGCCATTGGAAGTGGTCGGAGTAGATCGACTGCGGCGCGCCGTAGAACGGATTGATCACCTCGTCGAACAGCCCGGCGGACATGTTGACCAGATGCAGAAAGGTCCGTTTTCCCAGCCGCTTGTGCGGGTCTGGCGCATCCGAGCGCAACAGCAGCGCGGGGCTGTTGATCCCGCCGCCGGCCAGTACGTAATGCCGCGCCTTCACCGTGATCGTCTTGCCCGTGGGGGTGACGCAACGGTCGTCCATCGCCACGCACTGCAGGCTCGTGACCTTGCCGTCCTTGATCACCAGTTTTTCCGCGCGAGCCAGATAAATAAGCTCACCCCCCTTTTCCAGGGTCGCTGGAATCGTCGTCACCATCATCGATTGTTTGGCGTTGGTCGGGCAGCCCATGCCGCAATAACCGAGGTTCCAGCAACCACGCACGTTGCGCGGGATGACGTGCCAGGTGTAACCGAGCTTCTCGCAGCCCTTACGGATCACGTCATTGTTGGCGTTGGGCGGAACCATCCACGGCGCGACACCGAGACGCTGTTCCATTTTCTCGAACCATGGCGCCATCTCCGTGGGGCTGTGGCCTTTGACGTCGTGCTCCCTGGCCCAATGTTCGAGCGTCGGGTCCGGGGTGCGAAAGCTCGACGTCCAGTTGATCAGCGTAGTGCCGCCCACCGCCCGGCCTTGAAGGATGGTGATCGCGCCGTCCTTGCTCATGCGGCCGATGCCTTCCTGATAAAGGCTGGTATAGGCCTGGTCCTCGAGCAACTTGAAATCGCTGCTGGTCTTGAGCGGGCCTTCTTCGATCAGCAACACCTTGTAGCCGGCGGCGCTGAGGATTTCAGCCGTCGTCCCGCCACCGGCGCCGCTGCCGATGATCGCGACGTCCGCTTCGAGGGCCAGGTCTTCGGTCAGTTGCGAGCCGTCGTGGGTTTTCCAGCCGCGGGCCATGCCTTCGCGGAACGGATCGGGTACGGGCATGTTCGGGTTCTCTTATTGTTTTTGGAGGCTGTGGTGATGCGGCTGACGCCTTCGCGGGCAAGCCTCGGTCTCAAACCGTGGGAGGCCCGGGATACCCGCAATGCGCCCACGATTCCACCCGGCTGTACCACGCCATCATCACCAGTTGCAGCAACGAGCTGTGCCCCATGCGCAACAGGCTCAACGAGCTGTTTTCCCAGCGATCAAGAAAGTGCCTGATCTCGTCGGCGCTGGCGTTTTCCCAACTGCCCCAGATCCCGGTCAGTGGCCCACGAGTCACGGCCATCCCCAGCACATCGAACAACTGCCGGGTCAGCTTGAGCATTTCCGGCGACAGGTGATTCAGGCTGTTATCCAGGCTGTGCAAGGTCTGGTCTACCGCCCTCGGCAGGCTCCCGGCGACCACGGCCCCCTCGAGCATCACCGGAATCAACGCCCGCAAAAACAGCAGATCGCCGCTGCGCAGCATCGCGAAACCGTCAGCCGGAATGCTCGACGAACATCCGCTGAGGCTCGCGCCTAGCCCGGCCGTGGCCAGGAAAGCGCTCGCGCCGAGGCTGAACTTGAGCAGGCCGCGCCGTGACAGCGCGGGTGTATCGGACAGGCTTGGGCTCATTATTGTTATTACCCGAAGAATTTGATCGTTAGCGGATAAACAGCTTCTGGATCAGTTTCTGGATGGTTTTGCCGTACGGTGGGTAGATCAGCTTCGCCGCGTTGAAGCGCTGTTTGATCAGCACACCTTTGGCCTTGCTGAATGTCAGGAAGCCTTCATGGCCGTGGTAATGGCCCATGCCCGAGGCGCCGATGCCGCCGAACGGCATGTCGTCCTGGGCAACATGCAGCAACGTGTCGTTCAGGCACACGCCACCGGAATGGGTCTCGTGCAGGACGCGGTTTTGTTCGCGCTTGTCGTAGCCGAAGTAATACAGCGCCAACGGACGAGGTCGCTGGCTGATGTAGGCAAATGCTTCATCCAGGTCCTTGTACGGAACGATCGGCAGCAGAGGACCGAAGATTTCGTCCTGCATCACCATCATCTCGTCAGTGACGTTGAGCAGCAGGCTATGGCTCATGCGGCGCCCCTGACCCTGGTCGAACAACGGAATCAGCAGCGCGCCTTTGCTGGTGGCATCGCTGATGTAGCCATTGAGCCGGGCCAGTTGTCGGTCATTGATGATCGCGGTGTAGTCCGGGTTGTCAGCCAGGGTCGGGTAAAATCCGCGAACCGCCTGGCGATAGGCTTCGATGAAAGCGCCTACGCGGTCTTCCGGTACCAGCACGTAGTCCGGGGCCACGCAGGTTTGCCCGGCGTTGAGCGTCTTGCCGAAGGCGATGCGTTCGGCGGCATCTTTCAGTGGCACATCCCGGGAAACGATGGCCGGGGATTTTCCGCCCAGTTCCAGCGTCACTGGCGTCAGGTTCTCGGCGGCCGCGCGCATCACATGTTTGCCGATGCTGGTGGCGCCGGTGAACAGCAGGTGGTCGAAACGCAGGCGGGAGAACGCCACGCCGATATCGGCCTCGCCGAGCACCACGCACACCAGGTCTTCGGGAAAGATCCGGCCCAGCAAAGCCTTGAGCAGCAGGCCGGTGGCGGGGGTCGACTCGCTGAGTTTGAGCATCACCCGATTGCCCGCCGACAACGCACCCACCAAAGGGCCGATGGCCAGATACAGCGGGTAGTTCCAGGGCACGATCACTCCGACCACGCCCAGCGGCTGATAAACGACTTTGGCCGAGGCGGGCTGAAAGGCAACACCGACTTTGCGCCGTGACGGCTTCATCCAGCCCTTGAGGTGCTGACTGGCGTAGTGAATGCCGTGCAGGCTCGGCATCAGTTCGGCGAGCAGGGTTTCATCGGCGCTGCGGTGGCTGAAATCCTGGCTGATGGCGTCGATCAGCGCCTGGCGTTCAGTGCTCAACACATCCCGCAACGCTTTGAGCCATTGCTGGCGCTGCGCCGCGGGGGGCATCGGGTTGGCGGCATAGGCTGCACGCTGGGCCTCGAACAGGGTTTGGAGTTCTTCCAGTGGCTGCTGCAGATTCTGGAGGTAGGCAATTTCAGCAGACATGGTCATCTCCGGATTTATTGTTGTGACGAGCTTTTTAGAGTCTATGCTCTATAAAGTCAAATGACATCCTGGCGCAGCGATGTTTTATCCACGGGCGGATAGGTCGTAAGATGCCCGGCAACGCCCTCTGAATTAAAGCTCAAGCCATGGCCCCACGGATCAAAACCAGCGAGCGCATCGTGCAGAACAGCCTGGAGCTGTTCAATCAGCAGGGCGAGCGCAGCGTCAGCACCAACCACATTGCTGCCCACATGGAAATTTCCCCGGGCAACCTGTACTACCACTTCCCCAACAAGCAGGCGATCATCGCCGTATTGTTCAGTGAGTATGAAAGCCTGGTGGACAGCTTCCTGCGCCCGCCCCAAGGGCGCGCCGCGACGGTGGAGGACAAGCGTTACTACCTCCAGGAGTTGCTGGCAGCCATGTGGCGCTACCGGTTTTTGCACCGTGACCTCGAGCACTTGCTCGACAGCGATCCGGAACTGGCCGCCCGTTATCGGCGTTTTTCCCAGCGCTGCGTGATCCAGGGCACGGCGATCTACAAAGGGTTCGTCGAGGCCGGCATCTTGAAGATGGATCGGGTACAGATCGAATCCCTGACCCTCAACGCCTGGATCATCCTGACGTCCTGGGTGCGTTTCCTGTGCACCACGCGGGAGAACTCCAATCACCTGAGCGAACAGGCAATCAAGCGTGGGGTGTACCAGGTGCTGGTGCTGGAAGCCGGGTTTGTCACGGATCAGTCCCGCGATGCGGTCAACGCCTTGTTCGAGGAGTTTTACGTGCCGTTGGCGCAAGCCCTGGAAGAAGTACAGTAGGATCAGACATCGCCTAATCACTGGAGCCCGTTATGCCCATTGCGCAATTGATCAGCCCGCAAGCACTGGACCTGAAAAAGGAGCAGCCAGGGCTGGTGATTCTGGATTGTCGTTTTGCCCTCGAAGACCCGGATTACGGCCAGCGCAGCTATGCCGAAGGGCATATCGCCGGGTCGAGTTTTGCCGATCTTGAGCGCGACTTGAGCGGGGCAGTGGTCAAAGGAGTGACCGGGCGCCATCCGTTGCCCGAGCCTGGAGAGTTGATCGAGCGTTTGCAGGCCTGGGGCATCAACGCCGACAGCGAAGTGGTTTTGTATGACGATGGTCCCGGCGCCTATGCGGCGCGGGCCTGGTGGTTGCTGGCCTGGCTGGGCAAGCGCGACGGCGTGTTCATTCTCGATGGCGGGCTCAAGGCCTGGCACGCGGCGGGTTTGCCCCTGAGCCTCGATGCCTCTGGTGTTGAACGTGGCACCTTTAACGGGACGCCGGACAACGGGCTGATCCTGAGCGCCGAACAGCTTCAGCAACGTCTCGGCCAACCCGCGATGACCCTGCTCGATGCCCGGGCCTTGCCGCGTTTCAAGGGCGAAGTGGAACCGATCGACCCGATTGCCGGGCACATTCCCGGCGCGCAATGCGCGGCGTTCACCGGCAACCTTGGCAGCGACGGGCATTTCCTGCCGGCCGATCAGCTCAAGCAGCGGTTTGCCGAGAAACTGGGCAATCGTTCACCGAATGATCTGGTGGCGTACTGCGGCTCTGGCGTGACGGCGTGTCATAACCTGTTTGCGTTGTGCCTCGCGGGATATCCGTTGGGATCGTTGTATGCCGGGTCGTGGAGCGAGTGGATCAACGAACCTGCGCGGGGCGTCGCCACCGGCGAGTAAAGATCAGAAGATCGCAGCCTTCGGCAGCGCCTGCACATTCGCACTGTAGGCGCTGCCGAAGGCTGCGATCTTTTTGTTTCTAAAGTCGGGCTCTGCGATACGCCCCCGGCCCCACCCCGTAAACCTGCTTGAACTGCCGATTCAGATGACTCTGGTCGGCAAATCCCAATTGCGTGGCCACTTCCAGTGGCAAATATCCACTCTGCAATAACCCTCGTGCCCTGGCGATGCGCTGCTGTATCAGCCAGGTGTGCGGTGGCATGCCAGTGGCGCGGCGGAACACCCGGGCGAAATGGAACGGCGACAGGTTCACCGCTGCCGCGAGTTCTTCCAGCGAAGGCGGCGCCGCCAATTGCGCCTGCAGGAGTTCCTTGGCCAGGGTCACCGCGCGGTGTTCCTTGCCGGGTTTGCCGGCGTCCGGGACAGCGGCGTGACGTTGCAGCAACGACAGCATCAACTCCCGCCAGGCGGTCTGCTGTTGCAGGGCGGTTGACGGTGTTTCGAGCAGCCGGTGCAGTTGGCAGAAGCCCTTGACCAGATCCGGATCGCGATACAGCGTGGCGCCAAACGCCGGCAAGGTGTGGGTTGGCAGTTCCAGCTCGGTCAGCAGCGAGAGAATCTGCCCGCTGTCGGGATAAAACGCCCGGTACAGCCAACCGTCTTCCGTGCCCTTGTGCCCAGTGTGCAATTCATCCGGATTGATCAACACCAGCGTGCCGCTGCCCGCCAGGTGTTCGGCGCCGCGATAGCGATAACGCTGAGCGCCGGCCATGATCATGCCGATCACGTAACCGTCATGCACATGCGGGGCGAAGCGGTGTTCGATGTAGCGCGCAGACAACAACTCGACCCCGGCCAACGGTGCCGTTTGCCAGAAATGGATCGACTCGCCCTGATCGGTATCCATCGATTTACCCGCGACCCACGGCGGCCAGCCACTGCGGGATGCGCCGTTCCAGGTAGTAACCCGGTTGCCGGAACGTGCCATCGACGAAGCCGACATGCCCGCCCCTGGCTTGCAGCTCGAACTGGGTGCAGGCGGACAATTCCTCGGCTGACGGCAGGCTGTGAGGGAACACGAACGGGTCGTCGGCGGCCTGAATGATCAGCGTCGGCGTGCGAATGTCCCCAAGGAAATAGCGGCTCGAGGCACGGCGATAGTAATCCTGAGCATCGGTGAAGCCATGCAGCGGCGCGGTGACCCGGCCATCGAAATCCCAGAAGGTGCGCATGTTTTCCAGCGAGCCCAGGGCGGCCAGCTTCGCCAGGCCATCCTCGCGCCCGTCATGCTGGAACTGCCGCTGCTTGTTCTTGATGTAGGCGACCATCTCGCGCATGAAGTGCGCCTGATACACCTTCGAGAAACCCTGGCCGATACGGTCGGCGCACTGATCGAGCCGAAACGGCACCGACACTGCCACGGCGCCGACCACGCCGCTGTCGCTGCCGGTCTCGCCCAAGTGTTTGAGCAAAACGTTGCCGCCGAGGGAATAACCGACCGCGTACAGCGGCGCGAGCGGTCGTTTGGCCCGCAGGTGTCTGATGGCTTCGGCGAGGTCTTCACTGGCACCGGAATGGTAGCTGCGTGGCAACAGATTCGGTTCCCCCGAGCAGCCGCGCCAGTTCAGCGCGACGCTGGCCCAGCCCTGGGCGCCCAGTGCTTTCTGCACGCCGGCCACGTAAGGTGAATTGGAGGAACCGGTCAGGCCGTGCAACACCAGCACCAGCGGCGTATCGGCGCGGTGCGGACCGTGCCAGTCCAGGTCAAGGAAATCACCGTCCTCGAGCCACAAGCGTTCACGCTCGCGTTCGATGTGCGTGGTTTTGCGCCACAGCGGTCCCCACAAGGTTTGCAAGTGCGGGTTGCCAAGGCCGAAGGCGGGGGTGAAGCGTTCTGGCGGAAAAGACACGATGGCTCTCGATGCAGCGGTGCGCAACCTGTGCGCACCTTTTCAGGCCGGTGGGTTAACCGGCGATCTCTGCCATACGTTGCCACAACGAACAGTAGAGTCGCTCGGTTTTCTGCTGGCCGATGCTGCGAAAGTCGCCTGACAGATTGAGCAATTACCTGGCAGGTTTATCTGCAGGCTCCGGCAATGGCTTTTGCGGGACGGTCGGTCCTGCGCTGATGATGACCAATTTGTCCATGCTCAGGTGTTTGTTCAATGCGGTTTTGACCTGCGCTACGGTGAGGCGCTGGGACTGCTGCATGAAGTCGTCCAGATGATTCAACGGCAGGTTGTAAAAGCCGATAGACGCCAGTTTCGCGACGATGTGTGCGTTGCTCGCAGTGGACTGCGGGAAGCTGCCGGCCAACGCGCGTTTGGCATCAGCCAGTTCTTTTTCGGTCGGGCCGGTTTTAAGGTAGTCGGCGAGCACGTCCTGTACCAGTTTCAGCGTGCCTTCGCTTGTTTCGGCGCGGGTCTGCAGTTTGATCATGAACGGACCGCGCGCCTGCATCGGCGTGAAGGCTGAAACAACCCCGTACGTCAGGCCACGTCTTTCGCGGACTTCGCTCATCAGTCGAGTGCCGAAACCGCCGCCAAGGATCTGGTTGCCCATGAACAGTGCCGCGTAGTCTGGATTGTCATGGTCGATGCCCAGTTGTGCGAGCATCAGAATGGTCTGTTGCGATGGGAATTCGATGTGGCTTTTGCTGGCATTGGGTTCTATCGGTTGCGGGACTTTCGCCAGGGCCGGGCCTTCGGGCAGGGTCGCGGATATCTTCGCGGCAATGGCTTCCGCTTCGGCACGGGACAAGTCACCCACCAACGAGATCACCACGTTGCCGGCCGCGTAGGCTTTTTCGTGGAACGCGCGCAGCTGGGTCGGGGTGATGGACGGAATGGCTTGCGCCGTGCCATCGCTGGCATGCGCGTACGGATGATCGCCATACAAGCGGTTCATCAACTCCAGGCTCGCCCGTTTGCCCGGGTCATGCTTCTGATCTTCGAAAGCGGCGAGGGTCTGATTGCGCAGGCGCGCATGCGCGTCGTCAGGGAAGGTTGGCTTGCCTACGACTTCGGCGAAGAGGGTCAGTGCCGGATCGCGTTTGTCCTTGGCGCTGAGGCTGCGCAGGGAGACTTGCGCCGTATCCAGATCAGTGCCGGGGGCATACTGTGCGCCCAGGCTTTCGAAACCCTGGGCAATAGCGTTGGCATCACTGCCGGCAACACCTTCGTTGAGCATCAAGTTTGTCAGCATGGCCAGGCCTGGAGTGTCTCCATCCCGGCTGCTGCCGGCAGCGAAGGTCAGACGCACGTCGAACATCGGTAACCCTCTGGCCTCGGCGAACAACACGTTGGCGCCTTCGGTGGTATTCCAGGTCTGCATGTCGAGCAGGCGATGACTTGGCGCCTTGCCGTCGAGCTCAGCCAGCGATTGCAGCATTTGGCTGGAGTTCTCCTTGTCTGGCACTTCGCCTTCGCCGGACTCATCCCCATCCTCTTTATTGGCCTCCATTGGCAGGATATGGGCGACGCTGAGCCGCTCGCGGGTGAAATACAGCGTGGCGGCTTTCTGGATGTCTTCTGGCGTTACGCTTTCCAGCTCGGCCAGTTCGGTGTCCATCCATTTCCACGACAGTCCGAACGTTTCCAGTCGGCCGATAGCGCTGGCCTGGCGGGTGATCGAGTCGCGCTCGTAAACCAGCCCGGCGATGACTTGTGCGCGTACGCGTCCCAGTTCTTCAGTGGTCGGCGGTGTGGTTTTCAGCTGGTCCAGCAGCCTCCACAAACCGGCTTCGGCCTGGGCGATGGTTTTGTTTTTATGGCTGTTGGGTGTTGCCGACAGGAGAAACAGGCTGTCGCCCCGGGTGTAGGCGCTATAGCTCGACGTACCGTCGGACACCAGCTCTTCATCGCGTTGCAGTTGCGTCGGGATGCGCGCGCTGTGGCCATCGCCGAGCAAGGCCGAAATCAGGCGCAAGGCATGCACTGAACGCTTGTCTTTGGCGGTCGCGATACTCGGCACGTTGAAGGCCAGCATCAGGCTGGGCAATTGCGTCTTCACGTGCAGAGTCATCTGGCGCTCACCGGGCCTGGCCAGTTCCAGCGGTCTTTTCGCGGCCGGCACATCGCGTTTGGCGATCGGGCCGAAGTAGCGCTGGGCCTGGGCTTTGACTTCGTCCGCGGTCACGTCGCCGACCACCACCAGCGTGGCGTTGTTCGGCGCATACCAGGACTCATACCAGTGACGCAGTTCTTCGACCTTCATCCGGTCGAGGTCAGCCATCCAGCCGATGGTCGGCGTGTGGTAACCGCTGGCCGGGTAGGCCATGGCCTTGAAGCGTTCGTAGGCCTTGGCCATTGGTTTGTCGTCGGTGGTCTGACGACGTTCTTCCTTGATGACTTCGATTTCCCGGGCAAATTCGTCGGCCGGCAGAAGCAGATTGGCCATGCGGTCCGCTTCCAGTTCGAAGGCCACGCCCAGACGATCACGAGCCAGCGTTTGGTAGTACGCGGTGAAGTCGTTACCGGTGACGGCGTTGAATTGGATACCGAGCTCGCGCAGCAGTGGCAGGATTTTGCCCGGGCCGACTTTTTTGCTGCCCTTGAACATCATGTGTTCCAGCGCGTGGGACAGGCCGGTCTGACCCGGAGGTTCGTAGCTGGCGCCGACCTTGTACCAGACCTGGGAGGCGACCACCGGGGCCCGATGATCCTCGCGCACAATGACCTTGAGGCCATTATCGAGTGTGAACTCGGTAGTCGAACTGGAAGTTGTCTCGTTAGTTAATACTTTCATTCCGTTAATAGTCCTTTGCGTCCATGCGAGTTGTTTCGCAAGTTCACAATGAACTAAAGGAAAAGAATCAGGCAAACCGGGTATGTTGCTGTTTGAGAAAGCGGGAAGGCGCCCTGGACGGACGGTTTGCCGTCCAGGTGATTACTTTAAGAAGACACTTCAGTGCTTCGCTGCCACAGCGAGTAGTAGACGCGCCCGGATTTCTGCTCGCGGTGCAGGCGCCAGTTCGCCGGCAAACCAAGCGTCGAAGGGGCGGTTTCGCTCTCGGTGTACACCCAGGCGTCGTTCGCCAGCCATTGGCGCTCTTCCAGCAGAGTGCAGACGGTGGGCAACAGGTTCTGGTTGAACGGCGGATCGAGGAACACCAGGTCGTAAGCCACTGCTGGCTGGGTTTCCAGGTAGCGCAGGGCATCGGCCGTCTGGATCTGGCCGGTGGTGCAGCGCAGGGTGCCCAGATGTTCCTTGATGCTTGAGACGGCGATGTTGCTGGCGTCCAGCGCCTGGCCCATCGCCGCGCCACGGGACAGCGCCTCGAGGAACAGCGCGCCGCTGCCGGCGAACGGGTCAAAGACCTTGGCCCCGGGCACATACGGTGCAAGCCAGTTGAACAAGGTTTCACGCACTCGGTCTGGCGTGGGGCGCAGGCCGGGTGCATCGGGGAAGCTCAGCTTTCGGCTGCCCCATTCACCGCCGATGATGCGCAGTTGATTCACGCCGTTGTGCACGTTGTGAACAGGTTTTTTAGGACGAGTGGCCATTAATGCTCCGGAACCCCGAGCGGCTGCTCGGCAGGTTTATCAGTAGGGGCCGGTAACGGCTTTTGCGGCACGGTCGGGCCAGCGCTGACGATGACCATTTTGTCCGTGCTCAGGTGTTTGTTCAGTGCCGTTTTGACTTGCTCGACGGTCAGGCTTTGGGACTGCTGCATGAAGTCCTCCAGATAGCTCAACGGCAGGTTGTAGAACCCCATCGCGCCGAGCTGGCCGACGATATCCGCGTTGCTGGCGGTGGACAGCGGGAAGCTGCCGGCCAGTTCACGCTTGGCGTCGTCGAGTTCTTTCTCGGTCGGTCCGGTTTTAAGGTAGTCGGCGAGCACATCCTGCACCAGTTTCAGCGTGCCTTCACTCATCTCGGCACGGGTCTGCAGATTGATCATGAACGGGCCGCGCGCCTGCATCGGGGTAAAGCCCGAATACACGCCGTACGTCAGGCCGCGCTTCTCGCGCACTTCGCTCATCAAACGGGTGCCAAAGCCACCGCCGCCGAGGATCTGGTTGCCCATGGACAGCGCGGCGTAATCCGGGTCGTCACGGTCGATGCCCAGTTGCGCGAGCATCAGGTTGGTCTGCTTGGACGGGAACTCGATGTGGCCGATGCTGGCTTTTGGCTCGTCCGGTTGCGGCAGTTTCGCCAGGGCAGGGCCTTTCGGCAGCGCGCCGGAGACTTGCGCAGCCATCGCCTCGGCTTCGGCGCGGGACAGGTCGCCCACCAGCGCAATCACCACGTTGCCGGCGGCGTAGGCTTTCTCATGGAACGCCTTCAACTGAGCCAGGGTAATGGCTGGAACGGTTTTCGCCGTGCCATCGCTGGAATGCGCGTAAGGGTGGTCGCCGTACAAGCGGTTCATCAGCTCGATGCTGGCGAGTTTGCCGGGGTTCTGTTTCTGGTATTCGAAGCCGGCGAGCATCTGGTTCTTGATGCGCGCAAACGAATCGGCGGGGAAGGTCGGTTTGCCGACGACTTCGGAGAACAGTTTCAGTGCGGGCTCGCGTTTGTCCGCGGCGCTGAGGCTGCGCAACGAGGCCAGTGCCATGTCCTTGAACGCGCCGTTGCCGAAGTCGGCACCCAGGCCTTCAAAGCCCTGGGCAATGGCGCCAACATCTTTGCCGGCCACGCCTTCGTTGAGCATTGCGTTGGTCAGCACGGCCAGGCCCGGCGCATCGCCGTCCTGGCTGCTGCCGGCGGCGAAGATCAGGCGCATGTCGAACATCGGCAACTCGCGGGCCTCGACGAACAGCACCTTGGCGCCTTCGGCCGTGTTCCAGGTCTGTACGTCCAGCGTGCGGCGACTCGGCGCCTTGCCGTCGAGTTCGGCCAGCGATTGCAGCTTCTGGCTGGACTTGGCCTTGTCGAGGGCTTCGCTGGCGATGGATTCGTCAGTCTTCGAGAAATAGAAGGCCGCGGAGCCGATCAGGGCAACAGCAACCAGGCCAATCAGGGCCAGACGTGGTTTTTTACGCTCACTCATGAGTCGTCTCCAGTGGCAGGACATGGGCGACGCTGAGACGTTCGCGGGTGAAATACAGCTTGGCGGCTTTCTGGATGTCCTCTGGCGTAACGCTTTCCAGTTCGGCCAGTTCGGTGTCCATCAGCTTCCACGACAGGCCGACCGTTTCCAGTTGGCCGATGGCGGTCGCCTGGCTGGTGATCGAGTCACGCTCGTAAACCAGGCCGGCAATCACCTGGGCCCGCACGCGCTCCAGCTCTTCGGCCGATGGCGCGGTGGTTTTCAGCTGTTCGAGCAGCTTCCACAACCCGGCTTCGGCCTGGGCCATGGTTTTGTTCTTCTGGGTGTTCGGCGTTGCCGAAAGCGTGAACAGGCTGTCGCCGCGGGTGTAGGCGTCGTAGCTCGACGAGCCGCCGGACACCAGCTCTTCGCCGCGTTCCAGTTGTGTCGGGATGCGTCCGCTGTAGCCGCCGTCGAGCAGGGCCGAGATCAGGCGCAAGGCGTTGACTGAACGCTTGTCTTGAGCGGTGGCGATGCTCGGTACGTTGAAGCCCAGCATCAGGCTCGGCAATTGCGTCTGCACATGCAGGGTGATCTGCCGCTCGCCGGGTTCGGCCAGTTCCATCGGGATTTTCGCAGGCGGCACATCACGCTTGGCGATCGGACCGAAATAGCGCTGGGCCAGGGTTTTGACCTCTTCCGGGGTCACGTCGCCGACCACCACCAGCGTGGCGTTGTTCGGCACGTACCAGGATTGGTACCAGTGGCGCAGCTCTTCGACTTTCATGCGGTCGAGGTCCGCCATCCAGCCGATGGTCGGCGTGTGATAGCCGCTGGCCGGGTAAGCCATGGCCTTGAAGCGTTCGTAGGCCTTGGACATCGGCTTGTCGTCAGTGCGCAAGCGGCGTTCTTCTTTGATGACTTCGATTTCGCGGGCGAATTCGTCAGCCGGCAGGCGCAGGCTGGCCATGCGGTCCGCTTCGAGTTCGAAGGCCACGCCCAGACGGTCGCGGGCCAGCACTTGATAGTAGGCAGTGAAGTCGTCGCTGGTGAACGCGTTCTCTTCCGCGCCGAGGTCGCGCAGGATCAGCGAGGCCTCGCCGGGGCCGACTTTCTCGCTGCCCTTGAACATCATGTGTTCCAGCGCATGGGACAAGCCGGTTTGCCCCGGTGTCTCGTAGCTTGAACCGACCTTGTACCAGACTTGGGAAACCACCACCGGCGCACGATGGTCTTCACGCACGACGACCTTCAGGCCATTGTCGAGGGTGAATTCGTGGGTGGGTTGCGGATCGGCAGCGAGGGCTGAAAGTGGCAGACAAACTGTGCTGAGCAGCAGGCCTGCAGCGCGGCGGGCTAGAGCATTCATTCGTTTTTTAAACCTGTTGAGCTGCCCGCTTGGTCTTAGCGTCGGCGGGCGAGAGGGTGCTAGGATACTGATCCGTTTTACTGGCGGCCACGCCTATCAGGCCATTGCGTTTGATCAGGTTGTATGGGTTTGCGGCAGAAGGCTACGTTTTATCAGCTAAACTCCACCTTTTCGCCGATTTTGCCGCATCAGTCTTTCGTGAAATCGTTTTTGTAAGGCGCCATTTGCACCTCTACAAAATGTTGCGCGTGAACAAGCGGGGTCAATCGCAGTCTGTTCTGCATCGAATATTTACTTGCCGAGGCGCCCTTTGGCGCGTCGCTACCGTGAGATAGCCGTCCTCCATGTTTGGTTCCAACGACGACAAGAAAGCCCCAGCTGCGGCTGGCGAGAAGAAAAGCCTGTTCGGATGGCTGCGCAAAAAGCCGCAGGAAACCGTCGTCGAACAGCCACAGCCACTCCCTGAGCCAGCCCCGGCGCCTGTAATAGAAGAAGAGCTGGCGCCGATTGTCCTGCCGAATGCCGAACCGGTGCTGCAACCGATGGCTGAGGCGCAAGCTGAGGTCGTGGCCGAACAGCCGCTGACACCAGCCGCCGAGCCGTGGCTGACATTGCCGGTGGCGGAAGAGCCGGTGGCTTTGGTCGAAGACGAATTGGCGCCGCACATTACGCCGCCGATTCCAGCGCCGACTGCGTTCGCGCCTGAGCCGATTCAGGCTCCGGTGGTTGAACCGACTCTTGAGCCGGTTGTTGTGGCCGCGCCTGCGCCGGTTGTTCCGGAGCCTGTGATTCCAACCTTCGTCGCTCCAGCCGCTCCGGTTGTTCCTATTGTTCCAGCGCCAGAGCCCGCACCGGTCGTCGCTCCCGTGGCCGCCGCGCCGGTCGTGCCGGTCGAAACACCCGCCGAGCCAGCGCGCACCGAAGAAACCAAGGCCGGTTTCTTCGCTCGCCTCAAGCAAGGCCTGTCCAAGACCAGCGCCAGCATCGGCGAAGGCATGGCCAGCCTGTTCCTCGGCAAGAAGATCATCGATGACGAGCTGCTCGAAGACATCGAAACCCGTTTGCTGACGGCCGACGTCGGCGTTGAAGCCACTTCGGTCATCATCCAGCGCCTGACCCAAAAGGTTGCGCGTAAAGAGCTGGCGGATGCCGACGCTCTCTACAAGTCCCTGCAGGCTGAACTGGCGGCAATGCTCAAGCCGGTCGAGCAGCCGCTGAAAATCACTTCGCAAAACAAACCGTTCGTGATTCTGGTCGTCGGTGTCAACGGCGCCGGCAAGACCACCACCATCGGCAAACTGGCGAAGAAACTGCAACTCGAAGGCAAGAAAGTCATGCTCGCGGCGGGTGATACCTTCCGTGCCGCGGCGGTCGAGCAATTGCAGGTCTGGGGCGAGCGCAACAAGATTCCGGTGATCGCTCAGCACACTGGTGCCGACTCGGCTTCGGTGATCTTCGACGCCGTGCAGGCGGCCAAGGCCCGTGGCATTGACGTGTTGATCGCCGACACCGCCGGTCGTCTGCACACCAAAGACAACTTGATGGAAGAGTTGAAGAAGGTTCGCCGGGTGATCGGCAAGCTCGACGCCGACGCACCGCACGAGGTGCTGCTGGTGCTCGATGCCGGCACTGGTCAGAACGCGATCAACCAGGCCAAGCAATTCAACCAGACCGTCGAACTGACCGGCCTGGCGCTGACCAAGCTCGACGGCACCGCCAAGGGCGGGGTGATTTTCGCCCTGGCCAAGCAGTTTGGCCTGCCGATTCGCTACATCGGCGTCGGTGAAGGCATCGATGACTTGCGCACTTTTGAAGCAGAACCCTTTGTCCAGGCATTGTTTGCCGAGCGGGAGCGTTCATGATTCGTTTCGAACAGGTCGGTAAACGCTACCCGAACGGTCACGTCGGCTTGCATGAGCTGAGCTTTCGAGTCCGTCGGGGCGAGTTCTTGTTTGTGACCGGCCACTCCGGCGCCGGTAAAAGCACCTTGTTGCGGCTGCTGCTGGCGATGGAGCGTCCGACCACCGGCAAGTTGCTGCTGGCCGGCCAGGACCTCGGCACCATCAGCAATGCGCAAATTCCTTTCTTGCGCCGGCAGATTGGCGTGGTGTTCCAGAATCACCAGTTGCTGTTCGATCGCACCGTGTTCAATAACGTCGCGCTGCCACTGCAGATCCTCGGTCTTTCCAAGGCCGAGATCGCCAAGCGTGTGGATTCGGCCCTGGAGCGGGTGGCGCTGTCGGATAAAACCGATCTGTACCCCGGCGACCTGTCCACCGGCCAGCAGCAACGCGTCGGCATCGCCCGCGCCATCGTTCACCGGCCGGCGCTGCTGTTGGCGGATGAGCCGACCGGTAACCTCGATCCGCGTCTGGCGGCCGAGATCATGGGCGTGTTCGAAGACATCAACCGCTTGGGCACCAGCGTGCTGATCGCCAGTCACGACCTGGCCCTGATCGCTCGCATGCGTCATCGCATGTTGACCCTGCAACGCGGCCGACTGATCGGCGACGGGGAGGCCGGCGTATGAGTGCGACACGCAGCCCTAAGGTTTCCGAGCGCGTGGCGCCGAAAGCCGCCGACCCGCAACCGCAGAAGAAAAAACGCGACGATGACGACGGCCCGGACTTTGCCACGCTGTTCCGCGCCTGGGTCGAAAGCCATCGCGCCAGTCTGCTGGACAGTTTGCGTCGCCTGGGCAAGCAGCCCATCGGTAGTTTCTTCACCTGCATGGTGATGGCGGTGGCCCTGAGTTTGCCGATGGGCCTGTCACTTTTGCTAAGCAACGTCGAGCGTCTCGGCGGTTCCTGGCAGCGTGCGGCGCAGATTTCCCTGTACCTGCAACTTGAGGCCAGCCCGGCTGAAGGCGAGTCGTTGCGCGACCAGATCAAAGGCATTCCCGGCGTCGCCGATGCTGAATATGTCGGCCGTGATCAAGCGCTGGAAGAGTTTCAGCAGCAGTCCGGACTGGGCGAGGCGCTGAAGGAGTTGCCGGAAAACCCCTTGCCAGGCGTGGTACTGGTGACGCCGAACGAAGTCGACAAGCCTGCGCTTGAAGCATTACGACAAAAACTTTCCGAGCTGCCGAAGGTACAACAGGCACAACTTGATCTAGTCTGGGTCGAGCGTCTGGCAGCTATCCTGAAGCTGGGCGACCGTTTTGTCTTCGGTCTGACCGTGCTTCTGGTTTCTGCATTACTTTTGGTGATAGGCAATACCATTCGTCTTCATATTGAAAACCGCCGCACAGAGAAACTCGTCGGCGGCACTGACAGTTATGTGCGCCGGCCCTTTCTGTATATGGGCGCGCTGTATGGCTTCGGTGCGGGGTTGCTTTCCTGGGGTGTATTGGCGTTCGGCCTGAACTGGCTGAACGACGCGGTAGTCGGGCTGGCGGGTTTGTACGGCAGTGATTTCGCGCTGGCCGGAGTGCCGGTTGCCGACGGTCTGTCGCTCTTGCTTGGCGCGGTGCTGTTAGGGTATATCGGTGCATGGATTGCAGTCGCACGCCACCTGAGGGAGCTTGCGCCTAAGTAGTATCATTTTGCTCGTATTGACCTTTCAGCGTTTATGGGTTCAGGGAACTTGTTCTTCGGTTTCCGGTCAATTTTCGCAGTGCTGAACTGCACGAGTTTGTAAGTCGGAGGTTTTTTCGTATGACCAATTCTTTGCAACCTGCATATGCTCTGGTCCCGGGTGCGAACCTGGAGGCCTATGTGCACACCGTCAACAGCATTCCATTGCTGTCGCCGGAGCAGGAGCGTGAACTGGCCGAGAGTCTCTATTATGAGCAGGATTTGGGGGCGGCTCGGCAGATGGTGCTCGCCCACCTGCGTTTTGTCGTACGCTATTCCGGCTACGGCCTGGCTCAGGCTGACCTGATCCAGGAAGGCAACGTCGGCCTGATGAAGGCCGTGAAGCGCTTCAACCCGGAAATGGGCGTGCGCCTGGTGTCCTTTGCCGTGCACTGGATCAAGGCGGAAATCCACGAGTTCATCTTGCGCAACTGGCGCATCGTGAAAGTCGCGACCACCAAGGCCCAGCGCAAATTGTTCTTCAACCTGCGCAGCCAGAAGAAGCGTCTGGCCTGGCTGAATAACGAAGAAGTCCATCGCGTAGCGGAAAGCCTTGGTGTAGAGCCTCGGGAAGTGCGCGAGATGGAAAGTCGCCTGACCGGTCATGACATGGCCTTCGACCCGGCTGCCGAAGCGGACGACGACAGTGCATTCCAGTCGCCGGCAAACTATCTGGAAGACCACCGGTACGATCCCGCCCGTCAACTGGAAGATGCCGACTGGAGTGACAATTCCAACCACAACCTGCACGAAGCGCTGGAAGTGCTGGACGACCGAAGCCGTGACATCCTCTACCAGCGCTGGCTGGCGGAAGAAAAGGCCACGCTGCACGACCTGGCGCAGAAGTACAACGTGTCGGCCGAGCGTATTCGTCAGCTTGAGAAAAGCGCGATGAACAAGCTCAAGTTGTCGATCGCTGCGTAACTGGCGAGCCGGCAATAAAAAACGCCCTGATCATTGATCCTGTGGGAGCGAGCTTGCTCGCGATGAGGCCCGAACATTCAATATAAAAGTTGAATGTCAGGCCGTCATCGCGGGCAAGCCCGCTCCCACAGTAGTTTTCAGGGTCTGAAAAATCGGGATCGGTTATTGGGCCCAAGGCGCCCGGCGCGAATCGTTCAGCCCGACCAGATAGCTGTCGCCACCTAACTGGCTCATCTGTCGCCGAATCCAGCCTGCACGTCGCGCCACGTAAGCGGTCGGATGGCTCGCACTCCACACGCGAGGATTGGGCAGTACGGCGGCCAACAAGCTCGATTGCTGACGGCTGAGGTTCCTGGCGCTCACGCCAAAGTGATGCCGGGCCGCCGCTTCGGCGCCAAACACGCCGTCATCCCACTCGACACTGTTGAGGTACACCTCAAGAATCCGTTGCTTGGGCCAGAACACTTCG
>LNAP01002386.1_pt1 | contig 18787 bp, 15 predicted proteins | sample 602601 | NCBI WGS metagenome assembly LNAP01 (sample SAMN02440304, study PRJNA202911) | soil metagenome | biome: Subtropical and temperate rainforests or woodlands; isolation source: soil samples (1 kg each in a 20% v/v slurry with milli Q water) were... ...
AAAAAAAAAAAAAAAAAAAAAAAGAGAAAGACAAAAAAAAGAAAAAAGCAAAAGAATTAATCCGCTTTCGGGTCCAAGTCTCGATCTTGGGACCTTTAGGTTATGAGCCTAACGCGCTATCCTCTGCGCCAACCCGAATTGTGATATCGATGGCCGACGAATAGTTGATTCATCTGTTTAAAAACAGGGAAGAAAAAAAGACTGGGGAGATTTCTTTTGTTCGAGCGGCCGCTCACTGTTCCGTTCGGCCATGACGTCTCGGGTTTTGCCCGGCATGTGGGCGAGGAGGGCGTGCGTTACCTGCAACGGGCCGGGATCGACTCGGTAGCGTTGGTCGGTGAGCGCATCCGGGAGCATGGGATCGACTGCGACCTGCGCTGGGGCTTTTGCGAGTTGGCCAATACACCGGCGCAATTTGCTGCGTTCAAGGGGGAGCAGGAAAGCCTCGCGGCCCTTGGGTACCTGCCTGAAACCCGCCTGGTGGCGGCGCAGGATATGGCGCAGGTGGTCGGCTCTCAACTGTACGCCGGGGGCCTGGTGGACATGGGCTCGGGCCACTTGCATCCGCTGAACCTGGTATTGGGCGAGGCCCGTGTGGCCGAGGCGCTGGGTGTGCGGATTTTCGAGCACAGCGCGGTGCTGCAATTGATCCATGGCGACACCGTGCAGGTGCGCTGCGCCGGCGGCAGCGTGCGGGCTGGTAGCCTGGTGTTGGCGTGCAATGCGCACCTCGACGAACTGGAGCCGCGCCTGAGTGGCAAGGTGCTGCCGGCCGGCAGCTATATCATCGCCACCGAACCGTTGCCGGCTGCGCTCGCCGACGAACTGATCCCGCAGAACCTGGCGCTGTGCGACCAGAAAGTCGGCCTGGACTACTACCGGCTTTCCGCCGACCGTCGGCTGTTGTTCGGTGGCGCCTGTCATTATTCGGGACGTGACCCGGTCGATATCGCCGCGTACATGCGGCCGAAGATGCTCAAGGTATTCCCGCAACTGGCCAACACCGCCATCGACTTCCAATGGGGCGGCAAGATCGGGATTACCGCCAATCGCTTTCCCCAGGTCGGGCGGTTGCAGCAGTACCCCAACGTGTTTTACGCCCAGGGCTATTCCGGGCATGGGCTTAACGTCACGCACTGGTGCGCACGGCTGCTGGCCGAGGGGATCCACGCAGGTGTCAGCCAGGGCCTGGACACCTTCAGCCGGGTGCCGCACATGACCTTTCCCGGCGGCAAGGCTTTACGCTCGCCGTTACTGGCGCTGGGCATGGTGTGGTACCGGCTTCGGGAAATGCTGGGATAGGTGGGTAGCGGTTTAAAACACTGCATGATCGGATCCAATACGCTATAACCCCTCGGTCGCTGTGTCATTCCGAGGCCCCGCTTTTCATGCAGAACCCTTTGCAACGCCCGTTGTGGCAGGTGTACCTGTTCTTTCTTGCGCCGATGGTGCTGTCCAACTTCCTCCAGAGTTTTTCCGGCACCCTCAATGGCATTTATGTCGGGCAGATGCTCGGCACCCAGGCGCTGGCGGCGGTGTCGGGGATGTTTCCCATCGTGTTCTTTTTTATCGCCCTGGTGATTGGCCTGGGGGCGGGCGCCTCGGTGCTGATCGGCCAGGCCTGGGGCGCGGGGGAAACCGCACTGGTCAAGGTCATCACCGGCGCGACCCTGACCCTGGGGGCGTTGATCGGGATTCTCGCCGCCGTGCTCGGCAGCCTGTTCGCCCGCCCGGCCATGCACGCGCTGGGCACGCCGCTGGATGTGCTGGACGACGCCGTCGGCTATGCCCAGGTGATGATGCTGATCATGCCGTTACTGCTGGTGTTCATCCTCTACACCCAATTGCTGCGAGGCGTGAGCGATACGGTGTCGCCGTTGCTGGCGCTGATGGTTTCAACGGTGGTCGGCCTGTTGCTGACCCCGGCCCTGATCCGCGGCTGGCTGGGGCTGGCGCCCATGGGCATCCAGAGCGCGGCCTATGCTGGCCTGGTGGCCAACGCCGTGGCCATGCTGTTTCTGGTGCTGCGCCTGCGCCATAAAAACCATGTGATGGCGCCGGACCGCGCATTATTGGCGGCCTTGCGCCTGGACCGGGCGATCCTCGGCAAAGTCCTGCGCATCGGCCTGCCCACCGGCTTGCAGATGGTGGTGCTGTCGTTGTCGGAGCTGGTGATCCTGGCGCTGGTCAACGGCCACGGCTCCCAGGCCACGGCGGCGTATGGCGCGGTGACGCAGATCGTCAACTATGTGCAGTTCCCGGCGCTGTCGATCGCCATCACCGCCTCGATCCTCGGCGCCCAAGCCATTGGCGCCGGGCGCCTGGAACGCATCGGGCCGATCCTGCGCACCGGGCTTGCGATCAACCTGTGCCTGACCGGAGGCCTGATCGTGCTGGGCTACGCCTTGTCCCACTGGCTACTGGGCCTGTTCATCACCGATGATCAGGCGCGGGTCCAGGCCGAACACCTGCTGCACATCATGCTCTGGAGCATTCTGGTGTTCGGCTTCCAGGCAGTGATTGGCGGCATCATGCGCGCCAGTGGCGTGGTGCTGATGCCGGTGGCGATCTCGATCTTCTGCGTGCTGGGCGTGGAACTGCCGGTGGCGTACCTGCTCAATGCACGCTTTGGCCTGGAAGGGGTGTGGATGGCGTTTCCGGTGACTTACCTGGTGATGCTGGGGTTGCAGACGGCGTATTACCGGTTGGTGTGGCGGCATAAGCAGATTAAGCGGTTGGTGTGAGTTGAGGCTGCGAGGGGCTGGATGGCATAGTGTCATCATGGAGAGAGACCTATGAAAAAAGCATTAATCGCAATCGGCGTCGACCGCGCCGGCCATTTCCCTGCACTGCGTGGCGCGGCCTCTGGGGCTGAGCAGGTGGGGGAATGGGGTAGGGAGCAAGGTTTCGAGACCACTGTTTTTTCCGATGCTGACGGCAAGGTCGTGGGGCCTGAGGAGATATTCGAGGCGATCAGTAAGATCGTGGAGAGCAGGACGTACTCTCAACTGGTGGTGTTCTTTTCCGGCCATGGTGTATTGAGAGCCCCGGATTGTGAGTTGTGGCTATTGTCCGAGGTGGGCAGGAATCCCAACCATGCCATCAACGTCAATGGCTCGATCAGCCTGGCGCGTCAGTGTGGTATCGAACACGTTGTGATCATTTCGGATGCATGCCGGTCGCTGGCGGGAACCCTTCAGGTGAGCATGGTCGACGGCTACCGGATATTTCCTGCTTATCGCTCTAACAACACGCCCCCGGAAGTGGATGTGTTTTATGCAGCGTTGCCTGGTGACCCCGCGCTGGAGGTACCGGCGGATGATGCCAATGAGCGTCACTGTGGGCTGTTGACCGAATGCATGCTCACTGCTTTGCGCGGCGACGTTCAAACGGTTATCGAAACTGTGATGACCGAGGGCGGTGCGCCGCAGCAAGTGGTTGCTTCGCGTCCACTCAAACAGCATCTGGCACACGCCATTCCCCAAGCAGCGCAAAGAGTTTCCATCGCTCTTTCCCAACGGCCGGAGTCGCGGGTGGAGTCGGCGTTGCCCAAGTTTCTGGCCACGATTGAGCATGGTGCCGGGGGGGCTGCAGCAGAGGGACCTCACTCACCACCCGACTTGACTGAACCTGCCGCTGCGCGGGGAAGCCTGGAGTGGCGTCAGGAGCATTTGATGCGTCCCAGATGGGGCAAGCCTCTTCCCAAGCGGGTATTGAATACCGAGATGCGGCGCCTTGTGGCAGCCATGGATAACCGTGAGACGGGTATGCAGACAGGGTTCCACGTGATTGGCGGCGAGATCGCTCTGATTTGCGAGATTGGGCGGGACCAGAAGACATGGCGCGGGATCGATGGGCCGAGCATTGAGATCCGTGGCGAGGCGGCGCGCACGTTGTACCTGCGCTTTAAGAACGGTACGAGCACTTTGGTGGCCGCCATGCCCGGTTTTGTTGGCACATTGATTGTTGAGGGCGGCCGCATCGTCACGATCAACTACACCCCGTCGGCCATGCGAGACCCCCATAACGACTATGAATATCTGGGAGAGGAACTGGAGATGCGTCGCGCCTATGTGGCCGTAGCCGCGCGCCAGGGCAGCTTTCGTTTGCCCCAGGCAACGCTGGCTTGGGACTCTGCCCGATATCTGCGCCTGCTCAAACGCATGGACCCGACCTTGGGCATTTATGCGGCCTATGCCTACCACCAGGCGGGAGATTTGAACGGCATCAGGAGTATTTACCGCTTTATGCAGGCCGACCGTCAGCTGATTCCTTTTGATGTGGCCATGCTCGCCATGGCGGGCGGCCGGAGGGAGCAGGTTATCTTGGACTACCTGCCCGGCGTGCCAATGCTGTCGCAGGGGTGGTCATTGCTGGGGGAGATGAAGCAATTGATGCCCTCTTTCCTCCTGGAGGCCGGACGCCATCTTGAACCTTCACTGTGGACGACCTTTTCCAAGAAGGGCTCGGCGATACTGGAACGACATTTTTCGGGGTATTTTCTGTGAAGCTGGTATTTATCCACGGGCGTGACCAACAGGGAAGCACCCGGGAAACCCTGGAAAAATTGTGGCTGGACTCGCTGTATATCGGCTGGGGGGAGGCAGGTCTTCCACGCCCCGAAGGGCTGTCTGTGACGATGGCGTTTTACGCCGATGAACTGGATGAACTGACGCGCGCCCTCAGCACCCCGCTGGCGCGTGGGGTGCGCCTGCGGGGCGATGAACAGGCGCAGGATGATTTTCGTGGCAGATTTTTGCAGGACATCGCGACCGCCAATGGCATGACCGACGCGCAGATCCAGGCGTTTCTCGATGAGCACAGCACCGAGAAGGGCCTTGGCAGTTCACCCTGGGTCCAGGCGCTGTTACGTGCAGTGGATCAGCGTACCGCCCTGGGTGAAGCCGCTCTTGATCGGTTCACGCGCGATGTCTATCTCTATCTGACTTACCCCGCCGTGTCGGATCGCATTACCGCCATCGTAAAGGCTGCCATTGCAGATGAGCCTTGTGTGGTGGTGGCACACTCCTTGGGGTCGATTGTTGCGTACCGGGCATTGCAGGAGCTTGGGCGTCGCGCCAATGTGCTGGGGTTGGTGACGGTGGGCTCGCCCCTGGGCCTGAACACCGTGCGCGAAATGCTCACCCCCCCTGCATTGTCGATGCCTGCGGGTGTGCAGCAGTGGTTCAATGCCTATGATCCGGGCGATGCGGTGGCGTTGTATCCACTGGACTCTACCCGCTGGAACATCACACCCGGTATCGAGAACTTCAAGGGCGTGAGTAACCATATGGCCAATCGGCATGGTATTGCGGGCTACCTTGATGATGTAACCGTCGCAACGTGGATGCATCAACGGTTAGTTAAGTGAGCGCAATGTCAACGTTCGTGAAAATCAAAGGTGGGAGCTGTCGAGCCCCTGCGAGGCTGCGATAGCGGTGGATCAGCCAACATCAATGTAAGCAGTGCCGACGCCATCGCAGCCTCGCAGGGGCTCGACAGCTCCCACCGGGTTTACCGGTGTTTGTTGGATTCTCACCATAACTGATCGGCGTTGGCGGCAATCGCAGCCAGGGCGACGGTCAGTAATTGCTCTCGTTAATAGGAAGCATTACTATTCACGCCCCGCCTACCCAGTGCACCGTCGATGACTCCCCAGCCGCCCCGCAGACCAGGCTTTTTCGCGTACTACGAAGAGTTGGTCGGGACCTGGACGCGTCGCTTGCGCAATCGCCAGCAGGCCGAGGACCTGGCCCACGATACGTTTGTGCGGGTATTGGAGTCCAAGTCGGCGCGGGTCGAGCAGCCGCGTGCCTATTTGCACCAGACGGCGCGCAATATCGCGGTGGATGCCTATCGGCGTGCAGACCGGCGCGAAGCACTGGAACTGCAAGGCCTTGACCAGAGTGCGCCGCACAGTGGCGACCCGGAGCATTTCATGCACGCCGTCCAGTTGGCGGACTCCATCGAGCGGGCCCTGGCCGAATTGCCCCTCAATTGCCGCAGGATTTTCATCTGGCAAAAAATCGAAGGCATGACCCAACAGGAAATCGCCGAGCGCCTGGGGCTTTCTAAAAACATGGTGGAAAAGTATATGATCCGCACCCTGCGGCATCTGCGCGAGCGCCTGGATGCGCTGGCCCCATGACCAATGCCCGCTTTGAAACAGGACCTTCCATGATGGATACCCGCGAGTGTGCCTGTGGCAGCGCAACGGTGCGCGACGAGGCGGCGCAGTGGTTTGTGCGTCTGCAGGACCCGCCCCTGAGCGTTGAGGACCAGGGTCTTTTTGACAGTTGGTGTAGGGAGCATCCCGCGCACCAGTATGAGTTCGAGGTGCTGCAGGGGCTGTGGAGCGCCGCCGACCTGCTGCCCAAGGTGCGTTTGCAGGCCCTGCTCGATACGCCTGTGCCGCGCAAGCGTCGCGGGGCCGTGGGCTATGCCATGGCGGCCAGCGTGTTGGCGGTGGCCGTCGGCCTTGGGTTGTTCAGTGGCCTGGACCACCCGGGCGGCTATGATGCGGAATTCAGCACCGGGTTGGGCGAGCGTCGACAGGTGGCGCTGCCGGATGGCTCGCTGATGGACCTCAACAGCCGTAGCGTGGTGGCGGTGCATTACGAAAAGGGCCGGCGTGGGATCGAACTCAAGCAGGGTGAAGCGCTGTTCAGCGTTGAGCACGACACCCACCGGCCTTTTGTGGTGCAGGCCGGGGCAGGGCAGGTGACGGTCACCGGGACCCGGTTTGACGTGCGCCGCGACGATGACCAGACCCGCGTGGTGGTCGAGGCCGGAACGGTCAAGGTGCAAGGGCAGGCTGCCCAGCCAGCGGTCACCCTGACCGCCGGCCTCGGTACCTCGATCGACCTTCAGGGCGCGGTCGCGGCGGCCCGCCCGGTCAACGCCCAGGCACTGCTGGCCTGGCAGACCGGCAAGCTGGTGTTCAACGATGCCAGCCTGGCCGAGGTGGCCCGGGAAGTCTCGCGCTACCGCGAAAAACCCTTGCGGGTCAGCGCTGCCGCCAGCGAGTTGCGCCTGACCAGCGTGTTCAAATCCGATGACACCGATGCCTTGCTCAAGGCCCTGCCGCACATTCTGCCGGTGGCTCTGCGCACGCTGCCCGACGGTAGCCAGGAAATAATTTCACGCTAGGTTCAGGTTTTTTCCGAGTTCTTCGTCTTCTTGTCCAACTGCAACTGGTTTGCATTAACAGCCGCGCTTTCTTGGGATTACGACGTGACAAAACTCGCTGCGAACAACAATAAAACTGCCCGCTGGGCGCCATTGGCCCTGGCCCTGGCGATCAGTACTGCGGCCTATGCCGACGATGCCATCCACATCAAGGCCCAGCCACTGGGGGCGGCACTGAGCCAATTGGGCCAGCAAACCTCACTGCAAGTGTTTTTCAGCCCGCAGATGGTGGCCGGCAAACAAGCCCCGGCCGTCGATGGCAACCTGTCGCCGGAGCAGGCCCTGCGCCAGTTGCTGCAAGGCAGCGGCCTGGACTACCAGATCGACTCGGGTTCGGTGACATTGCATCCCCTCGCCACTGGCACCGGTGAAGCCGGTTCCCCCCTGGAACTTGGCACGACCGCGATCCAGGTGGTGGGCGACTGGCTGGGCGATGCCAACGCCGAAGTGGTGCAGAACCATCCCGGCGCGCGTACCGTGATCCGGCGCGAGGCTATGGTAGAGCAGGGCGCGATGAACGTCGGTGACGTGCTGCGCCGGGTGCCTGGGGTGCAGGTGCAGGAATCCAACGGTACCGGTGGCAGCGATATTTCCCTCAACGTCGGCGTACGCGGTCTGACATCGCGCTTGTCGCCGCGCTCCACAGTGTTGATCGACGGCATTCCTGCGGCGTTCGCACCCTATGGCCAGCCCCAGTTGTCGATGGCACCGATTTCCGCCGGTAACCTGGAGAGCATCGACGTGGTACGCGGCGCCGGTTCCGTGCGGTATGGCCCACAGAACGTCGGCGGCGTGATCAACTTCGTGACCCGGGCGATCCCCGAGACCTTTTCCGGTGAAGTCGGCACCACCCTGCAGACCTCGTCCCATGGCGGCTGGAAACATGTCGACAACGCTTTTATCGGCGGCACCGCAGACAACGGCATTGGCATGGCGCTCCTGTATTCCGGGGTCAATGGCAACGGTTATCGCGACAGCAACAACGGGAACGACATTGACGATGTGATCCTCAAGACCCACTGGGCGCCGACCGATCAAGACGATTTCACCCTCAATTTCCATTACTACGACGCCAGCGCCGACATGCCCGGCGGCCTGACCCAGAAGCAGTTCGACGCCAACCCTTACCAGTCGGTGCGCGACTGGGACAACTTCAGTGGCCGGCGCAAGGATGTGTCCTTCAAGTACATCCGCCAGATCGACGACCGCACCCAGGCCGAAGTGCTGACCTATTATTCCGACAGTTTCCGGGGCAGCAACATCGCCAACCGTGACCTGAAAACCCTCAGCTCCTACCCGCGGACCTACTACACGTTCGGCATCGAGCCACGGGTGTCCCATGTGTTCGAGCTGGGCCCGACCACCCAGGAAGCCAGTATCGGCTATCGCTACTTGAAAGAAGGCATGCACGAGCAGGCCACCAGTCTCAACCTGATCAACAACGTGCCGACGCCGGGTGGCCAGAGTGACGGCCATGTGTACCAGGACCGCACCGGTGGCACTGAGGCCAACGCGTTCTATATTGATGACAAGATCGACGTGGGCAAGTGGACGATTACCCCCGGTATCCGCTTTGAAAGCATCCGCACCCAATGGCATGACCGCCCGGTGGTGGCGCTCAATGGTTCCCGCACCCAGGAGAAGCACCGCGCGATCAAGAACAACGAACCGTTGCCGGCGCTGAGCGTGATGTACCACGTGTCCGATGCCTGGAAGCTGTTCGCCAACTATGAAACATCCTTCGGCAGCCTGCAGTATTTCCAGCTGGGCCAGGGCGGAAATGGCGACCAGACGGCCAACGGCCTGCAACCGGAAAAGGCCAAGACCTACGAGATCGGCACCCGCTACAACGACAACGTCTGGGGCGGCGAAGTGACGCTGTTTTACATCGACTTCTCCGATGAGTTGCAATACGTCAGCAATGACGTGGGCTGGACCAACCTGGGCGCGACCAAACACACGGGTATCGAAGCTTCGGCCCATTACGACCTGGCCGACCTCGACCCACGTCTGGAGGGCCTGAGTGCCAATGCCGGCTTTACCTACACCAAGGCGACCGCTGAAGGTGATGTGGCGTTCAAGGGCCGTGACCTGCCGTTGTACTCCCGGCAAGTGGCGACCCTGGGGCTGCGTTATGCCGTCAATCACTGGACCCATAACCTGGACGCGTATGCCCAGTCCGGCCAGCGCGCGCCAGGCACCACCAACACCTATATCACCGAACCGACCGCCGACGGCCAGTACGGGGATATCCCGGGGTATGTTTCCGTCAATGTGCGCAGTGGCTATGACTTCGGCCCGCAACTGTCGAACCTGAAGTTGGGTGTCGGGGTGAAAAACGTGTTTGACCAGCAGCACTTCACCCGTTCCAGCGACAACAACGCCGGGATTTACCTGGGTGAGCCACGCACCTTCTTTGTACAGGCGAGCGTGGGGTTCTGACGGGGAATCGTCGCCTGCCGGCGACGATTTTTCTATTGATGGGGGGCGTCGCTGCTGACGCCCTTCCACGCGCTTTTCCTCTTGGCCTTTCTCTTGCTCCTTACGATCCTTCAGCCGAGGTTGAAGGGGACGTTGGCGGGCTTCCTACCTTTTTTAGGCGATTTTCGTCGCTTTCCGGAACCGAACTCCCCCAGTCCGCCACATACACAATTAGCCCACTGTGCACAGACATCCGGTGATCAATTTATCGCCTGGGTGCTTCGGACGGTGAGGTACATCGTGTCAACAAGCCGCACTGGAGAACATTATGTCGGTACCTGCGTTCAATCAGCCTGTCGTCAATCTACCGAATGACGCCATGCGTCACGAGGCCGAGGCCAACACCACGGGCGCTGCGGCGTCGGCCGCCGGGCCAGCCGCCAAGGGGCCTAGTTTCAGCGGGCCAGAGAGCAAGTCTGGGCCGGTGTTTGCGGCTGCACAGCCGATGGCACAAGGCGCCGCCGGCGTACAGGCCGATGCCGCCCGGGGGGGCAGGCCCCCGCTCCCTGGGAGCCCGCCGCCAAGGCCCTTCCCGCAGCAACCCGATCCGATCTATTCAAAGCGCAGCCATGATCAGTTGGCCCAGCAACTTCTGGATAATTTCAAGGCGTTCAACGATCCGAAAAACCCGGACTACATTACGCCGCAGGGGTTGAAAGCAAAGGCTGAAACACCCCTGACAAAGTACCCGCACAAGAATCAGGACATCCGGCTGGCCAGGGAAATCATGAAGCGTCCGGACCTGCTCAAAGCGCTTGACCGTGATGGTCGTACGGGGGGGCTGGATGCTCAGATCAGCCGTCAAAACATCTATGACGTCATCCGCTCTGATAACCCCTTGAAGTACAAGGACGATGAACAACTCGCCAAGGACATGCTGAAGAATTTCAATCAGCTCAAAGGCAGTTTCTGGAGCAAAGACATCAAGGTCGCCGATCTCAATGCCAGGGCCCAGCGCCCGTTGACAGGTAACCCTCATCGGGACCAACTCACCCACCTGGCGAGGGAGGTCTTCAACCGCTCCAACTTGCTGCAACAAATGGACAACGTTGCTAGCCCCGACTATGACGGCAGGATCAGCAAGCGTGGGTTGAAGAAGTTGTCCCATTAAACCGCCGGTATTGCACTGGGAGCACACAACCGGGAAGCGCCGCGAGTCTTTCGCGGTATTTCCCGGTTCGACCAGGGTTGCCAGTCTTGCGGATGACCGCTCTGGCTGGGGCTGCACGTGTCCACTTATCGCCTGCCACTTCGCTGATCAGGAACTGTTTTCAGCGGTTTGCCACATAACGTGTATCTGACGGCCTTTATGACGCCGGCAGTTTCACTCAAAGAGAGGGTGTTGACATGACTTCAACGTCGTTTGGAACTCAAACTCCCAGCCTGCCGCAATCCCTTCTTGCTCCACCTTGCGAAAACACGACGCAGAGACAACTTTTCGATGCCCAGAATCAGGCTGTGCCGGGAGGGGAAGGCACCGAAGCCCAACGGGTAAGGAATTTTTCCGGCCAGTACACCTTCAAGGCCCCGGCGGCGGATGACTTCGCCAAAGGCATGCAGTCCTACCGCGCCACTGCCGTCCCAACCACCACCATGCAGACGCCTGCGGGTACGACGAGCGGGTTGATCAATGCCATAAAAGCCTTGCTGGGCGGTTCTCGATCAGGAGCATTGTCGCCCCGAGAACCTGACTGAGGGCCGCGCCCAGGACTGACCATTGTTTACATACAGACATCGAAATTGATCGGGTGCCCCGGAACCATTGCCGGTGGTTGGCCACATACTTTGCGCTTGCTGGAAACCCACCCTTGCACTGACGGTGGTGGCAGCCGGTCTGAGTATGGATCTAGAAAAGGTGGATATGAACATGGCAATTGACGGTGGGGTACCTCTCCTGCGGCCCGATGTTACGAGCCGCCATGAAGCGATACCGGATGACGCACAACAGAAAGCTCATGCTGCTTCAAGCGAGACCACGCCGCGTGGCTGGCAGGCCGATAATCAACCTTTGCCCAGCACTATCCGCTCTTCGGGATTCCGCCGCCCGTTGCGGTGGGCCACGCCCGATGAGGTCATGCTGCATCATCAGGAGCTGAGAAACGCGCCCTCGACGCGTACCCCCAATGTGAACCCCTACACCCAATTGCCGGACCGCCAGTTAGTCAAGGCGCTGGGTGACCATTTTTCCGTGCTGGAAAATTTTCATGAAAAATGAAGGACTGAAACTGTCGTCGCTGCGGCGAATTGCCAGTGCAAAAATGACTGACACACCGGCGCTCAACAACGCCATTCTGCTGGCCAGGGCACTGGTCCAGCGCCCGCGGTTGATCGAAGCGATCCTTGACGAAGAGGGGTTTATAACGCGGCAAAGTCTGGAGCGGGCGGTACAGGGTGTGTTTGGCAACAGCGACCCCAATGCCTTCAGTCCGGATCCTTTTCACGCCAAGACCAATGTCGAGTTGGTGCTGGCGTTCAGGGCCGCTTTTGATGAACTGCGTGACAGATCCCGGGACCGCACGGGCTTTTTTGAGAGTGTCGGCTACGTCCAGATCGAACGGCTTGTGTCAATCAGTAAGGATCCGGATGAAACGGACCAGAACGGTGCCGTTATCCGAGACCCTGCCACGGGGTTACCGAAAAAAATGTACAGCGAACAACTGGTGTATATGTCAAAAAACCTGGTGGACCGTCCCAGGCTTTTGAGTTCCCTGGAACGCATCCATTCTGGCTGGCGACGTATTTACGGTAGTCATTACCAGAAGGGATGGCTGAGCAACAAAGACCTTGACGGCTGGCTTGAAAACACTAGAGACCTGTAGCGCCTGGGGGCCTTACACCCGCAGTATTTTGCCGCTGATCGCCACCGCCAACAGCAGCACGGCGATCAACACAAAGGCCACGCTCAGGCTGCTGCCGTGGGCGATAAAACCAATCAGCGCGGGGCCTGCGAGAATACCGGCATATCCCAGGGTGGTAATGGCGGGCACCGCAATGTGCTCCGGCATGACCGTTTGCTTGCCCACCGCGGTGTACAGCACCGGCACGATATTCGAACAGCCGGCACCGACCAGGGCATAACCCAGCAGGGCGGTTTCCCATGCCGGGAGCAGGGTGGCCAGCAGCATGCCGGCGGTGGCCAGCAAACCACCGATCACGATCACCCGTTTGGCACCCAGGCGGCGCACAATGGCATCGCCGGTCAGGCGGCCGAGGGTCATGGTCAAGGCAAACGCCGCATAACCCAGGCCCGCGTAGGCTTCGTCGAGGCCGCGTTCGTCACTGAGAAACACCGCGCTCCAATCGAGCACGGCACCCTCTGCCAGGAATACGATAAAACACAGGCAGCCGATAAACAGCACCACCCCATGGGGGATGGCGAAGGGCGGGCCGGAGCTTTCGCTGCCGTAGGGCAACAAGTGCGGGGCCGCCTTGAGCAAGGCGCCCAGGGTAATCACAATAACCACCAGGGTGGCCGAAAGCGGTGACAGCCCCAGGCCGAGCAGCGCACTGACACCTGCCGCCCCCACAATCCCCCCCAGGCTGAACAGCCCATGGAAGCCCGACATCATGGTTTTGCCACTGGCCCGCTCAACAATCACTGCCTGCAGGTTGACGGTGGAGTCCACCGTGCCCAGGCCTGCACCAAACAGAAACAATCCGGCCATCAGCAAGGGTATCGAGCTGACCGTGGCCAGCATCGGCAAGGCCACGCAGAGCAGCAGCGTCCCGGCGCTCAACACGCGGCGGCAGCCGAAGCGTGACGCCAGCGCGCCGGCCACCGGCATGGCAATGATCGACCCCACTCCCAGGCACAACAGCAACAGGCCCAGGGTGCCTTCGTTGAGCTGCGCGCGGGCCTTGGCATAGGGGACCAACGGTGCCCAGGCCGCGATGCCGAAGCCGGCAATAAAAAACGCGATACGGGTCGACATTTGTTCCAGGCGTCCCGGAACCACAGGCGCCTGGGGGGTGATGGCAGTCATGAATATCCTTGGTTTTGCGTTCAGCGAACGATGTCCAGCGCGACATCCTTGCACATCAGGCCCTATCGAGCGAGCCAGGTTCCCTTGCGGGCCGCGAAGTTTTTACTGACAACACGGAACACTTTTACCGTTGATCACCACACAGAGGTTATCGGGCCTGCTTGAGGTGGCCTGGAGGGTGCGTAATCCCTGTGAGTAGCGTTGAACCCCAGGCTGCTTGCACAGGATTACCACCTTCCAGGCCACTTCTGCGCGTGGGTCAGTTGGGGGTTGGGAGATATGCCCTGACTTGCACCACGTCGGCGCCAGCGACCCGCACCAGGAGGGTGCCACGGGGCGTGGTTTCCTGGCCGATGTAACTCTCCACCAGCACCCGATCCGCAGCCGTGGCGTGCAGCGATAGCTTATGGGGTTTGCGCAGCAGCTTTCGAGCCTGGGCGTCCACCGGGAATGACGGCTGGCCCCGGCGCACACTGTCGCAAAACGCTAGTGCCACGGCCCGTGGCGGCGGTGGCGGCGGCGAGGGCAGGTTGGCTGCGGTGAACAGCAGGTTGAGCTGCTCGGCAGTGGCGACGGCACGGGGGAAACCGGTAAAGGCCGAGGCCACCAGCAGCAGTTCAGTCAGCTCCCCAGGCGCCAGGCCTTGGGCCAGGCCGGTCTTGAAATGCACGCTCAACGGCGGGCCGACCATACCGGCGGCGACGATCGCGGCAAAGATCGCTGCTTCCTGCAAGCGCGGATCAAGGCCCGGGCGCTCGTGCAGATAGCCGTACACCACACCGACCGCCAACTCGCCCAGGGCCGGCGCGGTATGGAACAGCGCATCCAGGCGTGCGCCGCCATCCGGTACCCGCTCAATGAATGTTTTGCGGCCGGCGCGGTAAAGCGTTTCAACGGGGCTCTGCGGGGCAAGTTTCTTCATGGTGCATCCTCCAGGAAAATGAGGACGGCGTTTGCTCGACTGCGCACGGACTTCGGCCTGATGAAAACGTCCATCCAGGGACACAGGAGTGTAGGGCGCGCTGGTTTTTTTGCCATGCTCGGCGCGCTCGCTGTTGGTGTCCTACGCTGAGATCGCCCACAATCGCCAGGCACTTTTCCCATGGCTGACCATCGGCGGATGCTGAGGTGATCTCACAATGACCCTGTTCTACGACGCTCGCGGCAATATCTACGGTGTGGCCAGCCCGGCCCTGTTGCGCAGCCGGGGCATTGCCGTGCCCGATAACGCCGCCCTGGCCGCCAGCACTCGCCAGGCGTGGACGGGGCTGGCGATAGCGTCCGAATGTGGCTGGGGGACGTCGCTGCGCCCAGCCGAGGCCAAGGCCTTTCGCTGCGACGGTTTGCTGGTCGGGCCGTTCCAGGCTGCACCGCCGTATGACCTGCTGATCGTCAATACCGACGGTTCCCTGGCCGAGCGCAGCGGCAATGGCTTGACGATCTTTGCCCAGGCCCTGACGGACGCGGGGCTGATGACCCAGGCCTGCGAGCTACGGGTACACCACGATCAACCTGATGGGGTGACGCCGCTGGTGACCGGGGTTGAACCGGCGGTCTATGGGGAGCTCCATGGGTTCTGGCTGGCACTGGGGCAGCCAGCATTCGGGCCGCAGGCAGTGGCAGCGATGGGGCCGGAAAGCGCCGAGCCTGGCCCAGTGAATGAGCTGGCTGCGATCAACCCGCAATGGACCCGCAGCCAATTTGTGCGTATCGGCAACCCCCATTGCGTGACCTTGGTCGAACACGTATCGGCCTTGCCGGACAATCGGCAGATGCACCAACCTGATCTGTTCGAGCCGTTGAAAGCGATTGCCTTCGCTCCTCCCGCAGGTGATGGCCGGCCCTGTGCGGCCGGGGTCAACCTGCAATGGGCAGCGCGAGACTCTGCCAATCGGCTGATTGCCCGGGTGTTCGAGCGCGGTGAGGGGCCCACGGCATCCTCCGGGACCAGTGCCAGCGCAGTGGCCTGTGCGGCATGGCGGGCGGGTTGGGTCGAGGCGGGAGAGGTGGCCGTGGTGATGCCGGGCGGTACGGCGCCAGTACGCTTGCACGTTCAGGCAGATGCGCTGCTGGGTGTCAGCCTGTTCGGGACCGCGATGCTTCAAGGCTGAGGTACGTGATGGCTTAACTAAGTGTCAGTTGTTTCTTTATTGTTTAGTTATTGTTTGAAGCGTCGCGTAAGGAAGTTCCTGCTGTTAGGGCTTGGTTTGTTTTGAGGATTTCTCATCTTGTAAAAGAGACTTCCATTGTGTCCGTACGAAACTTCTTTTTTATTTTCAAAGCGCCGAATTCTCGTGGATCTCGCTAATCTTTAGAGCGTTCAGGCACTTCTTTGGCCGCAGATTTTTTGTTTGGCGGGAGGGAGTATTTCAGTCAGATAGTGGATGGCGGGTAACAACGGATGGTGAGTGCGTTTGTTTCGTCACGTTTCAACTTTATTGTTCAAGGCATGGAGACAGACTTCCAAGTACTGGCATTCAAAGGCCGCGAAGCCCTTGACCAGCCCTACTTCATCGAAGTGCAACTGGTCAGCGAAAACCCCGGCCTTGACCTAGAAGCATTGCTGCACCAGCCGGCCTATCTAGGCTTCGGTGAAATGGGCGAAGGTTTGCACGGGCAGGTGTATGCCGTCGGTCGTGATGACCCCGGGGGCCGGCTCACCCGTTATCGCCTGACCCTGGCGCCGCGCCTGGCGTGGCTGGAACATCGGCGCGACCAGCGCATCTTTCAACAACGCAGCGTGCCGCAGATCATCGCGGCCGTGCTCGAGCACCATGGCATCCTGGCCGACGCGTATGCCTTCGAGTTGGGGCCGGTGGTCTATCCGCCCCGCACGTTCTGTGTGCAATACGCGGAAACCGACCTGCACTTCCTCCAGAGGCTGTGTGAGGAGGAGGGGATTCACTACCACTTTCGCCACAGCCCGGACGCCCATGTATTGGTGTTTGGGGATGACCAGACGGTGTTCCGTCGCCTGCCTGCACAGCGTTATCGCCCTGCCAACGGGCCGGCCGCCGAGGCACGGGTGATCCAGCGTTTCGATGTGCGCCTGGCGACGCGCAGCCGCCAGGCAGTGCGCCGTGATCACGACTTCGAGCATCCTTCACGGCGTTTGCAGGAACACGCCGGGGCTGCATCGGTGCTGCCTCTTGAGGACTACCATTACCCCGCCGGGTTTACCGGCCATGCGCGGGGTGTGCAATTGGCGCGTCGCAGCCTGGAGCGCCATCAGCGCGACCGTCACCGGGCCTTGGGCAAGAGTGATCAACCGGCGTTGTGCAGTGGTCATTTCCTGCCGTTGCACGATCACCCGCAGCCTGCCTGCAATGACTTGTGGCTGCTTACGTCGGTGCGTCACGAGGGGTATCAACCCCAGGCGCTGGAGGAGGCGATGCCCGCTGGCGACAGGTTCCAGGGCTATCGCAACCGCTTCAACGCCACGCCCTGGCGTGCGATCCACCGCCCGGCGCTCAAGCATCCCAAGCCAACCATTACCGGCAGCCAGACAGCCACTGTGACGGGCCCGGTGGGCGAGGAGGTGCATTGCGATGCCTACGGCCGGGTGAAGGTGCGTTTTCACTGGGATCGCCTGGACAAGGCCAGTGATAAAAGCAGTTGTTGGGTACGGGTGGCCTCCGGCTGGGCGGGCGACGGTTTTGGCGCGATCATGACGCCCCGGGTCGGCATGGAGGTGCTGGTGACCTTCCTGGAGGGCGACCCGGACCGGCCATTGATCAACGGTTGCCTGCCCAATGCGCGGCACATGCCGCCTTATCCACTGCCGCAATACAAGACCTGCAGCGTATTGCGCAGTCGCAGTTCCCCCGGTGGTGCGGGCGGCAACGAACTGCACCTGGAGGACCGCCTGGGTGAAGAGCTTATCTACCTGCGGGCCCAGCGGGACTGGCAGCAGCAGGTAGGCCGTGACAGCCACCTGGAAGTCGGCGGGGAGCGGCGGGAAACCATTCGCGGCCCGAGCACGGTGCGCCTGGAAAGCGCCGAACAGCGACATGTCAGTGGTGATCGCAAGGTGGTCCTGGGTGCGAGCGATCACCTCCAGGTGCAGGGCGATAGCCTGGCCTATATCGGCCAGGCCCTGGTGATCGAGGCAGGGCAACAGGTTCATCTCAAGGCGGGTGCCAGCCTGGTGATCGACGCTGGCGCGCAGTTGAGCCTCAAGGCCGGAGGCGAGCACGTGCTGATCCAGGCCGGTGGGATCTTCAGCAGCCGCCCGATTACCCAGGGTGGCCAACCGGCCGTTGCGCGCTCGGCCAGCCCTGCGGGTGCGGCCGTCAGCGGTGCGGAAATTTCAGCGGCCCAGGCTGTCGTCATGAGCATGGCCCGGCAACTGGATGCGGACTTCTGCCCGGTATGTGAACGCTGCCGCGAAGGCGTGTGCGACATCCGCGGGAGGGCGGCCTGATGCTGCGTACACCGGGCCAATGGATGACCCAACAGCAGCAGGCAGGACGCCGGCTGTGTTTGATTCTTGAGGGAAACAGCAGCGCCCGTCAGCCGCTGATGGCGCCTCGCAACCTGGGGCAATGTTGCAGCCTTTACGGTGGCAGTGCAGTGGCGGCACTGGCGGCTGACGGGCCGGTGATCCTGCTTGTGGAGCAGTTCGATGAGCCTGCGCTTGTGGGGTTGCTCGAGCACCCTGAGATGAACTGGGGCTGGCTGGGCAGCTTGCCCGACGCGGACCTGGGCGACGTCATCGAGCATTGGCAGGCGCGGATGCTGGTGGGGCCACCGGGCAATCAGGCCCTGTACCGTTTCCACGACAACCGCACCCTGGGGCGTGCGCTGACCAGCGTGCCGGTAGCGCAATGGCCGGCCTATCTCGGGCCACTGATCAGCGTCTGCTACTGGCACGAAGAGCAATGGTGCTGCGCCAACAACCCAGCGCCCGGAAAGTACCCGATACCCGACCCCGCTCCTTGGCTCAACATCCCCAACCCCCAGGCCTCGGCCATTTTGCAGGCCAATATCCTGCGCTACCTGCTGGCCGAACACAGCGAAAGCCTTGCGGCGTTGGTCGAGTTCCAGGATCCAGGGGGATGGCTGGCCCAGGTACTGGACGAGGCCCGCAGTTGGCAATGGTACGGCGCTCTGCAACTGGAGTTTTTGGTGGTGCG
>LNAP01002499.1_pt1 | contig 18786 bp, 21 predicted proteins | sample 602601 | NCBI WGS metagenome assembly LNAP01 (sample SAMN02440304, study PRJNA202911) | soil metagenome | biome: Subtropical and temperate rainforests or woodlands; isolation source: soil samples (1 kg each in a 20% v/v slurry with milli Q water) were... ...
TATTTTTTTTAGTGCTGAGTTTTATGAAATATAAGTTGTTAACAATGCAAATGTTAAAACAATGTTTTTTGAGGTGGGTATTGCGTAAGGTGAGTTATTTATAACCCTTGCACCGGTGGTTGTTATGACGGATTGGAAGAAAATTCCGTAAACCTTAACCAGGGCGCAGAATCAACCGTAAGTTACCTGATGGCAAGGCTAACAATTGAAAAATTTATTCTAATCGAACTAAATAATAAACGTCAAAAAGCGCAAAGTTTGAAATTAGGAATACAAGATTAGCCAGTACAATGTGTGAATCATATAACTTATTCGCAAAATTATGTAACACACCTCTTTCTGAAACTGTGCATCTTTACATCGTAGTTTAAGCAGTAATTATTTGATAAAAATTTGCATAAAATACAAATAAAAATAGTGGAGTCCAGAACCCACTTTAAAAACGGCTTGCTTGGTTATACAACATCTGATAACTGTAGGGTAATTGGTTAGGGCAATAAAAAGCAAGGAATAAATTTAAAATTTTAATAATGAAAAAATTAATTTTATCGGGAATTATGCTAATTGGATTGGCATTTGGCACTCAAGCCCAGGAAATCTCTAAAAATGCATTAGGTTTACGTTTAGGAGACAGCGGTGGTTTCGGAACTGAAATCACTTACCAAAGAGCTTTGGGAGGCAACAACAGACTTGAGCTTGATTTAGGTTGGAGAAACAGAAAAGACTTCAATAATAACGGTTATGATGATGATGCTATCAAGTTAGCTGCTTTATACCAATGGGTAATGAACATCGACAGTGGTTTTAACTGGTATGTTGGTGTAGGTGGTGGATTAGGTACTTATAGTTATGATGATTATAACAATGATCATTATAACGATACATTTGCATTTGCTGCAGGTGACATAGGAATTGAGTATAATTTTGATATTCCATTGTTAATCTCTTTAGATTTTAGACCTGAATTTGGCGGGAATGGTTATTACAAAGATAGTTATGCTTCTGATATTGCAGTAGGAGTTAAATACCAATTCTAACAGCTAAATAATTAAACATAAAAACATTGGTTATTTGGTCTGGACGTCAGCCTGAATCTCCAATGTTTTTTTTCACAACAAATCTTAAAACTAAAAAAATGAATTTAAAAAGAATCTTTGGGGCATTACTTACCGCCCTCGGAATTGGCGGTTTAATTTATACCGCCGTATTATTTGTAAATAGCAATGACAGCAATTATGCCATTAAATCACTCGTTGTTTTTGGTGTGTTGGGTATCGTATTTTTTATTGCAGGAATTAGTCTTGTACGTACCACAAAAGACGAAGCATAACAAATATTTCTATTTGCCAGGACTTTTAATATAGCAAATGCTTAAAAAACAGAACCCCATTCGGTAATTCAACAAAAAAATCAATTTCATTATTTAATTAAACAATTATGAAAAATCAGAACAAAATTAAAAAAGAAGGGGCTTCAAATATAATCATTGGCAATAAAGACAATGCCTTAGCCTTAGTGAAGGTTAATCTTAAGGAGACAAACATTAACAAGCAAATCGAAAAAATTTATACGCTCTTAAAACCAGAGGTTGAAAGTAAAGGAATCCAATTTTTCTTCAAAAATAGTTTGCCTAAAAAGGAAGCCTTTTTTCTGACAGACCCTAAAAAAATATATGCCGTTCTTACCCATCTTATAAAAAATGTCGTTAAAAATACCCATGAAGGTTCTATAGAATTTGGGTATGGCGGGACAACCACTAAAACCCGCAGAACGGAATTAACATTTTTTGTGAAACACACTGGCGCTAAGGTTTTAAAAAACCCTAAAAAAGCAATATCAAATGGCCTTGTTCAAAATAAAGTGACAAAGCAAGAGAACGGATTGGGTTTGGCGTTAAGCAAATTGTATGTAGCGTTGCTTGGCGGTAAAATTTGGGCAGAAAGCGATGAAAGTGAAGTTGCCAGGTTTTATTTCACCCTTCCCTATCGCATTGATCTGAAAGAAAAATTACTGCAGGAAATACCGCAATGTTAATATAAACGTTAACTAAGAAAACGAAATTAAAACAAAATAGAGACAGCATAGACAAAAAATCAAGCGACAAACCCCATAATCCAATGACAATGAATATCTTAAAAATCTTTAAAGCCATACTTATCGCACTTGTAATCGGTGGCCTTAGCTATCCCGCATTTTTGTTTGCAAATTCTTCCGGCGGACAATTTGCCACTAAAGCACTCATCATTTTTGGCACACTTGGTCTCCTGCTTTTTATTGCGACCATTGCCCTAATACGTATCACAAAAGACGAATCATAAGGATCCGTTTCAGCTTCTAAAAGCATTCAGATTTCGAAGCGTTAAATTATTCATGCAGCAACAAAATGAGTTGCAGAAAAGACAATAAACCAAGAACATTTTTTTTAATAATTTTTTGTTCGTAGATTTAAGTCATCAAAAAAACAGCAAACCAAAATATAAATAAAATAATATGAAAACAAAAACTTTAGGAATCGTAATTGCCATTATAGGAGTACTTATGATTATTTATACCGGGTTCAATTATGTAACCACCGAAAAAGTAATCGACTTAGGTCCGATGGAAATGAGCATGGAAAAAAATCATCCTGTACAATGGTCTCCAATTATAGGCGTTGTTTTGCTAATTGGCGGAATTGTGCTTGTTGCCATTGACAAGAAAAAGTAGTTGGTTATCAATTATACGCCATAAGTTTTGAATTAGTGATGCATAAATAACAACTATTATATGAGACATTAATTTTCAATATTTTTTATAAATCAGCATCACTTTTCAAAAAGTGATGCTGATTTATTTAATAAAAGTCCAATCAATTATTCAGAAACATAAAGTGCTTCATACCAGTAATTTATAGCGTTTATTGGCAATTATTGTCCGTAAATGTGTGAATTGTGTAACTATTTTAAAAAATTGTGTAACCTTTTCCGAAGTATAAGAAGTCAACTTTGATGTATTATTAGCTGGGACAATTAAGCCACAGTTTAAAATCATCATAATGAAAATAAATAATATAACCCAAATGGCAGCAATGCTGTTATTCGTATTATTGGGAAGTTGCACAAACGACCAAGACGCTACTTTAGCCAACGAAGTCTCTGAACAAAAAGATTCTTATGTTTTAGGTAAGGAAATTTCTTTTGAACAATCAAAAGGCGAAGAATTAAAAACTGTAAATTTAGGCGTTGCAGGTGACTTTGTAATTCTTTCAAAAACTGGAATTACCAGTGTGTTTAAATCTTCAATTATAGGTGATATTGGAACAAGTCCGATTACAGGTGCCGCAATGGTATTAAGTTGTGCAGAAGTAACGGGCTCCATATTTTCAGTAGATGCTGCCGGTCCTGGTTGTAAAACTACAAGTGCCACTATGTTAACCTCTGCCATTGGCGATATGCAAACTGCCTATACTGACGCTGCAGGAAGATCAAATCCGGATTACTTGAATTTAGGCGCTGGAACTATCGGTGGAATGACACTATTACCTGGACTTTACAAATGGTCAAGTTCAGTGAACATCCCAACAGACATCAACATTTCTGGTAGCCCAACAGACATCTTTATTTTCCAAGTTGCAGGAACTTTAAAAATGAGCTCTGGAGTAAGAATTACTTTAGAAGGCGGTGCTTTGGCAAAAAATATTTTCTGGGTAGTTTCTGATGCAGTTACTTTTGGAACAACAAGTCATTTCGAAGGAAACATTTTAGGACAAACTGGTATCAATATGCAAACAGGGGCAACAATGAATGGAAGAATGTTGGCCCAAACAGCAGTAACTTTACAAATGAATTCGGTTACAAAACCAGAATAAATTTAAACAATATACCCTTTTTAAAAGGCTGTCTTTTCGGACAGCCTTTTTTTATTGCCTAATTTGAATTTTTATTATATGTAATTCATGCAACTTATATAAAAAGTTGCCTAATTCTTTAAGATATAAAGAATTTTACCTTCGCCATTTGACTATTTAATTACAACAAAAAGAACTTATAAGACTTTTATTATTAGTAGGGAAAAAATATATTTAAAAATACTTAATTAATGGTAGGGTAATATACAAACTACTTGTTATGTATAATGTATGGTAGTTATTAATATATAAATGGATCATAAACAATTAAATAAATTTTAACTCTGAAAATATATCATACGTGTTAATATTATTCATTTAAATGAAGATTATTAGCTTTTTCACCTAAAATTATTTAATTAAAAATTAACAACATGAAAATATTAAAAAATTTATTGTCAACACTTACAATAGCATGTGTAATTTTAATGACAAGTTGTGCAACTGATGAAGACACAGTAGGCACAACACAATCTGATGTAAATCTTGAAGCCGCAGGTTTGGCAAAAACATTCCCAGAAAATCTTGCAGACACGGTGGCGGTTAATCCTTTAATCGTCGTAAATTTCAAAAGCACTGCCATTCCATCAGAAGTGGCAGCATCTGAATTAAGCTTAAAACAAGGAACAGTGCCAGTGTCCGGAACCGTTACCTTTTCAGGCACAACAGCTACTTTTAGGCCGGTAGGTTACTTAGCACCCAATACTCAATTTACCGCAACAATAAAAACAAATTTAAAGGATGGTTCCTCTAAAGATAACGAAAAGGAACATTCTTGGACGTTCAGAACAGGCAACCATCATCATCAGAAAGCGTTTTCAGTTGTTTCAGTAACTCCATTAAATAGTGCCACTGGCGTTGCGTTTGACATACATCCCACGATAACATTCAGTGAGAAAATGGAATCTAAAATGATTGAATCAGTAATGTTTAACTTAAAAAAGGGAACAACAGAAGTTGAAGGCTCTTTAACCTATTCCGATAAAACTGCCACTTTTATTCCAACAAGCAATTTAGAAACGAATACTTTATATACAGGGATGATTACCATTAACGCCAATAATGATGGCGAGAATGATGATGAAGATGATGATGATCATTATTATGAAGACAATGATGGCGATGATAATGATGATGGAGACTACAATAATGATGATGGTGATGATGATGATGAGCAATCATCCAACACTTATATCTGGAGTTTTACAACTGGCGGGGATGGTGTTGTTGCTGATATTACGGCACCAACAATTCTTTCGATTGATCCGGCAAATAATGCTGCTTCAATTGCTGTTAGCTCAAACATTACAGCAACTTTCAGCGAAGCTATGAATACGTCAACAATTACAACCGCTACATTTACCTTAAAACAAGGAACAACAAATGTTGCCGGATCAGTTTCTTATTCAGGCAATACCGCTACTTTCAATCCAACCAGTGATCTTGCCGGCGGCTTGGTTTATACCGCAACCATTACCACTGGAGCTAAAGACGTTGCCGGAAATGCAATTGCAGTGGCAAAAGTATGGAGTTTCACAACCCTTGCGCCTGTTCCAGCCGGATTGTCATTTGCAACTGATGTAATGCCAACATTGGCTAAATGCAATAATTGCCATACGCACCCTTGGACAACTTCAACAGTTGCATCCACTTATTATACAAACCTTGTTAATGGAGGTTATGTAAATCCAACAAATTATACTTCAAGTAAAATCTATAGTAAATTGAATGGTGGCCATCCCGGAGGAACCAGTATTTCAACTGCTGAGATTAACAAGATTCTGGATTGGATGAAGGAAGGTTCTAAAAACAATTAAGAACAATATAAATTTTTAAAAAGGCAACTCATTCTTTGGGTTGCCTTTTTTTATGCGTTAGATATTCGTTCACAGAAAATGAAATCAGCAATTAAAAAAATTAACACTTAAACAAAAAGAACTGGAAAAATTAAGGATTTTGAAGAAAACATTTTAGAAAAAACCCAAATCAATATGTGAATCATGTAACTTTTTTAAATAGTTATGTAACAACATCAGCATCCTATAAACTTACCTTTACTAATTGAATGTTTTGAATAATTAGATTAACAAAAGATGCAACAAGACAGATTTAAATACCTTGACACCTTGGCATTATTATTTAAAACATCAAAAGGCACTAATAAAAATACAGTATGAAAAAATTAAAAATCCTAAACATAAAAAAGGTACAAAGTATAGCTACTGCGCGTTCCATTAAGCTCAGCGAAGATACGCTGGAACAAAAAGAAAGGGCAAACGGTTTTTTGAAAGAAGTTGGCGATATGTCCCTTTTCATAAAACAAATATTTAAGGGAACTTTTTCACGCAATTTCGAATTCAAGGAATTTTTGCGCCAATGTTATGAAATAGGCAATAAATCGTTGCCGCTTATTATCATTACCGGAATCATTATGGGTCTTGTGCTTACCATTCAATCTAGGCCGGCATTGGCAAAATTTGGCGCAGTCACCATGTTGCCCGGAATGGTAGCCGTATCGCTTATCAGGGAAATTGGTCCCATTATTATCGCTTTAATTAGTGCGGGTAAAATTGGTTCGGGAATGGGCGCAGAATTAGGCTCGATGAAAGTAACGGAACAAATAGACGCCATGGAAGTTTCTGCCACAAATCCTATAAGGTATCTCGTTGTGACACGGGTGCTTGCAGCAACATTGATGTTGCCGATTTTGGTGCTTTTTGCTGATGCATTCGGGTTTTTGGGAAGCTGGATTGGCGTAAATATTAAAGGAAATGTGTCACTGGTACTGTATATTTTTCAGGCATTTGGATCCATCACTTTTTTTGATTTTTTTCCTGCCTTAATAAAAACTTTCCTTTTTGGAGCCGTCATTGGCATTGTAGGTTGCTATAAAGGTTTCACCGCCGGAAGAGGTACAGAAAGTGTGGGAAGAGCAGCAAATGCCGCAGTGGTATTGTCGTCCTTACTTATTATTATTGTTGATCTGATTGCGGTACAAATAACAGATATGTTGTCATGAAAAATTCACAAGAAATTAGCGCAGAAACTACATCAGAAGAAAAAATTACTTCTGAAACATTGATAGAAATTAAAAACCTAAAGAAATCTTTTGGAAGACTGGAAGTGCTTAAAGATATTTCCTTAAAACTTCGCAATGGCGAAAACTTGGTTATTCTCGGCAAATCGGGATCGGGAAAATCTGTGCTGATAAAATGCATTGTGCGATTGTTAAATCCTGATGGCGGCACAATTAATCTTCTTGGAGAAAACGTAGGTTCCATAAAAGGCGCAGCATTATCGGAAGTGAGAAAAAAAATTGGTTTTCTTTTCCAAAGTGGCGCTTTGTATGATTCCATGACGGTAAAACAAAATTTAGAATTTCCGCTTCGCAGAATTAAAAGAGGTTTAAATGAGGAGGAAATTGACAAAAAAGTAATTGAAGTATTAGAAAATGTCGGGCTTTCGGATGTGTTGGAAAAAATGCCTTCACAACTGTCGGGCGGCATGCGAAAACGAATAAGTTTGGCGCGTTCCATTATTTTGGATCCGGTAATTATGTTATATGATGAACCAACAACTGGCCTCGACCCGGTAACTTCGGATGAAATCAGCGAACTTATCAATTCTGTTCAAAAAAAATACCAGACTTCTTCCATTATTATCACCCATGATATTGCCTGTGTTCGTTTAACCGCCGACCGCATTATTATGTTGCACGAAGGCTATGTTTATGCGGAAGGAAAACTTGAAGAGTTCGAAAAATCGGATGATCCATTGGTTATGTCCTTCTTCAAATAGTAAAAAAATCAGAAAAATTCAACAAAACCAAATTCAAACAACAACAATTTAAAAAAAATAATATGAACACACACTCAACAAAATTCAAAGTTCGATTAGGGCTTTTTGTGGCCGCAGGATTTGTAATCTTTGCCATTGCGATATTTTTGATAGGCCGCCAAAAAAACATGTTTAATCCAGTTTTTGGTCTCTCTACAACATTCTATAATGTTAGCGGATTGCAGGTTGGTAACAATATTCGATTTTCAGGAATCAATGTTGGAACGGTTGACAATATTAAAATTATCAACGATTCAACAGTTCTGGTAAATATGGTTGTTCAAAAAGACGTGCAAAAATTTATTAAAACAGACGGCATGGTGCTTATCGGCTCAGAAGGAATTATAGGCGACCGGGTTTTAATTATTACCCAGGGAAGTTCCGAAACAAAATCAGTTAAAAGCGGACAATTTCTATCATCGGTTGAACCTGTTGAAACTGATGCCATTATGGCCAGTTTGGATATTACTTCGCAAAATGCGGAGATTATTTCGGGACAATTGATAGAAATTTTATATGACATCAATCAGGGAAAAGGAACGCTTGGGATGTTGATACAGGATACCACGATGGCTGAAAGTCTAAACAAAACAATGGGAAACCTTCAAAAAAGCAGTAAAGGGCTGAGTGAAAATATGGAAGCTGCAAAAAGTAATTTTCTTTTGAGAGGTTATTTCAGAAAGAAAGAAAAAGCAGCCGAGAAAAAAAAGGAAGAAGCCGCTAAGGAAGCAAAACAATAAAAACATTCCTAAAAATCACTTGAAGTTTGGAATCATGATTTTTCATTTTTAGCAAAAATTCATTTAAGGTGTGAATTATGTAACTTTTATAAAAAATCATGTAAGCACCCAACTATTCATCTGGACTACCTTTACCAAATGAAGATTATTGAACAATTTGAGCCGGTAGAAATATGAAGAATCCAATAGAGTTAAGAAAAAACTGGCATGAGACCAAAGATAAGCTGAAGAAAAAATTTGCCAAGCTAACCGACAATGATTTGTTGTTTGTGGAAGGAAAACAAGATGAGGTGGTGAAAAAACTTCAGGTAAAACTAGGTAAATCAAAAGAAGAGATTCTTAATATTATTGCAACCTTATAGTAAAACAGACAATTAAAAGAAACGACTAAAAACATACAAATGAAAAAATTAATTTTTACGCTTAGCGCAATTGTCTTGTTAACAGGCGCTATTTTCACAAGTTGCAACACTGCCGCTGAAAAGGTAAATAAAGCTGAAGACAAGTCTATTAAAGCCGATGAAGATTTCAATATTGCCAAAGAAGAATATTTGGCAGATGTTGAAAATTTCAAAAAAGAAATAACAGCGAAGATTGACGCCAATAACCAAATGATTGCCAGCTTTAAAGTAAAAATAGCAACTTCAAAAAAAGATGCCCAAGTTTACTATCAGGAGCAAATCGCGGAATTGGAACAAAAAAATATTGCCATGAAACAAAAATTGGATGCTTATGAAATATCCGGGAAAGACAACTGGGAAACATTCAAAACAGAGTTTAACAAGGATATGGATGATTTAGGAGAAGCCTTCAAAAACTTTACGGTTAAAAACGAGTAAACACATTAACAAATAATCATATAAACTAAAAAAATAAAAATCATGGGAAATTTACTTTACACAGTCGCAGTTATTTTAGTAATTCTTTGGGCTATTGGATTCTTGGGATACAGTATGGGTGGCCTAATCCACATTTTATTGGTTATCGCTGTAATTGCAGTTATTCTAAGACTAATTTCAGGAAGAAGAATCCTCTAAAAAATTACAGTCTGTTTTTACCTCATAATGCCGACATTTTTTTGTCGGTATTTTTTTTTGTTAAATTTTTTTTTCAGCATAAACTGAGGACAATCAATTTTTAAACTGATTTTAATCAAATCATAAAATAAATGTAATCACTAATTTTATGTCAATATTGGTGACTTAATCAATTTTATTCAGCATTTAAAAATATTAAAATATGCTTTTTGGAAGTCGCCGTTAAAACTTCATACTAAAAATAAATATAAATTAAATACTCATGGGAAATCTACTTTACATAATTGCAGTTATCCTGATCATACTTTGGGCCATTGGATATTTGGGATATAATTTGGGCGGACTCATACATATATTATTGGTATTCGCCATTATTGCAGTAATTTTAAGGGTTATTCAAGGAAGAAAGATTCTTTAAAAAATTACAATCGATTTTTATATAAAAATACCGGGCTTAAACCGGTATTTTTTTTGTGAAAAACTTTCTTCAAATTATTTAGCCACTAAACTTCTTTCTGATAAAAATTGATTTTCTAAAAGGTTAGGTTTCCATCATAAAAAGTAATTTTTCATCAATAAAAAACACCATGTGTGAATTATGCAACTATCATGCATAATTATGTAATACATTACTTATTATATGAACTCACCTTTGTTCTATGAAAAATTTTAACACACCCAAAACAAAAATTATAAACCTAAATACCCTAAAATTATGATCGCAAAAAAATTACTTACTACAATTGCATTTGCATTTGTTTTATTATTTTCAGGTTGTGCAGAGGATGACTTCAATGAAGTTGATGGTCTTTGCCCGCTTGTTATTTCAACAGTCCCTGAAGACGGGGATTTCGATGTGCCTCTAAACCAGGTAATCACTGCCACTTTCAATGAGAAAATGAATCCTTCAACAATTACTGAAACTTCATTTACTGTAAGCGCAAATGGCGCATTGATAGATGGAACAGTTTCTTATAACGGTTTAACTGCAACATTTATACCTTCTTCACCTCTTGATGAAGACACGGAATATACAGGAACCATTACTACATTGGCTAAAGATGAAAGAGGAAATGCTTTACAAGAAGATTATGTATGGTCATTTACTACTGTGCTTCCTTTACCAGAATATGCTGTTGAAGTATCATCAAGTCCTACTATTGGCGGATTAACAGCTGGCGCTGGTTTATTTGACCAAGGCACTGCGGTAACTGTAACAGCTGTACCAAATGTTGGATACACATTTACCAACTGGACAGAAAACGGAGTTCAAGTTTCTACTAGTCCAAACTATCAGTTTGTTTTAATTGGAGACAGAACGTTGGTGGCTAATTATACATTAATACCACCAGCTCAATTTTCTGTAAATGCATCGGCATTGCCAGTTGCGGGCGGATCAACAACCGGATCAGGTTCCTATGATACAGGAAGCAATGTAACTGTTACTGCAACTGCAAATAACGGATACACTTTTGTGAACTGGACATTGGCCGGAGTTCAAGTTTCAACCAATGCAAATTATACATTTGTATTGAATGCAAACAAAACCTTAGTTGCTAATTTTACAGAAAATGCTTATACATTAAATGTAACTGCAGTAAACGGTACTGTTGTGAAAAATCCTAACAACGCAACTTACACCAATGGAACTAACGTAGAACTTACTGCAACACCAAATTCAGGTTATGAATTTCTTAACTGGACAGGTGATGCAACAGGAACTAACAATCCGTTGACTGTACTTATGAATGGCAATAAAAATATCACAGCAAACTTTATTTTAATTGCAAATGCTGGTGGTGCTTGTGCCACTCCTGCAGTTGATTTAGGAACAGCTAAAAATTATGCAATATTGGCAGAATCTGGAATTTCAACAACTGGAACAACTTCAGTAACAGGCAATATGGGAATATTTCCTTTAGAAGCAACTTACATCACTGGATTTGATTTAATTCTTACAGCCGGTGCTGCATATTCAACTTCAAGTTTGGTAACTGGAAAAATTTACGCACCTAGTTATGCGGTTCCAACACCTACCAATTTAAACACAGCTGTAAATGATATGCACACTGCATTCACTACCGCAAATGGTTTGGCTGTAGATGTAACTGAATATTTGGCTGGAAATCTTAATGGCCAAACTTTAACTACAGGTGTTTATAAATGGGGTACAGGACTTTCAATCACAAATGGAATTACCTTAGATGGTGGTGGTCAAGATTGTGCGAAGTTTGTATTCATCATTGGTCAAGACCTTACAGTTGGAGATGGTGCAATTATAACTTTAACAAATGGCGCAAAAGCTGATAATATTTTCTGGGTGGTTGCCGGTTCAAAAGCTGAACTTGGTACAACTGTTCAATTCCAAGGAAATATCTTATCTAAAACTTTGATTTCATTGAATACAGGAGCTACAATTAATGGTAGATTATTAGCACAAACTGCAGTTACTTTAAATGCAGCCACTGTTGTTAAACCTTAATTAAATTTAGAAATGTTCCCCCTTCGGGGGGAATATTTTAAAAATACCAATATTAGATAAACTTTAAATCATAAAATAAAATGAGAAATAAAATAACTTTAACCGAGGGATCGCGCTTTGCTGGCTCCTTAAAACAAACCCTGAAGGGCCTTATTGTTGGCGCTTTAATTTTAACAGGGATTGAATCTCCGCTTCAAGCACAGGAAGTACAATACTCTAGACCTTCTTGGTATTTTGGTATTGCCGGTGGTGCAAACTTTAACTTCTATGATGGTTCAACCCAACAGTTGAATGCAGCTTTCACACCGCCTACCACTTTTCATAAAGGTACAGGTATCGGATTGTTTCTTGCGCCAAGCATAGAATTTCACAAACCTGACACAAGATTCGGATTTATTATTCAAGCAGGATTAGACAGCCGTAAAGGTGATTTCGATCAACAATTAACCGATTGTAATTGTCCGGCCGACTTGTCAACCGACCTAAGTTATATTACTGTAGAACCAAGTTTGCGTTTTGCGCCAACCAAAGGAAATTTCTATTTATATGCAGGACCAAGATTTGCTTTCAACCAAGACAAAGCATTTACTTACCAACAAGGAATAAACCCTGATTTTCCTAATCAAGTGGCTCCTGCAGATGTAGAAGGTGATTTCAGCAGTATTGAAAAAACAATTATCTCTGCACAAATTGGTATGGGTTACGATATGCAATTGTCAAAACCAACCAGCAAAACACAATTGGTGCTTTCACCATTTGTAGCTTTTCATCCTTATTTCGGACAAAATCCACGTTCCATAGAAACTTGGAATTTAACCACCGTAAGAGCAGGTGTTGTGCTTAAAATTGGCAGCGGCCATAAAATTTCACCAGAAAAAGTAGAAGTAGTTGTTCCTGCAGTAGGATTTGTGGTTAATTCTCCTTTAAACGTTCCTGGAGAAATAATGGTAACCGAAACATTCCCATTGCGTAACTATATCTATTTCGATGAAAAATCAACAGATATTTCAAAACGTTATGTGTTGTTGAACAAAGATCAGGTAAAAGACTTTAAAGAAGATCAAGTTGAAGTGTTTGCGCCTAATACAGCAGTTGCAGGTCGTTCAAAACGTGAAATGACCGTTTACTACAATATTTTAAATATTTTAGGTGACCGTATGGGAAAAAATCCTGGCTCAACAATTGTTTTGGTTGGATCATCAGAAAATGGACCGGCTGAAGGAAAATTGATGGCAGAATCTGTTAAGAAATATTTGGTTGATGTATTCGCAATTGATGCTACAAGAATAGCTATTGAAGGAAGAAACAAACCTAAAATCGCTGCAGAAAAAGAAGGTGCAACTCGTGAGTTGGCTTTGCTTAGAGAAGGTGACCGCAGAGTTTCTGTTGAAAGCAGCTCTCCAGCCTTGTTAATGGAATTTCAATCTGGCCCTGACGCTCCTTTGAAACCAGTACAAATTATTTCAGTGCAAGAAGCGCCAATTGCAAGTTACGTAACTTTTAAAGTTGACGGAGCAGATGAAGCATTCAGCACTTGGAAAATGGAAATTACAGATCAAAATGGTCTAGTACAAAATTATGGCCCTTATACACAAGAAGAAGTGAGTATTTCCGGAAACACTATTTTAGGAACCAATCCTGAAGGAGATTACAAAGTGAAAATGATCGGTACAAACAAAACCGGGGAAATTGTAACCAAAGAATCTACTGCGCACATTGTAGCCTGGACGCCTTCTAAAGTTGAAGAAGGAATGAGATTCAGTATCATTTATGAATTTGATGATGCAAACGCAATTGCGATGTATGACAAATATCTTTCAGAAGTTGTGGCGCCTAAAATTCCGGCCAACGCAAAAGTGATTATTCATGGCCATACTGATGTTATTGGTGAAGAAGCTTACAACCAAACATTGTCTGATAAAAGAGCCAATGACGTTAAAACAACTTTACAAAACAGCGTAACTAAATTAGGCACTGCTGGTGTAACATTTGAAGTAACCGGAAATGGTGAAAATGAAAGTGCAGCTCCTTTCGGAAATACACTTCCAGAAGAAAGATCTTACAACCGTACCGTTATTATTGATGTTGTATCACAAAAATAAATTCTATAAATGTTATAGAAGGTTGTTTGAAATGGAAAATGACAGGGTTTTGCCCTGTCATTTTTTTTTCTTAACTTTAGGATGTGTGAATTATGTAATTTATTAAAAAAAATATGTAACAAATTAAGCGTGATTTAATTGCAAATTTACAACATAACTAATTTAACAATTTTAAACAGCAAAAAATGAAAAAAACAAGACTTTACTTAATGATAATGATGTTATCATTAGGTGCATTTACCACAGTGAGCGCTTCTGAAAAAAATCCTGCAACAGCTGCAAAAGAAATCCCGGCAGAAATTCAAGTGATGCTTAATCGTTTGGAAGAAATTAAAGACATGGACAAATCCGATCTTAATCGTGCTGAAAAGAAAGAACTGCGCAAAGAAGTTCGCGCAATCAATACCGAAATTAAATCTTCCGGAAACGGTATCTACATTTCAGTTGGCGCCATTATCATCATTTTGCTTTTAATCATTATATTATAAGCCATTATTGATTTGTCATCAATTTAAAATGACTGAAACCTAATTAAATTCCATAACTTGTTATAGAATATTATTTAAATTATTTGAATGAAAAAAGGACGCGGCACAAACCCTGTCCTTTTTTTATTCACATTTTTTTTATAAATTGTTAAATTAACCAAAAAATATTTTGGGCGTTCCCCTGCGGGTCGGGCCTTTTGTTCCAAACTTTTATCGCTAAAAAGCGCAAAAGGTTTTCACTTCAGTCCCTAACGCGGATCAATTTACGATTTTTGATTTACGATTTTAGAATTAAAAATGTCAAATTCGGTCAACGTTATTTAGGCATCGACAAACCTGAAACCTGAAACTTGAAACCTGAAACTTGAAACTTGAAACAAAAACAAACCGCAAGACCGCAAGACAAATAATAAAAACATTAATAACCAATTTAAGAATAAGAAACAGATGAAATACAACATAAAAATAAACAGCATAAAAACTGTTGATGAAATAAAAGATTACTGGACCACGGAAGATTATATCCAACTGTTGGAAAAGTTTAATTTTCCCGATGCCGAAACTGCCAAAAAAGATACTTTATATGAATTGTTGTTGATGGCCATCACCGATTTTGAACCCAAAGAAGCCGCAGTGATTGTGCTTGACCATAAATTGGGGGAACATTTAACCAAAGGGCAAATTGAACAAATTTCAAATGAAATGTTGATCGACAAGGTTTGTGAAGAATATCCGGAAATTGAATTGCAATATGCCTTATTTAATTGTAACCAACTGCTTTATAAAGCCTTCAACGGAGTTTTTCCATCCGCAAATGCCACATTAATTGACTGTACCATCACGCCGGTTGATACAAATTCTGAGGTTGAAATAACCAAAGAAATTTTGCTTAAATTATTTAGCAGCGGACTTTCCGACCGAAATATCCTTAAACGATTGTTTGCCGCACAAATGGATGAGAATGCTCCTTTTCCTGAAGCCGAAGGCATTGTCTGGGAATTAAAATCAAAAGACAATAGCAATTTTAGACTCATTGCTTCAGAAAATCTACTGAAAGACGCTGATTTCCCTGCACTTGAATTTGAAGGGGATTATGAAGTCGCAGCAGATAATGATTAAACAATAAGCACTAAAATATTTAAAAAGCTTCTGAAAATATCAGGAGCTTTTTTTATTTAGAATGGTTTTAAATTTTTACAGGAAATCAAATAACCTGAAAAAAAGCGCTAATTTTAAATAAAAATGCTCAAAAAAACATTATTCTTCTCTAATAAATGCGCTTTAACAACTCAAAACGAACAACTCCTAATTAAATCGGAGATTAGAAATGCCACCATACCCATTGAAGATATTGGCTTTGTGGTGATGGAGCATCCTGAAATTTATGTATCCATCCCAACATTGACAAAACTGACCGAGAACAATGTGGCTGTTATTTTTTGCGATGCAAAGCATATGCCCTGCAGTATGCTGTTAAATTTAGACAACCATCATATTCAGCAAGAATTATTTACCAATCAAATTAACGCTTCCGAACCATTAAAAAAGCAACTTTGGCAGCAAGTGATCAAAACAAAAATTAAACATCAGGCACAGCATTTACAATTGTTAAATAAACCCTTTGAAGTTCTGAATTTTCACGAATCTAAAGTATTAAGTGGCGATACCGAAAACCGAGAAGGCGTTGCGGCCGCCCATTATTGGAAACACATTTTCGATTTCGATTTTAAAAGAGAACGTTATGGCGATTACCCAAATCTGTTTTTAAATTACGGCTATATTATTTTAAGGGCGGCAGTTGCAAGAGCCATAGCCGGAAGCGGATTATTGAGCACTTTGGGAATTCATCATCACAATAAATACAATGCATTTTGTTTGGCCGATGATATTATGGAACCTTATAGGCCAATAGTTGATGCCAAAGTAATTGAAATTATAAATACTTTTCCAGAACAAGAATTAACAACACCCATAAAGGCAGAACTTTTGAATGTATTAACGCAAACCGTTTATTTTGAAGACACCAAAAGTCCGCTGATGGTGGCTTTAACAAGAACCACAAATTCGCTGCAGCAATGTTATGCAGGTACGGCACGGAAAATTAACTATCCCGGTTTATGGAGTTAAATGGTTACAGAATTATGTGGTTATTTGTGTTTTTTGATTTACCGACCGAAACGAAAAAAGACAGGCGAAACGCCCAGCAATTTAGAAAAAACCTGATTAAAGACGGATTTACGATGATGCAGTTTTCTGTTTACACAAGGCATTGCGCCAGCAGTGAAAGTGCCGATGTCCATGAAAAACGCATCAACCATTTATTGCCGCCATTGGGAAAAGTGAGTGTGCTGCGCATAACGGACAAACAATTTGGGAATATTCTTAATTTTTGGGGAAAATTTGAGATCCCAAAAGAACCCCAGCCTTCACAATTAGAGCTATTTTAATTTCTCATGATTTTTGGGTGGTATTATATTTATCATCAACCCACTTATCAGGATTCATCTTAATATAATTGAAAATATTCTCGTATGCATTTTCACTCCTTATAATATGGTCATAAAAGGAACGATGCCAAGAAAAATCATGAAATCCAGATAAATGGATTAATTTTGACGTTGTCATTTTATAGGCGCCCATTAATGACGACAATGATTTGATTTTAATATTTTTATTTATAATTAAATTTCTATCAATTTCAATAATGCCATGAATATGATTTGGCATTATAATAAATGTATGCACTTTTATGTATGGATATTGATTTTCTAGCCAATCCCATTGGATTTTTGCAATCTCCCCAATTTCATTTAAATACATTTTTTTGGATTTTGATTCAGAATAAGCGGAAAGGATTTCGCCAAAACAACATTCCATATTTTTGACACAAATAGTGACAAAATATAAATTATTCATCGAATAATCATATCCGACCATCCTATTTCTTTTTCTCTTTTTCATAACAACCATAAATATACAATAATTTTTAGCAGTACGGACAAGTCGCGACTTGTCCCAAGTGATATTGCTCAAGAAATGATGAAATTTAAATGATTGAAATATTTAAATATTTAAAATGCGATTTCAAATTTATTAAATAATCGCGCAAATTATGCAAGTAAGCCAATCATTGCAAAAAAACCAATGATTTCCGTGGCAATTATTTTCAAGCCAATCATTGCGGAAAAGAAAATCATTGCGGAAAAGAAAATCATTGCGAAAATCAAATCATTTCCGTGGCAATCATTGCGAAAAAGCCAATGATTTCCGTGCCCATCATTGCGTGGGACAGGTCGCGACCTGTCCCTACGCCATCATTTTCCCGCCAATATTCCCGGAATTTTGATTCGGAATAAATTCATCATTGAAATCAAAATAAATAATGCCTGAATTTTGATTTGGAATAAATTCATCATTGCAATCATAAAAAATAATGCCGAAATTTTGATTTGGAATAAAATCATCATTGCAATCAAAATAAATAATGCCGAAATTTTGATTCGGAATAAATTCATCATTGCAATCAAATTAAATAATGCCGGAATTTTGATTCGGAATAAATTCATCATTGAAATCATAAAAAATAATGCCGGAATTTTGATTTGGAATAAATTCATCATTGCAATCAAAATAAATAATGCCGAAATTTTGATTCGGAATAAAATCATCATTCCCGCAAATATCATGTACGGACAGGTCGCGACCTGTCCCTACGCAATTATTTTCGCACCAATGAAAAATCCAATTTGAAACCATCATTCAAAAAATAATTATTCCGAAATTTGATACAAAATGAAATCACAATTTTTATCAATATCATGTACGGACAGGTCGCGACCTGTCCCTACGCCATCATTTTCCCGCCAATATTCCCGAAATTTTGATTCGGAATAAATTCATCATTGAAATCAAAATAAATAATGCCGAAATTTTGATTCGGAATAAAATCATCATTGCAATCATAAAAAATAATGCCGGAATTTTGATTCGGAATAAAATCATAATTTTTACCAATATCATGTACGGACAGGTCGCGACCTGTCCCTACGCAATTATTTTCCCGCCAATATTCCCGGAATTTTGATTCGGAATAAAATCATCATTGCAATCATAAAAAATAATGCCGAAATTTTGATTCGGAATAAAATCATCATTCCCGCAAATATCATGTACGGACAGGTCGCGACCTGTCCCTACGCAATTATTTTCGCACC
>LNAP01011785.1_pt1 | contig 18786 bp, 19 predicted proteins | sample 602601 | NCBI WGS metagenome assembly LNAP01 (sample SAMN02440304, study PRJNA202911) | soil metagenome | biome: Subtropical and temperate rainforests or woodlands; isolation source: soil samples (1 kg each in a 20% v/v slurry with milli Q water) were... ...
GCTACAAGATCGAGCTGATCCAGCGCGCCGATGGCGCTGCCGGTGCGGGGCTGCGGTAACTGGTTACTATTAATTAGATAGCTGCTCGCGCTTTATGGATAAGCGCTAACAGCGTATTTGACCAATAAAAAACCCGGCAATGCCGGGTTTTTTGGTAAAGGCAGGTTCGCGATCACTGGGCGCTCAAGGCCACTTCCACGCGGCGGGCTTCGGCGTTGCTGCCGCTCGCCGTGGTTTCTTCGGGCTTCTTGAGTTCGATCTTGTCTTCGGCCACGCCCAGCGCTGTCAGGGCATCGCGCACGGCAAAGGCGCGCTGCTTGGCCAATTCGGCGTTCAGGGCCGCATCGCCGGTGGCGTCATGAAAGCCTGAGACGACTGCCTTTTTGCCTTCGGCCACACCCTTGACAACGTCGGCCAGGGCTTCGTTGGCGCCTGCAGCCAGGTCGGCCTTGGCGCTGGCAAAGTAGAACTTCACCACGCCGTTTTCCACGCGCACGCTGGCGCCATCGGTGACCACTGCGCCAGCGACGGGTGCTGCTGGCGCGTTGCTTGCTTCAGTGGTTGCGGCCAGCTTGGGCGCTGCGGGGCCGCGCACCTGCTTGACCACCGCGGTGCCCACCACCACAGAGATCACCAACGCAATCAGTGCAAACAGAAAACCGAGGGCAAAACGTTGCTGGCTGTCGTTGTCCGAGCTCTTGAAAGACATGGTGCAGAACTCCGTAAATAATGGTTTGCTGGATAAGGCCGCGATTCTAAAGTGTTGCCATGACGATGCACCCCGTACCCCACCGTGACCCGGCACCCATGCTTGAGCGCGCCCTGCAGGAATGGGGCGACCGCAGCGATCTGTGGGTGTTCGGCTATGCCTCGCTGATCTGGCGGCCCGATTTTGACTATGCCGAGCGCCGCCCCGCCACGGTCCACGGCTGGCACCGGGCGCTGAAAATGTGGAGCCGCATTAACCGCGGCACGCCCGAGTGCCCTGGCCTGGTGTTTGGCATGCTGTCGGGCGGCAGCTGCCGTGGCATGGTGTTCCGCGTGGACAAGGCACATGCCCGACAGGTGATGATCAACCTGTGGCAGCGCGAGATGGTCACCGCCGTGTACGACCCGCGCTGGCTGGTGTGCCACACGCCCCATGGCCCGGTGCAGGCGCTGGCCTTCACCCTGTCGCGCAAAAGCCCCAACCACACGGGCGAGCTGCCCGACCACGAGGTCTGCCGCATTTTTGAGCAGGCCAGCGGGCGGTATGGCACGACGCGGGACTACGCCCAGGCCACGTACGACGAGTTGCGCAAGCACGGCATTCACGACCGGGCTCTGGCCCGGTTGATCGCACTGGCAAAAAAAGACGCGTAATTCGCGCCCGCCCCCGATACGATGGCGGTCACCGCAGGCAGGCATCGTCAACGATGTCCACGCCGTGCGGTGTTCTTCGGCATCTGTTCAAAGGAGTGTGGGTCATGAATCCTCGTTTCACCCTGTCGATTCTGTCGTCGCTGGTGGCTGCTGTCGCCCTGGCAGGCTGCGCATCGCACCCCGCGGGCAACCGCGCCGCAGCCAAACTGGAGCCCACCCGCGGCAGCACGACCACCGGTACCGTGACCTTTGTCCAGACCGGCGGTGGCGTGCAAGTGTCCGGGGAAATCCGCGGCCTCAAGCCCGGTGCCGAGCATGGCTTTCATATCCACGAAAAAGGCGATTGCTCCAGCGGCGACGGCATGAGCACGGGCGGCCACTTCAACCCCGGCGGCAAAGCCCACGGCCACCACGGCATGGGCGACCACCACACCGGCGACCTGCCCAGCCTCAAGGCCGACGCCAACGGCGTGGCCACGTTGAACTTTGAATCCAACACCATCCGCGTGGGCAGCACCGACAACAACATCGTTGGCCGTGGCCTCATCGTGCACCGCGACCCCGACGACTACAAAACCCAGCCCACCGGCAATGCAGGCCCGCGCCTGGCCTGCGCGGTGATTGCGGCCCAGTAAGCCAAACACCCATCTAACCAAAGCCGCTGCACCGTGCAGCGGCTTTTTTCATGGGCAGGATGAAAGAAGGCGTGCAGCCAGCCACGCCTCAGCCCGCTCCAACGCCTGTACGGTGTCAATGTCCGTCACCACCCCCTCGTCCTGCACCGGCACAGCCAGCCCCCGCCCCTGCCCCGCCCACTTGCGCACCACAGGCGCAGCGCCTTTTTCGCCCTGCAGGGCCAGCAGGTCGTCCAGGCAATCCCGCGCAAACGCCACCGGGTGCCCCCGCTCGCCCGCAAACTCCGGCCACGCCACCACGGCCCGCTGATCCAGCAGCACCTGCGCCATGGCCTGCAGCGTGGCGGGCTGCACCAGCGGCAAATCGCCCGGCAACACCAGCCAGCCCGCCGCATCCGCTGATCGGGCCGTGTGGCGCACAGCGGCCACCCATGCCCGGGTGCCCCGCATCCTCCACATGCCACGGCAAGCCACTGGCGCGCACGGCATCCAGCGTGTGCTGCAGCACAGGTTTGCCCGCCAGCAAGGCTTGCAGCTTGTGCACCGTACCGCCGGATGCTTTAAAGCGTTCGCCCCGGCCAGAGGCGAGGATGAGGACGGTGGGTGGTGTCAGTGGCATGGGTGTGGGAAAGGCTTGGTGCTGAAGCCAGCCGCATCATGGCATCCCTACGCAGCAACGGCTGGGCCGTGATCTGCAAACTGCGCCGCGACCAGCCCGACATCTTTGCGCCTGGAGAGCTGCTGCACCACTTGCAGGACGCGATTTTGGAGGCGGTGAAAGAGGCGATGACGCGGGTGATGTTGGGGAAAGAGGTGCAATCTGCGCGGTTGAGATGAAGTGATTACAGAGCAGCAAACGCGCCACCTCGTCTTTGGTTAACGCGCTGGCAATGCGGCGTTTTTGGGGGGGCGGTTGATGCCGTTCAGCCAGGGCAACTCAATAGCAAGCACTTTCCGGTAAAGAGCATGGCTCCTCCACGGCCCGACCAACGAATGAAGAAGCGGTCCAGTAGACATATACCTGCTCGGTGCTGAGGCTATAGTGCAGCGCAGCTGGTCCAGAACTCGGGTGGACTGCAGCACAGGGGTGCTGAGTTTCACAGGTTTTTATAACTGGACATATATCCAGCATATTGAATAGCAAGCCACTTTCAGGAGGGACACATGACCAACTTATTTTGCTCTGGACATTGCGTTAGCGGGATCGGAGATTACTGAACTTCCATTGCTAAAGAAAGGAGCACTATCTTGACCAAAGACCAAAGACCAAAGACCAAAGACCAAAGACCAAAGACCAAAGATTAATGTACTGATTGCATCAGTACTTCTGAATATCCTGTTGGCGGGACTTCAATTCACCCACTACCCCACATCTTTCTATAACAAGTACGTTCTGAAGTCGGACCCAGAGATCAAGTACTCACTTGAACGCTTCACCTTTCACTATTTGCCAGAGACCAATAAACCTAGAATTGCGTTTCTTGGCGATTCTATTGTGGAAGCAGCCAATCTCCCGGAATTGCTAGGGCGGAATGATATTGTCAACCGCGGGATTTCTGGTGATAATTCTATTTGGATGCAGAACAGAACGAAGTATCTCCTTTCTAAGAAGCCAAAGTATTTGCTAATTGAAGGGGGAATCAATGACATAAATCGCAAAACTCCGGTGAAAACAATTCTTGAGAGTAAAGTCGCAATTGTTGATTTCTGTAAGAAGAATGACATCATACCAATCCTAGTAGAAGTCATTCCTGTGACCAGAGAACCAAAGGCTAAGTTACCGGCAAGTTCCTCAGAAATCAACAACGAAGTGAAGCTTTTAAATCAGCTAATTGGTGAATATTCACTCAAAGAATCAATTCCACTGGTTCATATGACAAATGGTCTGTCTGATGGTGAATACCTAAAGACCGAACTGTCTACAGATGGGGTTCATCTGAACACAGAAGGTTACGCATTCTTTCGAGAGAATATTTTGAAAGTACTAGCGAAACTTGGCGCCTAATTGTGATGATTTTAGAAAAAGGACCAAGCTAACATCTAGATCAACCTGACTTATTTGGCTGTCACGCCCCTTGCAAAGCAAGGGTCGCGCCAGCCAAAACGCAGGTTATCTAGGCGTTGAACGACTGCTTTCCCCTTTGAGCATCGACCGCTCCCGGTCGACAGGGAACGCTCGGAACGGACTTATCGACCGACAGCACCCACTACATTGCAGTCACCTCACCACAGTATTCCCAAGGATCGAAATGGGTCAAAAGCTGCTCGCCTGAGCAATGCCCGGCACGCCAAACTCATGCCACTGAATCCGCCGCCATAAAAAAAGCGCCGGGCTTTTTCAAACCCGGCGCTCTCATTCCATCCAGCCCCTCAAGCCAACTTAAACGGCAACTCCCGTGGCGTCTTGCCCGTGATCTGGGCAATGGCATTCGCAAACGCCGGTGCCAGCGGCGGCACGCCGGGCTCGCCCATGCCCTTGGGCGGGTCGGCACTGGGCACGATGTGCACAGTCACCTGGGGCATGTCGGTGATGCGCGGAACGGGATAGTCGCCAAAGTTGCTTTGCTCCACCACGCCGTCCTTCAACGTGATGGCGGCGCCCGGCAGGCACATGCCCAGGCCCATCAGCGCCCCGCCCTGCACCTGGGCCTCGACGCTTTTCGGGTTGACCGCCAGGTTGCAGTGCACGCCGGCTGTCACGCTGTGCAGCTTGGGCGTGCCGTCTTTGACGGACGCCTCGACCACATAGGCCACCACCGACTCGAACGACTCGTGCACCGCCACGCCCCAGGCGCGGCCTGCGGCCAGCTTCTTCTTGCCGTAGCCCGACTGGGCCACGGCCAGTTGCAGGGCGGCCTTGTGGCGTGGGTGCTTGTCGCCTATCAGGGCCAGGCGGTAGGCCACCGGGTCTTGTTTCGTGGTGCGGGCCACTTCGTCGATCAAGGTCTCCATGGCGTAGGCCGTGTGGGTGGAGCCCACGCTGCGCCACCACAGCACGGGCACATTCACATCAGGGTGGTGCACCGACAGCTTCATGGGCACGTCGTAGGGCTCCTTCATGCCCTCGGTGGTCGTGGCGTCGATGCCGTTCTTGACCATGAAGGCCTCGAACGGCGAGCCCTTGGTGATGGACTGGCCGACGATGGTGTGGTCCCACGCCAGGATTTTGCCCTGTGCGTCAAAGCCGATCTCGGCACGGTGCACATGCATGGGGCGGTAGTAGCCGCCCTTGATATCGTCCTCGCGGCTCCACAGCGTGCGCACCGGGGCGTTGATGCCCGCCGTGCGCGCCGCCTTGGCCACGCCGCAGGCCTCCACCACATAGTCGCTGGTGGGAATGGCGCGGCGGCCAAAGCCGCCACCGGCCATCTGGGTGTGCACCTTAATGTTCTGCGGCTGCAAGCCCAGCGTCTTGGCGGCGGCCATGGCGTCCAGGCCCGGCATCTGGGTGCCCACCCACAGTTCTGCCTGGTCACCATCGAGTTTGACGGTGCAGTTCAGCGGTTCCATGGGAGCGTGCGCCAGGTAAGGGAACACGAACTCGGCGCTGATCTTGTGGGCAGCGCCCGCCAGCGGCGCCATGTCGGCCTGCATGGCCACGTTGCCAGGCTTGGCGGCCAGCTCGCGGAACTGCGCCAGCAGCGCGGTGGTGTCGGGCTTGGAGACCGCGCTGGTGTCCCATTCCACCTTGAGCGCATCGCGCCCCTGCTTGGCAGGCCAGTAGCCGTCGGCCACGATGGCCACGCCCTCGCCGCCCCGGTCGGTGGGCACGCGCAGCACGGCTTTCACGCCCTTGATGGCTTTGGCGGCACTGTCATCCAGCGACTTCAGCTTGGCGCCAAACACTGGCGGGTGCGCCACTACAGCCGTCAGCATGCCGGGCAGGCGCACGTCAATGCCAAAGGCCTGCTGGCCGCTTGACTTGGCCTTGGCATCGAGCCGGCCCGTGGGCTTGCCGATCAGCCGGAACTGCTTGGGGTCCTTGAGTCGGGCACCGGCTGCTTCATCGCCGCTTCGGCCAGCGCGCCGTAGCCCAGCTTCTTACCGCCAGGGCCGACCACAAATCCATTGCTGGTGCGCAGCGCCGAGGCGTCCACGCCCCACTGTGCGGCAGCGGCCGACACCAGCATGGCCCGTGTGCGTGCGCCCAGTTCGCGGTACTGGGTGTACGAATTCTTGATGGAATTGGAGCCGCCGGTGAGGTGCATGCCCGCCATCGGGTCGGCATAGGCCGGGTTGGCATCGCCGTGCACGCTGCGCACCTTGCTCCAGTCGGCATCCAGCTCTTCGGCCAGGATCATGGGCAGGCCCGTTTGCACACCCTGGCCAAATTCCAGCCGGTTGATGGTGACGGTGACCGTGCCATCGGCGTCAATGCGCACAAAGGCCGAGGGCTGCTCAAAGGGCTTGAGGCCTACGGGCGCGGTGGATGCCCCGGTGCCCTGCGCGCCCGCCACCAGCGGGAACGCGCCCAAGGCAAAGCCCGAAGCCGCCGACAGCTTGAGGAAGGTGCGGCGGGCCACGCCGTCGGGCGCATCAAATGCTCCTGAATCAGTAGCGCCTTGCGCTTTATCCATAAGCGTTTGAAGGTGTTTTGGCATGAAACGGTGCGCCTGGCCCTGCAGGGCGTGGGAATCGAAGTGCATGGTGATCTCCTTTACGCCAGGGTCTTGGCAGCGTCATGGATGGCCGCGCGGATGCGCACATAGGTGCCGCAGCGGCACACATTGCCCGCCATGGCGGCGTCGATGTCGGCGTCGCTGGGCCTTTTCTTGCCCTTGAGCAAGGCGGTGGCGCTCATGATCTGGCCGCTTTGGCAATAGCCGCATTGCGCCACGTCGTGCTTGACCCAGGCGGCCTGCACGGCTTGGCCCACCTTGTCCTGGCCAACGGCCTCGATGGTGGTGATCTTCTGGCCCGCGGCCGCCGAAATGGGCGTGATGCACGAGCGCACCGGCGCACCGTTCAGATGCACCGTGCAGGCGCCGCACAAGGCCTGGCCGCAGCCAAACTTGGTGCCGGTCATGCCCAGCGTGTCGCGCAAGGCCCAAAGGATGGGGGTGGATTCGTCGGCATCCACAGCCGTGTCTTTGCCGTTGATATTGAGGGTGGGCATTGTGGATTCTCCTGGGGGAAAGAGGCAATTGATGGGGGGCGCACACCGGGTCGTGCAATCAGCCAGCCCGGCACATTACGCCTTCCCTGCATCCCTGTGCGGGCAGAAGGTTAATCGGTGTATCCGGCAGGCCGCCTGAACGCACCGGGGCGTGCACAATTGTGTCCATGACCACCTCCATCGCCGACCTTCGCAAGAGCTACGAGCGCGCCGAACTCAACGAAGACGCCTCGCACGCCGCCCCCCTGCAGCAGTTTGACCAGTGGCTGAAAGAAGCCATCTGCCCGAGCCCAACGCCATGACCGTGGCCACCGTGGGCAGCGACATGCGCCCCAGCACCCGCGTGGTGCTGATCAAGGGTTATGACGAGCGCGGCATTGTCTGGTTTACCAATTACGACAGCCGCAAGGGCCGCCAGATTGCCGGCAACCCCTATGTGGCGCTGCAGTTCCACTGGGTGGAGCTCGAACGCGTGGTTCGCATCGAAGGCATCGTCGAAAAGGTGAGCGACGCCGAGAGCGACGAATACTTTGCCAGCCGCCCGCTTGACTCGCGCATCGGCGCCTGGGCCAGCCCGCAAAGCCAGGTGATCTCGGGCCGCGGCGTGCTGGTGGCCAATGCGGCCAAATACGGCGCGCAATTCATGCTCAAGCCCCCCCGCCCGCCGCACTGGGGCGGTTACCGCCTCAAGCCCGATCAGTGGGAGTTCTGGCAGGGCCGCAAGAGCCGCCTGCATGACCGCCTGCGTTACCGCCAGGAAGGCGGTGCCTGGGTGCGCGAGCGCCTGGCGCCCTGACCCAACTTACAGCCGGGCCGCCAGCAACAGCGCCACCGGCACCGTGACCAGCGCCAGCGTGGTGGACACGGCAATGCTGGCCGTGACCTCATCCTGCGCCACCCCGTAGCGCTGCGCGAACAGGAACACATTGGCCCCCACCGGCAGCGCCGCCGTGGCCACCATCACAGCCAGCGACAACCCCGACAAGTCCAGCGCCCAGCCCAATGCGCCCAGCAGCAGCGGGTGCACGATGTTCTTGACCAGGGCAATGCGCAGCGCGGCCTTGAAATGCGTGCCCACGGTGCTGAAGGCCAGCGTCACCCCCACCAGCAGCAGCGCCAGCGGCCCCAGCGCCTGCCCCAGCAGTTGCAGCGGCTTGCCAATGACGTCGGGCACCACCAGCCCGGTCTGGGCGAACAACAAACCCACAATGATGGGCAGCGGCACCGGGTGCACGATGCCGCTGCCGATGGCCTGCAGCACCGTGCGCACCATCGAATGCTGCGGGCCTTCGCCCGATCGGGCACGCTCGCGCGCCTGCGCCAGCTCGAACACCACCGTGGCGGCGGTCAGCAAAATCAGCGAATGCACCGATATCAGCGTGAACAGCGTGACCAGCCCCGCCTGGCCAAACACCAGGCCCACCAGCGGCACGCCGATCATGATGGTGTTGCTGAAGGTATTGGCCAGTCCGCGCGCTGCCGCCAGGCTGCCAAAGCCATGCACCACCAGCGTGGCAGCAAAGATTAGCCCGGCGGCGGCGAAATAGACGGCCACGGGGCCAAAGTCGAGGTCTTGCACCCGCACCGTGCTCATGGTGCGAAAAAGCAGAGCGGGCGTGAGCACCATGAACACCAGGTTGGACAGATCCTTGACCGAGGTGGCCCGGATCCAGCCGCGCCGCCCCACAAAAAAGCCCAGCGCAATGAACAAAATGACAGGAACCAGGGACGCAAAGACGGGAGAGTTCAAGGTGTGGCGGGCGCGGTGCGCTGAGAACGAGAGGATTAGCCCGGCACCCTGCGTGTGCCGTAACTACTTTTTTGATAGCTGGTAGCGCTTGCCCATCAAGCGCCAGCGGCTATTTTGGCTTAAAAAATCACAGCCACGCGGCCAACACGGCACCGCCCACACCGCAGGCCAGCACCACCGCCCAGGGCGGCGCGCGCCAGAACACCAGCGCCACAAATGCGGCCAGCGCCAGGCCAAAATCGGCGCCGCTGTGGATGGCGCTGGTCCACACCGGGTTGTAGAGCGCCGCCAACAGCAGCCCCACCACCGCCGCATTCACGCCCGCCAGCGCCGCCTGTGCATGCGGGCTGCGCCGCAGGGGCGCCCAAAATGGCAGAGTCCCGGCCACCAGCAAAAACGACGGCAGAAAAATCGCCACCAGGCACACCACCGCGCCCAGCCAACCTCCCGGCCAGACCTGCATGGACGCACCCAGAAATGCCGCAAACGTGAACAGCGGCCCCGGCACCGCCTGCGTGGCGCCATAGCCGGCCAGAAAGGCATCGGCCGACACCCAGCCCGGCCCCACCACCTCGGCCTGCAGCAGCGGCAGCACCACATGGCCGCCGCCAAACACCAGCGCGCCCACGCGGTAGAACGCATCCACCATGGCCAGCAGCGAACCGGGCCACAGGCGCACGGCCAGCGGCAGCAGCACCAGCAAGGCCACAAACACGACAAGCAGCACCGCCCCTGTGCGCCGACGCAGCGGCACATGCAAGCCATCGGGTGCGTCGATGGGCGCTTGGGGCGCCGCCGCCCTGCCCCGCCCAAAAAGCCACCAACCGGCCACGCCCGCGGCCAGCATCACGCCCACCTGGCCCCACACACCGGGCACCAGCAACACCGCGCAGCACGCCAGCACCATCAGCGTGACCCGCGCCCGCCCCACGCACAGGCTGCGCGCCATGCCCCACACTGCCTGCGCCACCACGGCCACCGCCGCCACCTTGAGCCCATGGATGGCGCCCGCCGGCAGCACCGCATGCCCGCCCGCCAGCCCCAGACCGAACAAGGCCAGCACCAGTGCCGACGGCAGCGTGAACCCCAGCCACGCAGCCAGCGCCCCAGGCATGCCGGCCCGCATCAACCCCAGCGCCATGCCCACCTGGCTGCTGGCCGGCCCCGGCAAAAACTGGCACAGCGCCACCAGGTCGGCATAACTGTGCTCGGCCAGCCACTGGCGGCGCTGCACGAATTCATCGCGAAAGTAGCCCAGGTGCGCCACCGGGCCGCCAAACGACGTGAGGCCCAGGCGCAAAAAAATCCAGAATACCTGCCATGCAGAGGTGGGGTCACCGCCAGCGCTGTGTTGCGGCATGGGCGGGGCCGGCGCGTTCAAGGCGCTACCTGAACCGTCTCGATCCGGTTTCTGCCGTTTTTCTTGGCCGCATAGAGTTGCTGGTCCACTGCCTCGATGAAGCTGGAGGGTTTCATGGGGGCGTTCGGCGTGACGGTGCCAACACCGATACTGACGGTGATGCGCTGTTCCAGCGGTGATTGCGCATGCGTTATCGCCAGCTTCTGAATCAGCCGCTGGCAGCGTTCGGCGACTTTCAGTGCCACCGAGGCGTCGGCTTGCGGCAACAGCACAACAAATTCTTCACCGCCAAAACGCGCAACCAGGTCACGCGTGCCATCCAGCGCCAAGCTCAGCGTTTGCGCAATCTCGATCAGGGCTTTGTCGCCCCGCACATGCCCGTAAAGATCGTTGTATTGCTTGAAATAGTCGATATCGAACAAGAGGATGGACAGCGGCTGCCCGGTGCTGCGTGCGCTTTCCCATTCCACTTCGAGACTGGCATCAAACCGGCGCCGGTTGGCAATGTTGGTCAACCCGTCCTTGAACGAAAGCGCCTCCAGCTCTTTTTGCAGAACGAGCAACTTTTCTTCGGTCTTTTTTCGTTCGCTGATGTCAAACATGAAGCCAATCAGCGCTTCGGGATCGCCATTGTCCTTGCGCACCACATGCACCACATCACGCAGCCACACATAGCCGTTGTCCTTGGTCAGCGCGCGATAGTCCGCTTCATGATCGATCCCGGCCTGGGATTGCGCGACACAGAAATTCACCACGTAATCGCGGTCCTCGGGGTGCATGCGCATCGCCCAGTCTTCCACGGTCATCCAGCTTTCCGGGCTCCAGCCCAGCAGCGCTTCAATCTGGGGGCCGATGTAGGAAAACTTCTTGGTAGCCCAGTCGATCTTCCACGGGATGGCCTTGGTCGACTCCAGTAATGTTCTGTAAACCGCTTCGTCGTTTCTGAGGTCACTTACGTCGGACATGCTCAATCCCTTCGGGGTCAATGTGGCTGAAATTATTGCTTACCGCTGTGACAGCATCGCACAACCTCTGCTGGGACCAATTTCAGGGATGCAAGGGACTGGCCCCCAGCCACATGCCGCTGCGCAGCCCCTCGGGCCGCTCACGCGACCACACCTGCGCGCTGGCCTCCCAGGTCTGCTGCTGCACATTCAGCCCGGCATACACGCCATAGCCTGGGCCTGCGCATATCTCGCCGCCCGCACACAGGCTTTCGCCGGCCTTGATGGCGCCGTGGGTGTGAATGCTCTCGCCCGCCTTGATGCCCCAGCCCGCCTCCAGGTGCGCCACGCCGGTGATGGCCCCGCCCACCACAATGCCCTGCTCCACCCGCAGGCTCTCGGCCCCGGTCAGGTGGCCGCCCACGCGCAGGCCCTTGTCGCACTCCACTGGGCCATGCACGATGAGGTCTTGCCCCACAAAAGCACCGCCTTTGAGTTGCAACTTGCCATGGCAGACCACATCCCAGGCCGCGCGCAGGTCGCCTGCGCAGGTGATGTCGCCCCCAACCTCCACGCCCCAATCGGCGCGCACATCGCCGCCCGCCTGCAGCGTTCCCTGGCTGACGATGATGCTGCCCGCCACGCGAATGCCCTCGCCCGCCACAATGGCGCTGCCCGCCCGCAGTCCGCCTCCAGCGCGGATCACCCGCCCGGCCTGGATCACCGTGGCCACATCGATGGACCCACGCACCTCCACCGTGCCGGCAAACACAATAGCCTCGGCCTCCAGCGCATCCACCGCCAGCACCGCGTTGGTCGGCCCGAACTGCGCCAGCAGCCAGCAGGCATCCTCCACGCGCCCGGCGTTGACCAGCGTGTCCAGCGCCTCCTGGTAGCCGCTGCCGTCTTCCACATGGCGGCTGAACCAGCGAAAGCCGTCCGCACACGGGCTCTTGGCCCGCAGAAACTTCTTGGTGAATTCCATCGCCATCACTCCGTGCGCAGCGCAGCGGCGGCTACGGAAACGTGGGTACACGAAGCGAGCGCGGCGCAGATGGGCGTGGTGCCACCGGCAAGGTCTTGGGGGTACATGAGAACGCATCTCCTGAAGGAGCGGCCCGGCGTGCGCTACTACAAAGCCACCGGCCGGGGCGGATGCCCGGCGATGGATGTTCTGCGCAGATGTGAGGGAAAGAAGGTTTATCGCCGGGCCAAGGAATGTGCGACCGGCTTGTAGGGCCAGATCTCACGCACCACGGCGCCCCCGCCCACGCACAGGCAGCCGCGCAGCGGGCCTGACTGGAACAACGCGGGGGAGTGGGAAAGCATGGGGTTGGATGGTATCAGCGCATAGGTATCGCACTGGATTGGGTGGGTTATTTAGAAATGATTGAAAGCATGCGAGGTGGTTGCGAATGGCATCGGCCAAGAATTCAGTCGAGCCCTAGCCAAAGTGACGGCATTTTTTACAGTCAGGTTGCCGAAAAGTCTTTTTTTGTGGTTGCGTTCATTCAACTCGTTGATTTTATTGATTTATTTTAATGTGGAACGTTTGTTGCTTGATCAGCACACGTTGTCAATAAATATTCGACTGAGCCCAGCGGAGTTGATCATCCAGCGAGGGTGAGGGTAATTTTTCACCCGAAATTCTTTGGCAATGGCGCGTTGTGTTCTTTTATGAGGCGACCAAAATCATGAAAAATTTTACGAACGTAGCTACTAGGTTTACAGCTCTAACGAATCACCACGAACTCCGGCTGAGTGGTGCTTTCCGGAAGATCGTTGGGTATTTGGTCGCTTTACTTTCTTTACTTTGGCTCGCAGCCCTGCCCATCGGGGCGTCAGCAGCAGTTGTTTCTTTTACGCCATCCCCCGTGGGAGGAAACCAATGGATGTATGCCTATTCGGTCACCGTTGCCCTTGGTGAGCCCCGTGTTGAGGAATTTACTATTTTTTTTGACTCAACGCTCTATCAAAATCTCGTTGTTTCGGCAGCGCCTCAGGATTGGGATCCATTGGTCATTCAGCCCGATTCCGGGATACCGTCAAACGGTTTTTTCGATGCGCTGGCGTTGATCGATGGCATCAGCCCCGCAACCTCATTGGGCGGATTCGCCGTTTTATTTGATTTCCTGGGCACGGGATCACCGGGAGCACAACGGTTTGACATCGTCGATCCCACGACATTCGTAACACTGCAGACTGGATTTACCTCTGCAGCGTCGGTCGTACCGCCAACTTCCGATGTGTCAGAACCCAGCGCGCTGGCGTTGGCCGGTCTTGCGCTTGCTTTGCTACTGGGTTTTCGAAGTCGTTTTACGTCAAACCGCAGTCAGCGAGCCTGTTAATTGGCGTCAAATTCCTGAGGAGATGAAAAATGCAATCCCTTACATCAGCTACGCCAGCGCGCCTTGACCGCTGGGTGCATAGAGTCGCCACGCTCTGTCTCTCTTTAGCCCTTGCTGCGTGCGGCGGCGGTGACAGTGAAGAACTAAAGGATGTTGTCTCAGTTTCGGTGAAGAGCGCAACAGCATCGACCATGGCCGCGCCGGATGTCACCCTGACAAGCATTACAAAATTGAGTGAGACCCGCGTTAGCAGGACGGTGTTTGATTATGTTTTTCAAATCAGTGTCAAGAACAATGGAACTCAAGCTCTCAGCGGTGTTACCGCAACCCTGAAAGGCGTTGGAGCAGGCACGACCATTGTCGATGGCACCGTTCAATTGGGTAATCTGGCGGCGGGAGTTACCGTCACACCACAAGACACGATCACTTTGCGGCAGGATCGGACGGTGGCTTTTAGTCCAGGCGCTCTGAGCTGGACAATCGTGGCCGCTGGACCCGTTGGCGCTGCTTGGGCTGGCATCCGTGAGGACGGCGCGCCAAAACCCGGAAGCGATACCGCCTATGCGGTAGCGACCGACGCATCCGGCAATGTCTTTGTCGCAGGCAAGAGTGAAGGCGTCCTGCCGGGCTCGACCGGCAGCGGGCTGCCCGATCCGTTCGTCGCCAAGTACAGTGCCAGTGGCGATCTGCTATGGATCCGCTCGATTCTGACCCTGCGAAGCGGACTGGGCACCACCGATTCGGCCTATGGTGTGGCCACTGACAGCATCGGCAATGTCTACGTCACGGGCGACACCGTCGATACGCTCCCGGGCGAGACGAAGGCGGGCGGGCGCGATGCCTTCATCGCCAAGTTCGACGGCAATGGCAATCGGCTCTGGGCGCATCTGCTCGGTACGACGGGAACGGACCAGGCGCGAGCCATCGCGGTCGATGGCAGCGGCAACGCCTACATCGTCGGCGCGTCGGACGGACGACTGCCGCTGCAGCCACCAGGAGTCGGCGAACTTTTCATCGCCAAGTTTGACACCAACGGGAGTCGTCAGTGGATTCATCAGTGGGGTTCCGGCGGGGACGGAGCCAACCGGGATGCCAGTAACGGTGTCGCCGTCGACGCGGCGGGCAACGCTTATATGACGGGCTACATCCCGTTCAACTATGCCGGGACTACTCCAGGCGGAAGCGGCGATGCATTCGCCGCGAAATACGACAGCAATGGCAACCAGGTCTGGTTTTCGAGATTCAAAGGCATGGGAAACGACCAGAGCAACGCGATCGCCGTCGCTGGCGACGGCAACACGATATACCTCACCGGACGCACCAACAGCGACTTCGACCTGCCAGGCTTCCCGGCTCAGACGATTTTCTGCTGCGGCACGCCAGATGCATTCATCGCCCGGCTTGACGGAAACGGTAGTTTGCAGTGGATACATAACCTGTCGTCGCCAAGCAGTGGGCCTACCCACTTCGACGACCGTGGTTTTGGTGTTGCGACCGACGCAACCGGCAGCGTGGCATTTATCGCTGGCTACACCAATGGCGCCATGCCGGGTGAGACGTCCAAGGGCTTCTATGACCCGTTCGTCGCGCGCTATGAAGGCAACGGGACTCGCACCTGGGTTCGACAGTTTGGCTCATCGCTGCCGTCCACCGCCGGGATCATGAACCTGTGGGACCACGCCTTCGGCATCGCGCTCGACCCGGCCGGTGACCTGTTTGTAGTGGGGGACAGCATAGGCACGTTCGGTGCACCGAACCCGAGTACCGGCCACGCTGATTGGTTTGTCATGAAGCTGCGGCCTGCAGACGGCACGCTCTACTGAGGCGCCTCGGCATGCAGAGGCCGCTGCAAACGACAAGTCTTTCACAAGCTAACTGAAGGGATCATGGCGACCGCGATCGTCTGCCGGTAAGTTATTCAAGCGATAAAGGCAACCCATGAACGCTTTCTGTTCTTCCCTTTTTCGATTATGGACATCGGCAATTGTCACTGTGGTGCTGGCAATCACATCGCAGGATGTGCATTCGGCAGAGGCACAGGCACAGGCGACGTCGGGATTCTTGACGGGGTTCGCCTGGCACGGCAGGAGTGCGAAGCAGAACTACACACTGCTAACTCATGTGGCTTACGATCCAGACCCTGGCAAGCCGGGCGGTACCGCGTCTTTCGGCATCCTTGAGGGCGGCTTGGTCATGCTCCTGACGCATGCCCGATACGTGCCAACACTCGTGCCCGCTGGTGCTCGTCGCAAGGTCATGACAGCCAAGCCACCGCTGGACGCAAAGCAGTTGCCGCGTTTCATCATGGTCTGTGCCTGGCCAGTGGACGGCGACAAGCCGGGCAAAGCGGTGGCTGGCTATGCCGAGCGTGACGACGCGAATCTGGTCGTACTACCAGAGAAATACGCAGTCGGCTTGACGGTCCAGTGGGTCTCGATTCCGGCCAATCGCGCGCCTGCAGCGTTCACCCAACGCGACTTCTGCGACGAGATCGCAAAAACAGGCAAATCATCGGCTCCGCTGTGGCTACTTGATCACCTATCTAAATAGTTCAAGTCAGACGGAGTTTTCATGAGATCAACGTATCAACTCAGGTATGACATGCGCCTCTCGGCCGCAGTCACAATCTTGTTTTTCCTTCTTGGCTGCGGTCATCTGGCCAGAGCATCGGAATGTCGGACGATCAGATTCAACCCGGGCGCTACCTCGGCAAAAATTCAAGGCGCGGTGCAGCCAGAAGATCAGCAGTGCTTTCGATTTGGCACCGGCAAGGGCCAATCGGTGCGTCTTGCCGTTCAATCCAAAAGCGGGAATGTGGCGTTTACGATCAATGACGTCGCCGACAATAGGGATCGCATCGAGTTCACCAGCGAGAAGAAAGTTTACGAGTTGATCGTGTATCAGAATCTCAGGTCGGTCACACCAGATGACTTCACTTTATCGCTGTCAATCAGGTAGGAAGCGCAAGGAAGTGCGAACGGTTCAAAATACACCGGATTCTCTCAATCGCGCTTCAGATACCACGCAAACGTCTTGCGAAATTTCTCCACCTTCGGCCCCACCACAAACGCGCAATACCCGGCGTTGGGATTGTTCGCAAAATAGTCCTGGTGGTAGGCCTCGGCCGCGCTGTAGTTGGCCAGCGGCTTCACCTCGGTGGTGATGGGCGCGCCAAACAGTTTGTCTTGCGACATCTGGCGGATCATGTCGTTGGCGATGTCGCCGTGTGCGGGGTTCTCAAAATAGATACCGCTGCGGTATTGCGTGCCCACGTCGTTGCCCTGGCGGTTGAGGGTGGTCGGGTCGTGGGTGTGGAAAAAGATTTCCAGAATCTCCTGCAGGCTGATTTCGTCGGCATTAAAGGTCAGGCGCACCACTTCAGCGTGGCCCGTGTCGCCTCTGCATACCTGTTCATAGGTCGGGCGCAGCACATGGCCGTTGCAATAGCCGCTTTCTACATCGGTGATGCCGCGCACGCGGACAAAAACGGCCTCGGTACACCAGAAGCAGCCGCCCCCCAGGGTGATGGTTTGCTGTGCCATGGATGTTTCCTTGCCAAGGTGGATGTTGTGCATCGCCGCATTATGAATTGACGACGGTGAGGGCGCTCGCTACATTACTAACCAGTCAGTCATTAAAAATGCACGCCCCCAACTCCCCTGCTCCCAACACGACTACCAAGCGCGAACGGCGCAAGGAGGCGCGCCCCGGTGAACTCATCGAAGCCGCGCTGGAGTTGTTTGTCGAAAAAGGCTTTGCCGCCACCCGGGTGGATGAGGTGGCGGCGCGTGCGGGGGTGTCCAAGGGCACGCTGTTTTTGTACTTTCCCAGCAAGGAAGAGCTGTTCAAGGCGGTGGTGCGCGAAAACATCGCGGGCCGGTTTGCCGAATGGACGCTGGAGCTGGACGTTTTTGAAGGCAGCACGGATGAGTTGCTGCGCTATTGCTACAAGGTGTGGTGGGAGCGCATTGGCGACACCAAGGCCTCGGGCATCACCAAGCTCATGCTGAGCGAGGCGCACCATTTCCCCGAGATCACCCAGTTCTACCAACGCGAAGTGATGCGGCCTGGCCAGGCGCTGATCCGCCGCATCCTGCAGCGGGGCGTGGACCACAAGGAGTTCCGGCCACTCGACATGGACTACGCGGTGTATCTGGTGCTGGCCCCGATGATCTTTTTGATGCTGTGGAAACACTCCATGGGCGCCTGCGTGCCGGATGCCCTCGCACTGGACCCCGAAAAATACCTGGCCATGCAGGCCGACAACATCCTGCATGGTCTGTATGGGGCTGCGCCATCATTCCCCCCTTCACCCGCCTGACACCATGAAACGCTGGATTTTCTGGGTGGCTATTGCCATTGCCGTCGTGCTGGTGGGCGGCGGCGTCTGGCGCGCGCTGGCCGCGCGGCAGGCGCAGCAAAAGGCCTTGGCTCAATCCAGTGCGCAAATCAAGGAAACCACTTTGGACCTGGCGCCAGGTGAGATGGTCACGGTGCAGCGCCACAGCTTGGCCCTGGCCGTGCCGGTGTCTGGCGCGCTGCGCGCAGTCGAATCGGCCATGGTCAAGGCCCGTGCCGCCGGCGAACTGCAGGGCCTGACCCTGCGCGAGGGCGACAGCGTGCGCGCCGGGCAAGAAATCGCCCGCATCGACAGCACCGAGGCGCGTGCCCGCCTGCGCCAGGCCCAGCAGCAGGCCGATGCGGCAAAGGCCCAGGTGGACATCAGCCAGCGCCAGTTCACCAACAACCGCGCGCTGGTGGACCAGGGATTCATTTCTGCTACGGCACTGGCCACCTCGCAGGCCAGCCTGGAGGCCGCGCAATCGACTTACCAGGCGGCGCTGGCCGCTGCCGATGTGGCGCGCAAGTCGCTGGACGACACCGTGCTGCGCAGCCCGCTGGCGGGCCAGGTGTCGCAGCGGTTCGTGCAGCCCGGTGAGCGCGTAGCCCTTGACGCCCGCATCGTCGAGGTGGTGGACCTGTCCCGGCTGGAGCTTGAAGCATTGCTGAGCCCGGCCGATTCATTGGCCGTGCGCGTGGGGCAAAAGGCCAGCCTGCGGATCGAGGGCGTGGCCACCCCCATCGAGGCCACGGTGGCCCGCATCAACCCCAGTGCCCAGGCCGGCAGCCGCACCGTGCCGGTGTACCTTGTCATCGAGCAAGGCGCAGCGACATCGGTGCTGCGCCAGGGCCTGTTTGTGCAGGGCACGCTCGACACCGGCCACGCCGATGTGTTGGCCTTGCCGCTGGATGCCGTGCGCACCGACAAGC
>LNAP01004932.1_pt2 | contig 18782 bp, 17 predicted proteins | sample 602601 | NCBI WGS metagenome assembly LNAP01 (sample SAMN02440304, study PRJNA202911) | soil metagenome | biome: Subtropical and temperate rainforests or woodlands; isolation source: soil samples (1 kg each in a 20% v/v slurry with milli Q water) were... ...
CGTCTGGGGGCTTTCGATGCACTCTGAGCGCGCTTCCTGGGGCCTGAAAATCGCGGCCTGGGGCGGGTTGGTGTTTTTGCACTTCCCGATCCTGATCATTTTTATCTACGCCTTTAACACCGAGCAGTCGGCGTTCAGCTTTCCGCCGCAGGGCTTTACCTTGCACTGGTTTAGCGTGGCCTTTAGCCGGGTGGATGTGCTGGAGTCGATCAAGCTGAGTTTGCAGATCGCCTGCCTGGCCACCTTGATCGCCATGGTGCTGGGCACCCTCGCCGCTGCCGCGCTGTACCGGCGTGATTTCTTCGGCAAGGAAGGCGTGTCGCTGATGCTGATTTTGCCCATCGCCCTGCCCGGTATCGTCACCGGCTTGGCACTGCTCACGGCGTTTAAAGCGCTGGGTATTGAGCCGGGGATTTTCACCATCGTGATCGGTCACGCCACCTTCTGTGTGGTGATTGTTTACAACAACGTCATCGCCCGTTTTCGCCGCACTTCACACAGCCTGATCGAAGCCTCGATGGACCTTGGCGCCGACGGCTGGCAAACCTTCCGCTACATCATTTTGCCCAACCTCAGCTCGGCCTTGCTGGCTGGCGGCATGCTGGCCTTTGCCCTGTCGTTTGACGAAATCATCGTCACCACCTTTACCGCTGGCCACGAACGCACCTTGCCGCTGTGGCTGCTGAACCAACTGAGCCGGCCGCGTGATGTGCCGGTTACCAACGTGGTCGCCATGCTGGTGATGCTGGTGACCATGCTGCCGATTCTTGGCGCCTATTACCTCACCAAGGGTGGGGAAAGCGTGGCCGGCAGCGGCGGTAAATAACCTGCTCGATACGGTCCGTAGGGTGTGCTGTGCGCACCACGGCGCCGCCGCACAAATACCGTGGTGCGCGCAGCACACCCTAGGCAACACCTACTCCTGAAAAAAAGGGCTAAACCATGCAAACCAAACTGCTGATCAATGGCCAACTGGTCGCCGGTGAAGGCGCCGCGCAGGCGGTGCTCAATCCTTCGCTGGGCACCGAGCTGGTGAGTATCAACGAGGCCAGCGAAGCTCAGGTGGATGCTGCCGTTCGCGCCGCTGATGCGGCCTTCGATAGCTGGTCGCAAACCGCGCCGAAAGACCGTTCGCTGTTGCTGCTTAAGCTGGCGGATGTGATTGACGCCAATGCCCAAGAGCTGGCGCGCTTGGAGTCGCAAAACTGCGGCAAACCTTACAACGCCGCACTCAATGACGAGCTGCCGGCGATTGCCGATGTGTTCCGCTTTTTTGCTGGCGCCAGCCGGGTGATGGGTGGCTCGGCAGCGGGTGAATACCTGCCGGGCCACACCTCGATGATTCGCCGCGACCCGGTGGGCGTGGTCGCCTCCATCGCGCCGTGGAACTACCCGCTGATGATGGCCGCGTGGAAACTCGGCCCAGCCTTGGCCGCCGGTAATACCGTGGTGCTCAAGCCCTCCGAACAAACCCCGCTGACCGCCCTGCGCCTGGCTGAATTGGCTGCCGACATTTTCCCCGCCGGCGTGCTTAACGTGGTGTTTGGCCGTGGCCCAACGGTCGGTGCGCCACTGACCAACCACCCGAAAGTACGCATGGTTTCGCTCACCGGTTCCGTGGCCACGGGTAGCAACATCATTGCCAGCACCGCTGACACGGTGAAGCGCATGCATATGGAACTGGGCGGCAAAGCGCCGGTGGTGATTTTCGACGACGCCGATATCGACGCCGCCGTTGAAGGCATCCGCACCTTTGGCTTCTATAACGCCGGCCAAGACTGCACCGCCGCCTGCCGCATTTATGCGCAAAAAGGCATCTACGAAAAATTCGTCAGCAAGCTGGCTGAAGCGGTAAGCACCATCAAATACGGCGTGCAGGATGACGACGGCACCGAACTGGGCCCGCTGATCACCCAACAGCACCTGGACCGCGTGGCCGGCTTTGTCGAACGCGCCCGCGCCATCCCGCATATCAAGGTGCTGACGGGCGGCAAAAAGGTCGACGGCCCCGGCTTCTTCTTTGAGCCGACCGTACTGGCCGGCGCCCTGCAAGACGACGAAGTGGTGCGCCGCGAAATATTCGGCCCAGTGGTGTCGGTCACCGAATTCAACGACGAAGCCCAAGCCCTGGCCTGGGCCAACGACTCGGACTACGGCCTGGCCTCCTCGGTGTGGACCAACGACGTCGGCCGCGCCCACCGCTTCGCCGCACGCCTGCAATACGGCTGCACCTGGGTGAATACGCACTTTATGTTGGTCAGCGAAATGCCCCATGGCGGGCAGAAGCTCTCCGGCTACGGCAAAGATATGTCGATGTATGGGCTGGAGGACTACACCACGGTTCGGCATGTGATGTTTAAGCACTAAGAAGCAAACCGGCCGCACGGTGCTCCGTAGGGTGTGCTGTGCGCACCATGGCGTACTCCGGAAGATCGCTTGGTGCGCACAGCGCACCCTACGCGGTGTTCGGGACGCCGCAGAGCAATTACAAAAATAGCCCCTAAGGGCACACAAAAAAAAGCTGCCATCACTCAAGAGGAGCATCACAAATGAGCGATCAAATCGCCGACCGCGACGCGGAGCAATTGCGCGCGACTTCAAACGCAGCATGAGCGTTACCGAAAACTTCGCCTTGGGCTTCACCTATTTGTCGCCCGTGGTAGGCGTGTACACCCTGTTTGGCCTGTGCCTGGCAGCCGGTGGCCCGCCGATGTTCTGGGCTTATCTGTTGGTTGGTTTGGGCCAATTGCTGGTGTGTTTGGTGTTTGGCGAAGTGGTGTCGCAGTTCCCGATTTCCGGCGGTGTTTACCCATGGGCACGGCGCCTGGTGGGCAAGCGCTGGGCGTGGATGGTGGGCTGGGTGTACGCCTGGGCACTGGTGGTAACCATTGCTGCCGTGGCCGTGGGTGCGGGGCCGTATATGGCGGCGATGCTGGGTTTTGAACCGAGCAACAACACCAATATCGGCATCGCCTTGGTCCTGACCGTGATCGCTACAGTGGTCAACCTCAGCGGCACCAAAGTGCTGGCGCGCATCGCTATGTTCGGCTTTATTTGCGAACTGCTGGGCGCGTTGGTAGTGGGTATCTACTTGCTGGTATTCGAGCGTCATCAGCCGATCAGCGTACTGTTCAATACCTTCGATATCAGCATCGACGGCTCGTACCTGCCGGCCTTCCTCACCGCCTCCCTGGCGGGCATGTTTCTCTACTACGGCTTCGAGGCCTGCGGCGATGTAGCCGAAGAAACCCCGAACCCTAGCAAGAGCATTCCCAAGGCCATGCGCATGACCATCTATGTCGGTGGTATTTCCGCGATGTTCGCCTGCCTGGCGTTGATTCTGGCAGTGCCGGATATGAGTGCCGTGATCAATGGCACTGACAAAGATCCGGTCGGCACCATCCTCAATAACGCCTTCGGTGTCACCGGCTCGAAAGTGGTCATGGCGGTGGTGATGGTCTCGTTTGTGTCCTGCGTACTGAGCCTGCAAGCGGCCGCTAGCCGCCTGCTGTACTCCTACGCGCGTGACGAGATGATCATCGGTAGCAGCCTGCTGAAAAAGCTTTCGCCAACCACCCATGTACCGACTACTGCGCTGCTGGTTTGCGGTGTACTGCCGGCCGTGGTGATCTGCCTGGGCTTTGTCCTGCAAGACGCCATCGCCACCATCGTCAGCTTTGCCGCCATCGGCATTTACCTGGCCTTCCAAATGATCGTCAGCGGCGCGTTGTTTGCCCGTCTGCGCGGTTGGAAACCCAGCGGTGCGTTCACCCTTGGCGGCTGGGGCATGTTGGTGAATATCGGCGCGCTGGTGTATGGCGTGCTGGCGATCATCAATATGGCCTGGCCGCGCTCGCCGGATGCCGCGTGGTACGTGAACTACGGCATGCCGTTGTCCACCGCCATCGTGCTTGGTTTGGGCTTGATCTATATGGTCGCGCGCAAACCCTATGAACACGGTACGGCGCCGGCTGGGGATGCTTGGAAGTTGAATAAGTAACCCGCCCGTGCCCGGCAGCCGCCGGGCACACCGTAAAAACCCGCTCTGTGTCGGACAATCCGACCTCATCAAATTCGCTACACGCGCGAGATTGCGCGGCTTGTAGAACTAAAGGCATGATGCGTCCAAGGCACCCACAGCTCGCCAGCAACGGGCTGTGACCGCTGCTCACGGAAGTTGCCATGCCGCACTCGATCTTGTGCCAAGACCGGTCCATTGCCCCGCGACGCACGTCAAAGCGACGCCTGTGGTTGTTCGCCCTGCTATTGCCGCTGCTAGCCGGTGAACGCAGCGTGGCGGCCGTACTTCCCCCGCCCGGCCATTTGCAAACCATCGATTTTCAGTTGCGCTGGAAACATCAATTCCAGTTCGCCGGCTATTACGCCGCCATCGCCAAGGGTTATTACCGCGAGGAAGGCTTCGACGTGCGTCTGCATGAGGGCGCACCAGGGCGCACGCCTGTTGACGAAGTGCTGGCCGGCCGTGCGTTGTACGGCGAGTCCAACAGCGAGTTGCTGTTTGAACGCCTCAATGGCAAACCGCTGGTGGCACTGGCGGCGATCTTTCAGCACTCGCCTTCGGTGTTGCTGGCGCGCGGCGATGCTGGCATCCAGACCGTGCACGACCTGGTGGGCAAGCGCGTAATGCTGATGAACGCGCAAACCGATGCAGACTTTTTGACCATGTTCAGCCGCGAGGGCATAGACCCCGCCGCCCTTGATCTGCAGCCCAGCAGTTACGAGATCGACGACCTGGTGAGCGGCAGGGTACAGGCATTCAATTCGTACCTGACTAACGAGCCGTACTACTTACAGCAAAAAGGCGTGGACTACCGCGTACTGTCGCCAGCCACTTATGGCATCGACTTCTACAGTGACATCTTGTTTACCACCGAAGCCGAGGTAAACGACAACCCCATGCGTGTGGCCGCCTTTCGCCGCGCCACCTTGCGCGGCTGGCGTTACGCCATGGACCATCCGGATGAAATCATTGACCTGCTACTGAGCAAGTACCAGGTGAAGAAAACCCGCGAGCATCTGCAGTTTGAAGCCCAGGCCATGCGCGGCCTGATCCTGCCTGAGCTGGTGGATATCGGCCATATGAACCCTGGCCGCTGGCTGCGCATGGCCGAGGCGTTTAAAGAGCAAAATATGGTGCCGAGCATGGGCCGCCTGGACGGCTTTATTTACGACCCCAACCCGCCGCAATTGGTGGAGCGGCTGCGCACCATCATTATGCTGATCAGCCTGGGCTGCGCCGCCATTCTGGTGGTGGTGCTGATTCTGCTCTCCAGCCAACGCCGCCTGCAGCGCGAGATTCAGCGGCGCATCGTGGCCGAAGAGGAAGTACGCGCCCTGGCGTTTCACGACAGCCTGACCGGCCTGCCCAACCGCAATAGTTTTATTCCTTACGCCACACAAAAACTGCTGACCGCCAAGCGCAACGATGAACGCTTCGCGCTGTGCTACCTGGACCTGAATAAATTCAAAGAGATCAACGACTCCTACGGCCACCAGGCCGGCGACGCCATTCTGGTGCACGCCGCCCAAGCCATCAGCGCCAATATCCGTGAAGCCGATATGGCTGCGCGCATGGGCGGCGATGAATTTGTCGTGCTACTTGATGGCGTGCACGATGCTGACGACATCTATCGCCTTACCGAGCAGATTTCCCACGCCATCGCCCAGCCGCTGCTGTGGAACGGCCGCGAGCTCTGCGTCACTGCCAGCCTGGGAGTGGCGGTTTATCCACAGGCCGGCGAGCAGCTTGACGAGCTGATGTCCAAAGCTGACTCGGCGATGTTCTATAAAAAAGCCGCCATGCTGTCGCTGCGCTAGGCCTACCCCCGGTCGAAAGGCCTGAACCAACTACGCTGCCCCTGAGTCCACCGCTTAGTCATAGCTAATCAAGGACCGGAAAAATGAGCACGCAAAAACGTTACGTCCCGCAAGAAATCGACGACATGCAAGACCGCATGGGGTCCATCGAACCGTTGGATTTCGATGAGCGCAAAGACGAACGCCGCGGCCAGGTAGGTGACCTCAAATCCCGCGAAGAAGTCGCTCGCCAGTACCCGGATAAGCGCGTGCGCGAAGCCGGCCAAACCGGCGGCTCTACCCTTGGCGAGGGCGACAACGAGGACGGCGTCAGCATGGACGACCTGAGCCCGGAAAACCTGATCGACGAGAGCGGCGCACGCTCGGCCAACGAGCCTGGCGGCAAAACCGCCGCCGATTGGGATTTAAGCATCGTCAATGAAGACGACATCGGCGAAGGCTATGGCCTGGATGAGGAAGAGCTTGCCCATGTCCAGCCATTGGACGGCAAGCCCGAACGCTAGGGTATGGCCGACTAAAACGCCGTAACGTGGAGTAATTCCGCAGCACTGCTACACGCAAAGCACGGCCACTTTCGGAAGCAGCTGCTAGGTAGCCCTCGCCCACTGAGCCACCATAAGCCTCGATACGCTCCAGTTGATGAAGCGCACGAGCTGGGAGCTGCAAGGCTCAGTGAGGGTACCTATGCTTTTATTTCCCCGCGTTATTGCTACGTTATTTTGGCTCGCCAACCTGGGCGCTGCGGTGCTGCTATACAGCGCTCAACTTGCCGCCCAGCCTCGCTATACCACGGTATATCGTGCCGATCCACGGCCACCGGCCGAGGTGTTCCAATATGGCTTTAGCAGCCAAGGCAGGCAGCTCAGCCTGTTGGATCATGTCTTTGGGGGGGCTTGCGATGCTGAGGGGCTGGATGACCGAAGCGCATGGGTGGGTACTTCAGGAAACCCCCAACACGCCCGGGCTTTTGCTTACCGTTCCTTAGACAACAATCGCGCCGCGCCGGGGCATGGCAGCAGTGCGCGGGTATGGATTTATACCATTCGCACGGACAACACTTACCTGGAAACCGACGCCGTATTCCAGCAAGTTATCGCTGCAGGAAATCGTAGCCAGCAAGGCTACTCAGGGCACCTCGCCCTGCGAATGCGAGCGCTGGTAAACAGCATCGCCGCGCAAGAGCGCCAAGATGTGGTGACGCGCCGAGTTGCCCCGGAAAATATCGTCGAAGCACGCGCCTATACGGCTCAGTTCCACGGCGATGGCACCATTCGGAACTTCAGCGAATCGCAGATAACTACGCACAACCCTCGCTTCCAACCGCCCGCCAGCGTTATGACCAATGAAGTCGAGAACCTGCAAGAGCTAGTCCCCGGTCATAATCTGTTCCACTACACGAGGCAATTGGAATCCTGCAGCCAGGCCTGCGATGGAGCCTCGGCCTCCAGTAGCCAACGTATCCGACGCAGCGCCCTGCTCGGTGAAGGCCATCGCTGCGCCGCTGGCCACTCCTTCGCCTGGATGTTTATGGGCGGTGGGGACTGAGGCAATGAAAACCTTCGGCAAACGCGTACGGCACCGATAGTGCACGCCACCTGTGCGCCGCCAGGCCGTGAGGAGTAGCTCGCGCCCTGCGCACGCGCAGCCGACTTAGCGCGCCGCCATATGGGCAATCATCAGCTGCACAGTTTCCTGGCCGCGGTATTCGTTAACGTCCAACTTGTACGCCAACTCCACCCAGCGCACGGTGGGGTTGGGCCACACATCGCGGTCGATGCCAAAGGCAATGCCGTCCAGTTGCACTGCACCACACTCGCTTTTGAGCACCACTTTCAAGTGGCGCTCGCCCACTACCCGTTGCTGCACCAGCTGGAACACGCCATGGAACAGCGGCTCCGGGAAATGCTGGCCCCACGGCCCGGCGTTGCGCAGGGCGCGGGCCAGTTCCAGATGAAACTCTTCCACGGCCAAGGCGCCATCAGAGAGCAGACGCCCGGTGAGGTCATCTTCCTGCAATTGGCGACGTACTTCGGCGTCGAAGGCCGCAGCAAAGGCAGCAAAGTTCTCCTGCGGCAGCGACAAGCCCGCCGCCATGGCATGGCCGCCGAACTTGCTGATCAGGCCCGGGTGTTTGGCTGCCACCGCGTCCAACGCATCGCGAATATGGAAACCCGGCACCGAGCGCGCCGAGCCCTTCATCAGCCCCTCGCCAGCGTCGGCAAAGGCGATAGTGGGCCGGTGGTAACGCTCTTTCATGCGTGAGGCGAGGATGCCGATCACGCCTTGGTGCCAGTCCGGTTCAAACAGGCACAGACCGAAGGGCATCGATTCCAGCGGCAAATCTTTGAGCTGAGCCAGCGCCTCACGCTGCATGCCCTGCTCAATGGTTTTGCGGTCTTGGTTCAGTTGATCCAGTTGCACCGCCATATCGCGGGCGGTGGCTTCGTCTTCACAGAGCAGGCATTCGATACCCAGGCTCATATCGTCCAAACGTCCCGCCGCGTTCAAACGCGGGCCGAGGATAAAACCAAGGTCGGTGGAGGTAATGCGCTCGGCGGCGCGCCCGGCCACTTCCAGCACCGCGCGCAGGCCTGGGCGTGCACGCCCGGCACGGATGCGCGCAAGGCCTTGATGAACGAGGATGCGGTTGTTGGCATCCAACGGCACCACGTCGGCAACGCTGCCCAAGGCGACCAGGTCGAGCAGCTCGGCCAGGTTGGGTTCTTTCAGGTTGCTGCGGGTGAACCAACCGTTCTCGCGCAACCGCGCACGCAGTGCCAGCAGCACATAGAAAATCACCCCAACACCTGCCAGCGCCTTGCTCGGAAAGGTGCAGCCATGCTGATTGGGGTTAACGATGGCGTCTGCCGCTGGCAGCTCGGCGCCGGGCAAATGGTGATCGGTGACCAACACACTGAGCCCAGCCGCCTTGGCTGCGGCCACGCCTTCAACGCTGGAGATACCGTTGTCCACCGTCATCAGCAGCTGCGGCTGGCGCTCAAGCGCGACGGCGACAATTTCCGGGGTCAGGCCATAACCGTATTCAAAGCGGTTGGGCACCAGATAATCGACATGGGCAGCGCCCAGCGAGCGCAGGCCCAATACGCCCACGGTGCTGGCGGTGGCGCCGTCGGCATCGAAATCACCGACGATCAGAATGCGCTGGCGTTGCTCCAAGGCGACCACCAGCAGATCCACTGCCGCCTCGATGCCCATCAATTGCTGATAAGGGATCAACCGCGCCAGGCCTTTATCCAACTCTGCCGCTGACTGCACGCCACGTGCGGCATAGAGCCGAGTGAGCAAGGGCGGTAGGTCGCCGAGATTGGGCAGGGTGTCGGGGAGCGGGCGGGATTCGATGCGCATGGGCGGTTCTATATAACTCTGGGGCTGGCGGAAATAGGCTCCCCTCGCCGACTTATGGGAGAGGGGCTGGAGGTGAGGGCTGTGTCAGGCACAAATCTTAAAACCCTCTCCCTAGCCCTCTCCCGCAAGCGGGCAGAGGGGACTAAATTGTGCACGGTTAACTCCCCTCGCCCGCTTGTGGTCGCCCGGATAGGGGAGAGGGGCTTGGGGTGAGGGCTGCGTCAGACGCAAATCTCAAAACCCTCACCCTAACCCTCTCCCGCTAGCGGGCAGAGGGGACTAAATTGTGCACGGTTAACTCCCCTCGCTTACTTGTGGTCGCCCGGATAGTGAAGAGGGGCTGGGGGTGAGGGCTGCGTCAGACGCAAATCTCAAAACCCTCACCCTAACCCTCTCCCGCTAGCGGGCAGAGGGGACTTCTGCGTGGGGTGTAGGGCCGCTTTACTCCCCCCGATCCCCCATCAACCATTCCAACTGCACTTCATGCTGGCCACGGTCGTCGGTGACGAAAATGGTGCCTTCGCTGATCATCACTGCCCAGGTAATCGTGCGCGGCATGTCTTTGGCGAGGTTTTCCAGCGCCTCTTGCGGCACGGCGGCGATGTTGACGTTTTTCAGCATTTTTGCCGCATCGACCACCTTGGTTTGCCACACCCGCAGGCTGCCATAGGCCAGCAGGCTGGTGCGTTCGGTGCGGCGCGAGCACCAGGTCAGGCGCTCGGCGTCCGGCAGGCCTACTTCAATCCAGTGCAACACGCGGCCATCCAAGCTCTTTTCCCACAACGCCGGTTCATCAACATCCGACAGGCCACGACCAAAGCTCAGCTCTTCGCTGTACCACAGGGCATAGGCGAGCAAACGCACGGTCATGCGTTCTTCCGTTTCCGAGGGGTGGCGGGCGATGGTCAGGCGCGAGGTGGCGTACACGCCGCGGTCCAGGTCAGTGAGATTGAGGTCGACTTTATAGGTCGTGGAAGGCTGGGCCATGGTTCGGCTTCTGAGGAGGAAAGGCGGCAAGTCTACCGCAAGCGCGTGCCGCGGGTTAGAGTCGCGGCCATTGTCTGCCGACGGATACCCGCCCATGAGCCTTGCCCACAAACCCCTCGCCGGGGTGAAAGTCATCGAACTCGGCACCCTCATCGCCGGGCCTTTCGCCTCGCGCATCTGCGCCGAGTTTGGCGCCGAGGTGATCAAAGTCGAATCCCCCGACGGCGGCGACCCCCTGCGCAAGTGGCGCAAGCTGTATGAGGGCACCTCGCTGTGGTGGTTTGTGCAGGCGCGCAATAAGCAGTCGCTGACCCTCAACCTCAAGCACGAAGATGGCCGCGAGGTGCTGCGCAAGCTGCTCAGCGAAGCGGACATTCTGATCGAGAACTTTCGCCCCGGGGTGCTGGAAAAGTTGGGCTTTGGTTGGGAAGCCTTACACGCGCTCAACCCGAAACTGGTGATGGTGCGCCTGTCCGGCTTTGGCCAAAGCGGGCCAATGAAGGACCAACCCGGCTTTGGCGCGGTGGGCGAATCAATGGGCGGGCTGCGTTATATCACCGGCTTTGAAGATCGCCCGCCGGTGCGCACGGGCATTTCCATCGGTGACTCGATTGCCGCGCTGTGGGGCGTAATTGGCGCATTGATGGCGCTAAGGCACCGTGAGGTCAACGGTGGTCAGGGCCAGGTGGTGGACGTGGCGCTGTACGAAGCCATCTTCGCCATGATGGAAAGCATGGTGCCGGAGTTCGATGTCTTCGGGTTTATCCGTGAACGCACCGGCAACATTATGCCGGGCATCACGCCCTCCTCTATCCACACCAGCAGCGATGGCAAACATATACAGATCGGTGCCAACGGCGATGCGATCTTTAAGCGCTTTATGCACGCCATTGGCCGCCAGGATTTAGCCGAAGACGCGACCCTGGCCAGCAACGATGGCCGTGACCTGCGCCGCGATGAGTTGTATGGCGTGATCGACCGCTGGGTCGGCTCACTGCCGCTGGACGCAGTGCTGGCGGCGCTGAACGCCGCCGAGGTGCCGGCAAGCCGCATCTATTCGGCTGAAGATATGTTTAGCGACCCGCAATACCTGGCTCGGGAAATGTTCCTCAGCGCCAAGCTGCCCGACGGCAAGCCGTTCAAGATGCCCGGCATTGTGCCCAAACTCTCGGAAACGCCAGGCTCGGCTGAATGGGTTGGCCCGCAGCTCGGCGAGCATAACCAGCAGGTGCTAGCGGGGTTGGGTTACAGCGCCGAACAGATCAGCGCATTGAAAAGCAGCGGCGCGATTTAGAGCATTCGCTGCGCACAGCACACCCTACGAGGGTTTGGCCTGTGTTCAGCATTTGCGCACCCGTTCTGGACGGCTACAGGCCACAGCCTATATCGTGCGCCGATTGAGTCAGGGCGCGTCAGACGCCTGCGCTTTTTCACGCTGTACTCCCGGCATTCCTGGAGTTTTTTTCCATGCCTGCTCTGCCTTTTTTCAAACGTCTTTTCCTGTTGGCCGCCTGCGCCTTGTGGACTTTTTGCGCCCACGCAGAAAGCAAACCGCGGCTGATCTGGACCATCCGCGACATGCCGCCCTTCACCATTCTTGAGGGCCCGCTTAAAGGCAAAGGTATCGCCGACCGCATGCTGGCGTTGCTGCAAGCCGACCTGCCGCAATATGAGCACGTGGTAAGCGTGGCCAACCGCGCCCGTGCCAACCAGATACTTAGCAGCGGCACGCTGACGTGCGATTCCGGGCTGCTGTGGAGCAAAGAGCGCGAGCAGATGATGTACTTTTCCATCCCGACGCTGGGCATTCTTACCAATGGTGTGGTGGTGCGAAAAGTCGATGAAGAAAAGCTCGCGCCCTTTATCAACAACGGCGAGTTCGACCTCGCGGCGTTTATTGCCGACGGCCGCTATAACCTTGGCACGCTGGTGGAGCGCAGCTATGGCAAGGTCATCGACGCCGAACTGGCACGTGCCAAGCCCGGCACTATCGTCGTGCACCACGGCACCGACGCCACCCTCAGCCTGCTACGTATGCAGCAACACCAGCGCCTAAGCGTGGTGCTCGGTTACTGGCCGGAACTGCGCTACCAAGGCGAAAACGCCGGGGTAACGCTGGAGGCGCTGAATTTCTACCCGGTAAAGGGCGTACCCACCTACCAACTGGCCTACGTCACCTGCTCGAAAACCGCGGAAGGGTTGCAGGCAATCAAAGCCATTAACGCCAGCGTGCGGCGCTTACGCGAAGGGGAGGTGGTGGATTTGTATGCACAGTGGCTGGATGGGGATACGCGTAAGGCGTATTTGAAGGCGGCGAAAGGGTTCTTCAAAGAGTAGAACGCTAAATATCCGGGCGACCGTAAGCAGACAGAGGTGAGCCGCTCGCAGCTGGGCCAAACAACTCGGTTGGCCCCCTCGCCCGCTTGCGGGAGAGGGTTGGGGAGAGGGCCGGGGCAAACGACGATTACCCATAACGCGCCCATAAAAAAGGCCAACTCATTCCCATGAGCTGGCCTTTTTCATTCCGCTAGCGCTTACAACGGCTTACCGCGATTGCCATGTTCACTGACAAACGCTTGCATGGCTTTGATGTCGTTTGGCAGCACGGTGCAACGCTCCGGGCGGTCGAACAAATCTTGCAAGTGCGGCGGCAAGATCGGGCCCTTACCGACGCCGGCTTTTTCCACCGCTTCGGGGAATTTCACCGGGTGCGCGGTGCCGAGAATCACCATTGGCGTGCTCAAGCTACGGCGGCATTCGCGCGCGGCTTTAACGCCAATGGCGGTGTGCGGGTCAAGCAACTCGCCGCTTTCGGCGTACACCTGCGCGATGGTTTCGCAGGTTTCTTCGTCGGTCACGGCCAGGGAGTCGAACAGCTTGCGCGCTTCGGTCCAGCGGTCTTGATCAACGCTAAAGCCGCCGCCCTTTTTGAAGGTGGCCATCAGATCAAAGATTGCCGCGCCGTTGCGACCGTGCAGGTCGAACAGCAGGCGTTCGAAGTTAGACGACACCATGATGTCCATCGACGGCGACAGCGTTGGGTGCAGCGTGTCTTTTACATACTGATTGCCGCTCATAAAGCGGTGCAGGATGTCGTTGCGGTTGGTGGCGACGATCAGTTGGCTGATCGGCAGGCCCATATTGCGCGCCAGGTAGCCGGCGAAGATGTCACCGAAGTTGCCGGTAGGCACCGAGAACGCGATGGAGCGCGCCGGGCCGCCAAGCTGCAGGGCGGCGTGGAAGTAGTAAACGATCTGGGCCATGATCCGCGCCCAGTTGATCGAGTTCACCGCCACCAGGCGCGTGCCTTTAAGGAAGCTCTGGTCAGCAAAGCTGTCCTTGACCATTTCCTGGCAGTCGTCGAAGTTACCTTCCACGGCGATATTGTGGATGTTGTCGCCGAGGATGGTGGTCATCTGCCGACGCTGCACTTCCGAGACGCGATTGTTCGGGTGCAGGATAAAAATATCGACGTTATCGCAGGCCTTGCAGCCTTCAATCGCCGCCGAGCCGGTGTCGCCCGAGGTGGCGCCGATGATCACCACGCGCTCGTTGCGCTTGGCCAATACGTAGTCGAGCAGACGGCCGAGCAGTTGCAGGGCGAAGTCTTTGAAGGCCAGGGTCGGGCCGTGGAACAGCTCCAGCACCCACTCGTTGCCGTTCAACTGACGCAGCGGCGCCACAGCGTTATGGGCATACACGCCGTAGGTTTCTTCCAGAATCTTTTTAAAGTCGGCATCCGGAATGCTGCCAGTCACAAACGGGCGCATCACGCGGAAGGCCAGTTCGTGATACGGCAGGCCAGCCCAGGAGGCGATTTCTTCCTGGGTAAAACGCGGCAGATTTTCCGGCACGTATAGGCCACCGTCGCTGGCCAAACCGGCCAGCAACACGTCTTCAAAATTCAGCGCAGGCGCTTGGCCGCGGGTACTGATGTAACGCATGAAATAGTCCTCAGCTCAGTTGCTCAACGCGGATACGCACGACACTGCCCACTACATCGTCTAGCGCCTCAAGGGCGGCGATGGCGTCGTTCATGCGCTGTTCCACTACGCGGTGAGTGACCAGAATCATCGGCACCAGGCCGTCTTGTTCTTCGACCTCTTGCTGCATGATCGATTCGATATTGATGCCGCGCTCCGACAGGATGGTCGCCACCTGAGCCAACACGCCAGGGTGATCTTTGGCCTGAATGCGCAGGTAGTAGGCGCTCTCGCAGGCTTCGATCGGCAGGATCGGGTGGGTCGACAGCGCGTCCGGCTGGAAGGCCAGGTGCGGTACGCGGTTTTCCGGGTCGGTGGTCAGGGCACGCACCACGTCCACCAGGTCGGCGATCACCGACGAAGCGGTCGGCTCCATGCCGGCGCCAGCGCCGTAGGCCGGCAGCGTCGCCGTTGACCATCACGGCGTTCATCACGCCATTGACGTTAGCGATCAGGCGGTCGGCCGGAATCAGCGTTGGGTGCACACGCAGCTCAATGCCGGCGGCGGTGCTGCGCGCCACGCCCAAGTGCTTGATGCGATAGCCCAGCGCTTCGGCGTAGTTGACGTCGGCGGTGGTCAGTTTGGTGATGCCTTCGGTGTAGGCCTTGTCGAACTGCAACGGAATACCAAAGGCGATGGAAGCCAGGATGGTCAGCTTGTGGGCAGCGTCGATCCCTTCAACGTCGAAGGTGGGGTCCGCTTCGGCGTACCCCAGGGCTTGGGCTTCCGCCAACACGTCGGGAAAGGTACGGCCCTTCTCGCGCATTTCGCTGAGGATAAAGTTGCCAGTGCCGTTGATGATGCCGGCTAGCCAGTTGATACGGTTGGCAGCCAGGCCTTCACGGATGGCTTTGATCACCGGGATGCCGCCAGCAACAGCGGCTTCAAACGCAACGATCACGCCCTTTTCCCGCGCCTTGGCGAAAATTTCATTGCCGTGCACAGCGATCAGCGCCTTGTTGGCGGTAACCACGTGTTTGCCGTTTTCGATGGCTTTAAGCACCAGCTCATGGGCGATGGTGTAGCCGCCGATCAGCTCGATGACGATGTCGATTTCTGGGTTGGTGGCCACCGCGAACACATCGTTGGTGGTAGCAATACCGGTAATGTCGCACTGAGGGTTCTGCGAACGCAGCGCAATCTGCGCCACTTCGATGCCACGCCCTGCGCGCCGGGCAATTTCCTCGGCGTTGCGCTTGAGCACATTGAACGTACCGCCACCGACGGTACCCAGCCCACAGATGCCTACTTTGACCGGTTTCACCACTTACTGCGTGAAACGGCCCACATACCGTGGGCCGTAAATATAAAAGAGCCGCACCTTACGAAGCGGCTCAGTATTAGTCAATCAGCCCAGAAGGCCCAAAGGAGGCGCTAAACCGTAGGGTGTGCTGTGCGCACCACTACGTCCGCCCCGATATCGCCATGGTGCGCGCAGCACACCCTACTTGGCTTTCAGCGCCAAAGCGGCGACTTGCGGCGCTGGCTGGTAACCCGGGATCAACTTGCCGTCAGCCAAGATGATGGCTGGCGTGCCATTCACACCAATGGCCTGGCCCAGGGCAAATTGCTGGTGCACCGGGTTTTCGCACTTGGCGGCTTTGATTTCTTTGCCTTCGACCATCTGGTCCATGGCTTTGCGGCGGTCTTTGGAACACCAAACGGCTTGCAGCTGCATGTCACCTTCAGAGCCTGGGCCCTGACGCGGGAAGGCCAGGTAGCGCACTTCAATACCGCGACGGTTCAGCTCAGCCACTTCGGCATGCAGCTTGTGGCAGTAAGGGCAGGTGGTGTCGGTAAACACGGTGATATGGGATTTGGCTTCGCCCACCGCCGGGTAGATGACCATTTCGCTGGTAGGAATGGCGTTAATGGTTTTAGCGATGCCTTCGCTTTCGGCTTTCTCAGTGAGGTTGATCGGCTTGCCGCCGTTCACGTCGAACAGATAGCCCTGCATGACATATTTGCCATCGGCGCTGGCGTAGATCACCCGCCCGCCTTGCATACGGACTTCGTACAGGCCCTTTAAGGGGCTGGCGGCGATACTTTCGATGGGCGTATCCATCTGCAGGGTTTCGAGGGTCTTGCGAATGGCTTGGTCGGCTTCATCGGCCATGGCCACGCAGCTGCTCAACGCAATTAGGGCAGCAGCAATAATTCGGGTGACGCGCATTGGATACTCCTGGCAAACGCGGCAAAACAGCGAGGGCGAAGCCTACCATACAAGGCCGGCCAAGGCCGATTGCAGCGGGTCGGATGACGTATGCAGACAGGCGGATGTCAGCCCCGGGGATGGTGACGGGCGTGCAACTCTTGCAGACGGGCGCGGGCGATATGGGTGTAGATCTGCGTGGTGGACAAATCACTGTGGCCCAGCAGCATCTGCACCACGCGCAGGTCGGCACCATGGTTAAGCAAATGGGTGGCAAAGGCGTGGCGCAAGGTGTGCGGCGACAATGTTTTGCTGATGCCGGCGACTTTGGCGTGGTGCTTGATGCGATGCCAAAAGGTTTGCCGAGTCATTTGCTCGCCGCGCGAACTCGGAAATAGCACGTCGCTTGGCTGGCCGCCGAGCAGCTCGCCTCGCGCCTGGCGCATATAGCGCTCAATCCAGGCGATGGCCTCTTCGCCCATAGGCACCAGACGCTCCTTGCTGCCCTTACCGAAGACCCGCAGCACGCCCTGACGCAGGTTGACCTGCTCCAAGGTCAGGCTGATCAGTTCGGTCACCCGCAGGCCGCAGGCGTACAGCACTTCCAGCATGGCGCGATCGCGCAGGCCGATGGCGTCGGCGACTTGCGGCGCATCAAGCAGCGCTTCTACGTCGGCTTCGGACAGGCTTTTGGGCAGCGGCCGGCCCAGCTGGGGCATTTCTACCTGCAGCGTGGGGTCGCTGGCGATGAGGTTTTCCCGCAGCAGATAGCGATAAAAGCCACGCACCGCCGAAAGAAAGCGTGCAGTGGAGCGGGCAACGTATTTCTGTTCAAGGCGCCAGGCCAAATGATCGAGTAACACATCACGAGCGATATCCGGCAGGTTCAGCCCACGCTCCTGCAGCCAGCCATTGAAATGCGCGAGGTCGCTGCGATAGGCCGAACGCGAGTGTTCAGACAAACCTTTTTCCATCCACAGGGCATCGAGAAACTGGTCGATAAGTGGGTGATCAAGAACCGGCATAAATAGGCGTTACCTGGCGTTAGAGGCCGCTAGTCTTTCACAGGCGCGTTCGCCATCACAGGCTTACCGAAGCAAATTCAGAGCCGACGGCTGGCGTGAGAATGATGCCGTCACCCTATCTTTGGGTGGGTGACAGACCGGCATCTGGCGACCATGATTTCAACACGCCACTACTGCCTGCCGGACACCCACCATGGCCACTCAACAGAACTCTCGTCTCGGTCAAATACTGCTAAACAAAGGACTGATCAGCGCCGACCAACTGGCTCACGCCATCCAGTTGCAAGCCAGCAGCCACAAACGCTTGGGGGAAATCCTCATCGAGCTGGGGCTGGTCAGTGATCGTCAACTGAGCAAGGCGCTGAAAAAACAAAGCAACCTGCGTGTTGCCGCTACATTGGTTGCCGCGCTGCTTAGCCCGTTTCAAATGGCCAGTGCGGATTTACATCGCCCCGCCCCCAGCAGCCTTAGCCGCACGCTGCAGCCCTTGAACGATTCGGAGATGAGCAACGTCAGTGCCCAAGGTCTGGACGACGTGTTGCAGGGTTTGTTTTTACAGGCAGAAAGCGGCGATGGTTTGGGCACAGCGGGCAAGCTGGCCAAGCTGGTGATGCCCGTACTCAGTAGCCTGGAAGCCGAAACATCAATGAAAGATGTGCGCTACGACACCAGCAAACTGACCTCGGTGCTCAATGCCGACGGCAGCATAAACGTGCGCTTGCCCAGCTCCATTGGCGAACTACGTTTCGACAATGTGCGGGTGGCTGGCGCCGGTGCTGGGCAGAGCATGGGCAGTGTGACGCTGCAGGATATTGATCTTTCCCAGGCGTCGCTGCGAATCAGCCTCAGACCGTAGGCAATACCGGCACCGGGTGCTTGTCGTCATCGATGGCGACAAAGCTGAACACCCCGGTGATCGCCTTCTCGCGGCCATCGCTGTACATGCTTTCGACAAACACCTCGACCTCAACTTTGAGGCTGGTGTTGCCAACTTTCACCACGCGCCCTACTAACTCCACAATCGAGCCTGCTGGAATCGGATGTTTGAAATCGATGCGATCGGAAGACACGGTCACCAGCGGCAGCCGGCAAAAGCGCGTGGCGGCGATAAACGACACCTCGTCCATCCAGGCCAATGCAGTGCCGCCGAACAGGGTGTTGTGATGATTGGTGGTCGGCGGGAAGACCGCCTTGGTCACGCGAGTTTCCGATAGCTCGGTGCGACGGATAATTTCTGCTTCTCTTGGGGTCATGGCACTACTACCTGATCTAAGCGGGTCCTGATGTAAATCGCAGGCAAGAAAAAAGCAGCCCTAGGGCTGCTTTTTTCGCAAGGAGACTGGGATTAAACCAGTTTTTCCTTGATGCGAGCTGCTTTACCAGACAGGTCACGGAGGTAGTAAAGCTTGGCTTTACGTACGTCACCGCGA
>LNAP01002400.1_pt1 | contig 18762 bp, 15 predicted proteins | sample 602601 | NCBI WGS metagenome assembly LNAP01 (sample SAMN02440304, study PRJNA202911) | soil metagenome | biome: Subtropical and temperate rainforests or woodlands; isolation source: soil samples (1 kg each in a 20% v/v slurry with milli Q water) were... ...
GCCAACCAGGGCGCCTTCCACGAAACGCTGAACCTCGCCGCGCTGTGGAAGCTGCCGGTGGTGTTCGTCATCGAGGACAACGCCTGGGGCATCTCGGTGGCCAAGGCCAGCGCCACCTGCATCAAGCAGCACCACGTACGCGCCGCGGCCTACGGCATGCCCGGTGTGTTCGTCGAGAACAACGACCCGGACGGCGTGTTCTGCGCCGCCGGTGAAGCCATCGAGCGCGCCCGCGCCGGCGGCGGCCCGACCCTGATCGAGATCGAAACCTACCGCCTGGCCGGCCACTTCATGGGCGACGGCGAAACCTACCGCCCCGAAGGCGAGAAGGACGGGCTGATGAAAAAGGACCCGATCCCCAGCTACCGCCAGCGCCTGATCGACGAGGGCGTGATGAGCGAAGCGCAGGCCGAAGACATCGCCGCACGCGCCCGCGGCCGCATCGACGAAGCCGTGCAGTTCGCCCGTGAAAGCCCTTACCCGCGCCCGGAAGAAGCGCTGGAGAAGGTGTTCGTCTGAGCCCATCCGAGAACAACAAGAGGAACACCCATGAACAGCCAAGCCACCATGACCGCCGCCGTCTGGCACGGCCGCAAGGACATCCGCCTGGAACAGGTTCCCCTGCCCGGCGCGCCGCAACCGGGCTGGGTGCAGATCCGCGTGCACTGGTGCGGCATCTGCGGTTCCGACCTGCACGAATACCTCGCCGGCCCGGTGTTTATCCCGGTGGATGCGCCACACCCGCTCACCGGCATCAAGGGCCAGTGCATCCTCGGCCACGAGTTCTGCGGCGAGATCGTCGCCCTGGGCGAAGGCGTCGAGGGTTACGCACCGGGCGACAAGGTCGCCGCCGACGCCTGCCAGCACTGCGGCCAGTGCCGCTTCTGCAAGACCGGCCAGTACAACCTCTGCGAACAGCTGGCCTTCACCGGGCTGATGAACAACGGCGCCTTCGCCGAACTGGTCAACGTCCCCGCCGAGCTGCTCTACCGCCTGCCCGAAGGCTTTCCGCTGGAGGCCGGCGCGCTGATCGAACCGCTGGCGGTCGGCATGCACGCGGTGAAAAAGGCCGGCAGCCTGCTCGGCGAGACGGTGGTGGTGGTCGGCGCCGGCACCATCGGCCTGTGCACCATCATGTGCGCCAAGGCCGCCGGCGCCGGCCAGGTGATCGCCCTGGAAATGTCAGCCGCGCGCAAGGCCAAGGCCCTGGAAGTCGGCGCTACGCGGGTCATCGACCCCAGCGAGTGCGACGCCATCGCCGAGATCAAGGCACTCACCGGCGGCTACGGCGCCGACACCTCCTTCGAATGCATCGGCCACAAGGCCACCGCCAAGCTCGCCCTCGACGTGATCCGCAAGGCCGGGCGCTGCGTGATGGTGGGCATCTTCGAAGAGCCCTCGGAATTCAACTTCTTCGAGATCGTCGCCACCGAGAAACAGGTGATCGGCTCGCTCGCCTATGCCGGCGAATTCGCCGATGTCATTGCCCTGATCGCCGACGGCCGCATGGACGTCACCCCGCTGATCACCGGGCGCATCGGGCTGGACAGCATCCTCGAGCAGGGCTTCGAGGAGCTGGCCAACCACAAGGACCGCAACGTCAAGATCATCGTCAGCCCCAGCGCACTGGCCGGCTGAGCAGGAGACCACCATGACCACAGCAGTAAAAGAGAGAAAGCTCACCGTCGCCCGCGCCATGGCCGAAGCCGTGGCCCAGGAGATGCGCCTGGACCCGAAAGTGTTCGTGATGGGCGAGGACATCGGCCAGCTCGGCGGCGTGTTCGGTAACACCCGTGGCCTTTATGAAGAGTTCGGCAAGGAGCGCATCCGCGACACGCCGATCTCCGAGACCGCCTTCATCGGTGCCGCGGTAGGCGCCGCCTCGGACGGCATGCGGCCGATCGTCGAGCTGATGTTCGTCGACTTCTTCGGCGTCTGCATGGACGCCATTTACAACCTGATGGCCAAAAACACCTACTTCTCCGGAGGCAAGGTGCCGGTGCCGATGGTGCTGATGGCCTCCACCGGCGCCGGCTACTCCGACGCCGCCCAGCACTCGCAGTGCCTCTACGGCACCTTCGCCCACCTGCCGGGCATGAAGGTGGTGGTGCCGAGCAATGCCTACGACGCCAAGGGCCTGATGACCGCGGCCATCCGTGACGACAACCCGGTGGTCTACCTCTTCCACAAGGCGCTGCAGGGCATGGGCTGGCTGGGCACCGAGAAAGGCGCCACGGTGCCGGTACCGGACGAGCCCTACATCGTCGAGATCGGCAAGGCCAAGACCGTGCGCGAAGGCCGCGACGTCAGCCTGGTCAGCCTCGGCGCCGGCGTGCATCACGCCCTGCGCGCCGCCGCCCAGCTGGAAAAGGATGGCGTCAGCGCCGAGGTCATCGACCTGCGCAGCCTGGTGCCGCTGGACCGCGAGCACGTCATCGCCTCGGTGAAGAAAACCGGCCGGCTGATCGTGATCGACGAGGACTACCACAGCTTCGGCGTCAGCGGAGAAATCATCGCCAGCGTCGTCGAGCACGACATCGGCATGCTCAAGGCACGCCCGCAACGGGTGGCCTTCCCCGACATCCCCATCCCCTTCACCCCGGTCATGGAGCAATGGGCCCTGCCCAGCGCGGACAAGATCGTGGCCGCCTATCACGCCATGCATGAGGAATGACGTTTATGAGTACCCCCATCGTGATTGCAGACGACCTCTGGGAAGGCGACGCCGAGGCGGTGATCACCTCCTGGCTGGTCAGCGACGGCGCCGAAGTGGCCGCTGGCGACCTGGTCGCCGAGATCATGTCGGAAAAGGCCCAGTTCGAGATCGAGGCGCCGGTGGCCGGCGTGCTGAAGATTCTCGAGGAAGAAGACGCGGTGATCGCCAAGGGCGCGACCATCGCCCAGGTGGAATAGCCATGACCCAACTGCAAACACTGCCTGCCGAGCGTGCACCCGTCCGGGTGCCGCTCAAGGGCATGCGCAAGATGATCGCGGCGAAGATGCTCGAAAGCCTGCAGACCACGGCGCAGCTGACCCACCACGCCGAATGCCGGCTGGATGCGCTGAAAGCCCGTCGGGCCGAACTGAAAGCCGAGGGCAGCGCGGTGTCCGTGCAGGACCTGCTGCTGCTCAAGGTGATCGAGACGCTCAAGGCCCATCCGGGCCTCAACGCCACCCTCGACGGCGAGGTGATCGAGCACCACGCCGCCGTGCACCTGGGCCTCGCCATCCCGCTGCCCGGCGACCTGCTGGTCGCCCCGGCGCTGTTCGATGCCGACCGGCTCGACGGCGAAGGCCTCTACCAGGCGCGCAAGGCGCTGGCGGACAAAGCCCTGGCCGGCAAGCTGTCGGTCAAGGAGCTGACCGGCGCCACCTTTACCGTCTCCAACCTGGGGCTGTCGCGGGTGCACCACTTCACGCCGATCCTCAATCCGCCGCAGGTGGCGATCCTGGGTGTCGGCGGCATTCAGCGGCGGCTGGAACTCGGGCCGAGTGGCGAACTGGTGGAAGTCGAGTGGATGGGCCTGTCGCTGACCTTCGATCACCGCGCCGTCAACGGCTCCCCGGCGGCGGAGTTTCTCGATGATCTCTGCCGACGCATCGAGGAGTACGCGGCATGAACGGCATCGCCCGGTTCAGTGTGGGCGCCGGCCTGAATGCCGAACGTGCCCTGCTGCAACGCGTCTGCGATGGCCTGTTCGACTGCCAGCTGCTGCTCTGGCGGCCGACCAATCAGGCACTGGTGATGCCCGGCAGCTTCGCACGCCGGCCCGGTTTCGCCCTGGCCAGCCAACGCTGCGCGGCGCAAGGCTGGCCGATCTTGCTGCGCGACCCCGGTGGCGAGCCGGTGCCGCAATCGCCGGCGGTGCTCAATATCGCTCTGGCTTGCGCCCTGCCGGCCAGCGACGAGATCGACAAGCGCATCGTCGTTGCCTACGAGCGACTACTCGATCCCCTGGCGCTATGGCTTGCCGAACATGGTCTGCGGGCCGGAGTCGGCGCGGTTTCGGGGGCTTTCTGCGACGGTCGCTACAACCTCACGCTGGAGGGTCGCAAGCTGGCCGGCACCGCTCAGCGCTGGCGGCGCAGCCACGACGGTCGCCCGGCGGTGCTCGCGCATGCGGCTCTGCTAATGGACGACTGGCGCGAACCGATGGCCGAAGTCGTCAACCGCTTCTATCACGCCTGCGCCAACGACCTGCGCTGCCGGGCCGACAGCCATCTGGCCCTTGGCGAGCGGCTGCCGGGCGCCTGGAGCGAGGCCGAGTCATTGTCCGACCGTTATCAGCGCGTTCTGGCCTGGCAAGGCCTGGAACTCGGTGCCCGTCCATTGCCCTGTCCGGCCGCAAGCGCGGTCGCCGCTCCGCCCTCCCCTTTGCTTTGAACAACAACATGGCCAGCCAACCAGCCCGGCCACGCATCGGAGGAAACACCATGAGCCACCTCACGCCCGACCCGCCCAACGGCAGCCTGCCCGGCCAGCGCGGCATACAGCAGTTCCTTTGTAGAGCTTCGCCGCAGCGGGGCGTAACGCCACTAACGCGGGCAACAGAAGCGCAACCAAGCCGGACAATGCAGTTATAGAAGTTCAAATAACGGCACTGAAAAACAGTTATGTACACGTATGTCATTGCTCGCTATTGCAGCGCGCGACGCTGGACGCTTTTTTACAAAAATAAATATCAGAAGAGCCTTAGCAATGGGCGCCCGCTTAAGGCATGCCCGAAGTGAGAAACAACCCTAAACAAGGAAATAATAAAAATGAAATTCAAACAGTCGAATCTAAGGGTACAGGTAATCATGGCGGTCTCGCTTCTTGCGATTACGCCACTGCACGCATCAGACAGAGTCATTACCGACAAGGAACTGTCTGATGAATCGAACACTAGTGATTGGCTGGCTTACGGGCGAACACACTCCGAACAGCGATTCAGCCCTCTCAAAGACATCAATGTAGACAACGTCAGCCAGCTCAAGCCTGAATGGTACGCGCCGCTGCCGGACCGCTCAGATATGGTCGGCACGCCCTTGGTGGTCGATGGCGTCATGTATTACGTTGGTGAAATGAATAGAACCCGTGCATTCGACGCTCGCACAGGCAAGATGCTTTGGGAATATGATCCAAAAGTTTCCAAAGAAATTCTTGATAACAACATGAAGAAAGTCTTCTGGAAGCATAGCCGGGGCCTTTCGACCTATGGTGACAAGTTATTCATTGCCACTTGGGATGGTCGCCTGATTGCAATCAACAGAAAGGACGGCAAGGAAGTCTGGCAGACCCGAACATTCGATCACGACCAGCCATTGAATATTACCGGCCACCCGAAGGCCTTCGATGGCAAGGTATTTATCGGTAATGGCGGAACGGAGCTAGGCCCGATGCGCGGTTATGTGACCGCTTACGATACTGAAACGGGCAAGCAGATCTGGCGTTTCTATATCGTCCCCGGTAATCCTGCCAATGGATTCGAGGATAAAGCCCAAGAGATGGCCGCCAAAACCTGGACTGGCCGGTGGTGGGAAAACGGCGGTGGCGGAAATGCCTGGCATGGCTGGACTTACGACGAGAAATACAACCAGCTCATCTTTGGTACAGGTAACGGCGGGCCATGGAATATCAAAGTGCGTAGCCCGGAGGGCGGCGATAACTTGTTCCTGTGTTCTGTCGTGGCTGTAGATGCGGATACAGGCGAATACAAATGGCACGTGCAAACTGCACCAGGCGACACCTGGGACTACAACTCCAACATGGACATCGTGTTGGCCGATCTGAAAATCGACGGCAAGGCTGTTGATGCCGTACTGCATGCGCCGAAAAACGGCTTCTTCTATACGATTGACCGCTCGAACGGCAAGGTACTGTCCGCCGAGAAATTCACAGACGCCAACTGGTCAACCAAGTATGACCTGAAAGAGCAGCGCCATATCGTTGCCGACGACGCCAGGTATCCCGATGGCGAGAAGAATATCTACCCATCGGCATTCGGCGCTCACTCATGGCATGCGATGTCTTATAACCCCGAGTTGAATCTCGCCTTTATCCCCACCAATCACTTAGGCAACACCTTCAGGGACAACGGCAAGGACACCAAGCCTGGCCACAAGATGGCGAGCCACAAACTTTATCTGGGACTGACCGGTTGGGAATTGACCAAAGACCCGCATGAATCCCGCGGCTCCCTACAGGCCTGGGACCCGGTCCAGAACAAGCGGGTGTGGCAAGTGAACCAGAAGAGCCCGTGGGGTGGCGGAACCTTGACCACGGCCGGCAACCTGGTTTTCCAGGGCCAGCCTGACGGCATGTTCAAGGCTTACGATGCCCGCACCGGAGGCGTTCTCTGGTCTTATGACGTGGGCCTCGGTATCTCTGCGCCACCGATTACTTACAAGCTGGATGGCAAGCAGATGGTTTCCCTTCTGGTCGGCCCTGGTGGTGCATTGGCCTCTAACTTCGGCGGTTCCGGTGAACTGGGCTTTGAAAGCCATGGCTGGAAATATGGTGCGCATGAGCGCCGCATCATGACGTTCTCGCTGGACGGAAAGGCGGTTATTCCCAAACAGCCGGCACCGCAGCTTGCCAAGCCAATTATCGATATGAAGTTTGAGATCGATGCTAAGAAAGCAGAGGCTGGCGCGGGTGTTTTTGCGGAAAACCTCTGCGTTGGTTGTCATGGCGCCGGGGCTGTTGCGGGTATGAAAGCACCCGACCTGCGGGAGTCGCCGATATTGCTCACAGGCAATGAAAAGGCATTTGAGAGTGTTGTGCGCGGCGGTGCGTTACTTGCCAACGGGATGCCTAAGTTCCCGGATTTGACAGACGCAGAGCTTGAAAGCATTCGCCATTTCGTTCGCAGGCAAGCGCACGATGGAGTGAAGTCTGGCGGCGGACATTAGGCCAGCAATTCAAACGCCAACTGAACAAGCCGGTAACGCCTACTAGCGATGTAGTCAGGCGTTACCAATGGGCAGAAGTGCACGCGAATATCGTTCATTACATAGGCCTTGCAACTAACGATATTCGCTGCACGCCGCACCGTTACATCCCAAAGGATCAAAACAATGACAACCAGCCTGCGCTTCGGCAGCGGCGTTCTCGCCGCCTGCCTGTTCACTGCTGCCCACGCGGCGGACTACTCACCCGACCAGTTCCTGCTCGGCGACTGGAACGGCAACCGCACCCGCCTGCACGAGGCCGGTGTCGATCTGCAGATCACCTACGTCAACGAGCTGGCCTGGAATACCCAGGGCGGCGATGACCACACCGGCACCTACTCCGACCAGCTGATGTTCGATGCCGCGCTGGATCTGGAGAAATTACTGGGCTGGTCCGGCGCCGGTTTCCGCTTCACGGTGGTCAACCGCAACGGCGAGAACCTCAACGCCGAGGCCGACCTCGGCGTCCTGCTGCAACCCCAGGAAATCCACGGCTACGGCAGCGTCACCCGGCTGGTGCAGTTCTATTACCAGCAGGCGCTGCTGGATGACCGCCTGCTGCTCAAGCTCGGTCGTCTGCCCATGAGCGGCGAGGTCTTCCCGTTCGCCTGCCAGTTTCAGAACCTCGGCTTCTGCGGCACGGTGCCCGGCTACATCACGCCCAACTGGTACACCTGGCCGATCAGTCAGTGGGGCGCCACCGCGCGTTATCAGTTGAACGAAGAATGGTCGTTGCAGACCGCGCTCTATCAGGTCAATCCGCGTTTCACCGAGCACGGGCAGGGTCTGAATTTCGGCAGCCCCTCGGGCACCACCGGCTACCACGCGGTCGCCGAACTGGGCTGGACGCCGACCTTCGCCGGCCAGCCCGGCGCCTATCGGCTGGGCCTGTGGCGCAATACCGGCGACTTCGAGGATGTCTATCGGGACGCTGCCGGTCGGCCCATGGCGCTTTCCGGCGCGCCGGCCGCCGAGCATGACCAGGCCAGCGGCGGCTACCTGATGGCCGAGCAGCAGCTCTGGCAGAGCACCGCGGTGGCGGCTCGGCGCTTCAAGCTGTTCGCCCACTTCATCCAGTCCGACCCGGACGTGACCTACATCGAGCGCATCTGGCAGGTCGGCGGCATCCTCTCCGCCCCTTTCACCAGTCGCCCCGACGACGAAGTCGGCCTGGGCCTCGCACGGCTGGAAGTGAACGACGATTCGCGCCGCCGGCTGAGCGAACAAGGCAGCGCCGTACCGGACAAGGAATACCCCGCCGAACTCTACTACCGCATCGCGGTGACCCCGGCGGTTTCGCTGAGCCCGAACATCCAGTACTTCCACCAGCCTGGCGGCTATGCCGATGAGCGGGACAGCGTCGTGTTCGGCTTGAAGACCGTCATCAGCTTCTGAGCTGTTGCCACCCTTTGCGAAGTACCCGTCGTGCGCCAATTGGCGAGTTGAGACTAGGCTTGCTGGTCTGACTCGCCTGCATCGAACCGATGCCACGTTTGCCCGTCTCTTCGTTCTTGCCCTCGCCTGCAGCGCAGCCTGGTTGCACTGCAGGCGAGCCCGGAAGGCGAAGTCGGCGGGCCAGGAGAACTTCGTGAACCCTCCCAGTGTTTCGCAAAAGCGCGCCGCCTTTCGCGCGCTGCATCAGTCCGGTTGTTTCGTGCTGCCTAATCCGTGGGATGCCGGCAGCGCCAGCGTGCTGGCCGGGCTCGGCTTCAAGGCGCTGGCGACCACCAGTTCGGGCTATGCCTGGTCGTGCGCCCGTGCGGATGGCCAGCTGCCCCGCGACGCGGTGCTGGCGCACCTGCGCTACATGGCCCAGGCCACCCACCTTCCGCTGAACGCCGATTTCGAGAGTGGCTTTGCCGACACGCCCGAAGGCGTCGCCGAAAACGTGCGCTTGGCGATCGGGACCGGCGTGGCCGGCCTGTCAATCGAAGATTCGACCGGCGATGCGCAGGCACCGCTGCGCGACATTTCCGAGGCGGTCGAGCGCATCGCGGCCGCCCGCGCGGCGATCGATGCGCACGGCCGCGATACCGTGCTGATCGGCCGTGCGGAAAACTTCTTCGTCGGTCTTGCCGATCTCGACGACGCCATTTCGCGCCTGCAAGCCTATGCCGCCGCCGGGGCGGACTGCCTGTACGCACCGGGCATCCGCACGCGTGAGCAGATCAGCGCCGTCGTCGCCGCGGTCGCGCCGAAGCCGGTCAACGTGCTGATCGGATGGGACAGCGAGCTGACCGTGCAGGACCTCGCCGACCTCGGCGTCCGACGCATCAGTGTCGGTGGCGCCCTGGCGCGGGCGGCATGGGGCGGTTTTCTGCGCGCCGCGCGCACCCTCGCCGAACACGGCCGCTTCGACGGCTTTGCCGACGCCGCCTCCGGTGCGGAACTCGACGCGTTGTTCGGCAAGCCGGACCGGCCGTGAAACGCCAGATAGCGGGGATTTGCCGCGAAGTGAAGGGAACCCTGTGCCACCGCGTGCCTCTACTGCTCGAACGCTTGCAAGGCGAAACGAATGAACAACCCTGACCGTCCGGTGGTAGTGATCTGCGGTGCCAGCGCCGGTGTCGGGCGCGCCACGGCCCATGTTTTCGCCGCTGCCGGCTACGCCATCGGCCTGGTCGCACGCAGCGACGAGGGTCTGGCGCTGACGCTGGAAGAGTTGCAGCCCTATGAGGTCGCGACGCTGGCGATCAGTGCGGACGTGGCCGATGCGCAACAACTGAACAGCGCTGCGCGTCGATTCGAGGCCGAACTCGGTCCGGTCGACGTCTGGATCAACGCGGCGATGGTGACGGTATTCGCGCCGGTCGACCAATTGCTGCCGGAAGAGATACGGCGAGTCACCGAAGTGACCTACCTGGGCACCGTGCACGGCACGCTGGCGGCGCTCGAGCTGATGCGTCCGCGCAACCGCGGGCTGATCATCCAGGTCGGTTCGGCGCTGGCCTATCGCGCCATTCCACTGCAATCGGCCTATTGCGGCGCCAAGTTCGCGGTGCGTGGTTTTACCGACTCGCTGAGGTGCGAGCTCATCCATCACGCCAGCAAGATCAGGCTGTGCATGGTTCAGCTGCCGGCGATGAACACGCCCCAGTTCGACTGGGCGCGCAACAAGCTCGGCAAGCGCGTCCAACCGGTCCCGCCGATCCACGATCCTTACGTCGCGGCGCGAGCCATCTTCAATGTGGTGAACGCGCCACCGCGCGAGTTGTGGCTCGGGGCGCCGACCATCAAGGCGATCATCGGCACGCTGTTTTTTCCGGGGCTGCTCGATCGACTCCTGGCGCGCAGCGCCTGGTCCGGCCAGATGAGCGGCGACACGGAACTGGCGCCGCAGGCGGGCAACCTGTTCGAGCCGGTCAACGGCCTGCACGACGCGCGCGGCCGGTTCGATCGCAATTCGCGCCAGCGCGCGTGGGGCCTGAGTTCGAGCCATGTCATCGCCGTGCTGATCGTCGCCACCGCCCTGGTGGCCTTGTTGATTCCGTAGCACGCACGGCCCGGTCCTTTTCATTGAAAACCGGGGTCGCGGGTCAACTCGTCCGTGAGCTTCTTCCCGCGCCATTCGATGCGTTGCGCCTTGCGGCCGAGCAGCGCGTCACCATGCCCGCCAGTTTTTCTTAGTCTGTCGCTGACGGCGCATGCCCCTGATTTGAAAGGCATTACCGAACAGAAAACACTCAATTCGCAGCCAGCACCCGGCCAGCAAGGCGTCGCGCGAGTTGTTCTCGAGATATCAACGCCGTTATCCACAGCATCTGTGGATTAATCCCGCCCACCGTTCGGGGCGAAATTCATCAGCTCAATCCAGCCGCACTGTGGCGATAGCCCCACGGCCCGGTTCGGGCAGTTCTCGTGTAAGCGGACCGCCGGTCAGCCGAAGCTCATGCATCGCACCCACGCGCCGATAGAACGCCGTCGCCACGCCCATCTGCCGGGCCGGCTGTCTTAATGCTGAGGATTAGATGTTCGCTTTCAACACGATAAAGGCGCGTTACACCATCACCTTCATCGGCTTCGTGCTGCTTGTCATGCTGCTGACGATGCTTGGCATCCAGCGCTTCGTCGCGCCACAACTCATGGCTGCGGGCGAAACCATCGTGATGTCGCAGGTCACCGAAATCGGTGAGCACATCGCGATGGAGCTGGCGCGCGTCGAAGCCCAGGCACGCAGCATCACCCAGACCGTGCCGATGCTGGAAAGCGATGAGATCGACCGCATCCTGCCTGGCCTGATCGATCAGTACGGTGACGTGAAGGTGTTTGGTGGCGGAATCTGGCCCATGCCGGGTGCGCGAACCGCCGGACAGGATAAACACAGCACCTTCTATCACCGCGATCCGGCGGGAAAACTGATCGTCAACACGCACTGGAATTCGGCCGAATCGCTGAACTACTTCGAGCAGCCCTGGCACCGTGGCGGCATGCAGGCTCCGCGAGGGAAATGCGTCTGGGCCGCGGCCTACAAGGACGACGCCAGCGCCGAGCCACGCACCAACTGCGCGATGACCATCTACCAGAACGGCACCGCCTGGGGCGTTTCGACGATCGACCTGACGCTCGGCTTCTTCAATCGACTGGTTGCCGAGAAGCAGGATGAAATCGGCGGCGAGGTGATGGTCGTCGAGGCCGACGGCAAGATCCTCAGCAACCAGCCGCAGCTGCCGGGCGACATGGTGCTGCGCAACGTCGCGGAGCTGGCCGGCCAGTCGCCGTTCATCGCCACCATCCAGCAGGCGCTCGCGGGCCGCTCGCAGCAGGAGCACACGACCTACAGCGCCAAGGACGGTGAAGCATTCAGCTTCTTCCTGACACCGATCGAAGGTACACCCTGGCTGCTGGCGGCGGCGCTGCCCACCGCGCAGCTCGAAGCGCGCAGCGATGCCATGCTCAAGACGCTCGCATCGCTGCAGATTCCCATGGTCGTCGTGCTGCTGGCGCTGATGATCGTCGCCCTCAACCAGCTGATGAAGCGCCTCGGCGTGCTGCGCTCGAACATCGATGCGCTGTCGGCCGGCGACGCCGATCTAACCAAGCGAATCGCCATCAAGGGCGATGACGAAGTCGATCAGGTGGGACGTTCGGTCAACGGTTTCATCGGCTATCTGCAGAAGATGATGATCGACGTGAGCGACGCCACCACGCAGATCCACAGCGAGATCGGCCAGCTCAAGCAACTGTCCCGCACGACCAACGAGGCCCTGGCGCGGCATGCGCTGGAAACGGACCAGGCCGTCACCGCCATCAACGAAATGAGTTCGACGGCCGAATCCGTCGCGCAGAGCGCCAGCGATACCGCCACCTTCACCCAGACCGCCAATCACAACGCGCTCTCGTCGAAGCGGGTCGTCGACGATGCCTCCAGCAGCGTTCGGTCGCTGGTCAGCGAAGTTGAAAGCGCGACGGCGAAGGTGCAGGCGATGGAGGCCGACGCGCAGCGCATCAACGACGTGCTGGGCGTCATCGGTGACATCGCCGGACAGACCAACCTGCTGGCACTGAACGCAGCCATCGAAGCCGCGCGTGCCGGCGAGCAAGGCCGCGGCTTCGCCGTGGTCGCCGATGAAGTCCGCGCCCTCGCCGCGCGTACGCAGCAGAGCACCTCGGAAATCAACGAGACGCTGCAGCGTCTGCAGGAAGCGGTCGGTTCCGCCGTGCAGGCCATGGAACAGACCAAGGTCAGCTGCCAGGCCACGGCGGACAAGACCGCCCAGGTCACCGTCGGGCTGGACGAGATGGCCGGCTCGGTGGTGCACATCAACGACCTGAGCACGCAGATCGCCACGGCCGCCGAGGAACAAAGCGCGGTGGCCGAGGAGATCAACCGCAACATGGTGGCCGTGCGGCACGTCGTCGATGAGCTGGTGGAAAGTGGCGTGAGCGTCGACCGCAGCGCCGAATCGCTGCTGAACACCAACGGGCGCCTCACGGCTGTCGTCAACCGGTTCAAGGTGCGCTGAGTACCCTCGGGGCATGGCGCTACCGCCATGCCCAACCTGCCCGATTCCAAGTGGCGCCTGCCGCAAGGGAGGCAACAGCCGCTTGGCCTCCTGCGCCGGCAGTGCGGATCAGCTCAGCGGGTTATGGCTGCGCCATCGAGGAACATCCGCTCCAGCATGCCCGCGGAACTGGAGCTGGCCGCACGCCCGCGGCGCTCGGCATCGACCATGCCGTAGATCAGTGCGAGAAAGAGTTCGGTGAAGACCGCCGCGGTGATGTCGATACGCAGCACCCCGGCCTGCTGCCCGCGGAGGAAGAAGGCGTCCAGCGCATCGCTGTAGGGCTGCCAGCGGCCGTCGACAGCCGGGTCGAGGCTGTCCGGGCCTGCGTCGTGAGGAAACCGCACGGCGGAACCTGGCCAATACCAGCAACGCGACGCTGAAGCTCGCCAAGGCGCGCTACGAGGGCGGCGTGGATAGCCACCTGCGCTACCTCGATGCGCAACGTAGCCACTTCACCAATGAGTCCGACTACATCGAGACCAGCACACGACGACAGATCGCCCTGGTCGACCTGTTCCGCAGCCTGGGCGGTGGCTGGAGCAACGGCGCGCCGCTCGCGAATCGGTGAAGGCTGCGTCAGCGCTTCGCGGTAAGCATCGCCCGCACTGAGACGAACAGGATGAAACGCACTATGTGGTCAATACTCAGCGAACAGCCGTAACGCTGACTCAGGTCATTTCCGACGCAGCGATACAAGCGCTTGATAGCTGGGAATCGACGATAGGGAGCGTTTTCGAATGTCTCAATCTGCGCAAAAGCTGCGCCTGAGCGCGCTGGTTGCACTCGTGGTCGGCTCGATGATCGGCGGCGGTATCTTTTCGCTGCCACAGAACATGGCGGCCAGCGCCGGCGCTGGCGCCGTGCTGATCGGCTGGGCAATCACCGGGGTCGGCATGCTCACGCTGGCGCTGGTGTTCCAGACGCTGGCGAACCGTAAACCCGAGCTGGACACCGGCGTCTATGCCTACGCCAAGGCAGGCTTCGGCGACTACATGGGCTTCTCGTCGGCCTGGGGTTACTGGATCAGTGCCTGGATCGGCAACGTGAGTTACATGGTGCTGTTGTTCAGCACCCTCGGACTGTTCTTCCCGGCCTTCGGCGAGGGCAATACCGGGCTGGCGATCGCCTGCGCGTCGGTATTGCTCTGGGCCATCCACTTCCTGGTGCTGCGCGGCATTCGCGAGGCGGCCTTCCTCAACCTGATCACCACCATCGCCAAGGTCGTCCCGCTGGTGCTGTTCATCGTGCTCGCTGCGCTGGCCTTCAGGTTCGACATTTTCGTCGCCGACTTCTGGGGCAAAGGCAACCTGGAGCTGGGCAGCGTCATGAACCAGGTGCGCGGGATGATGCTGGTCACCGTCTGGGTATTCATCGGTATCGAAGGCGCCAACATCTACTCGGCGCGGGCGCAGGATCGACGGGACATCGGCAAGGCGACGGTGATCGGCTTCTATGGCGTACTGCTTCTGCTGGTGCTGGTGAACGTGCTTTCGATGGGCATCATGAGCCAGCCGGAACTGGCGGCGTTGAAGAACCCGTCGATGGCCGGCGTGCTGGAGCATGTGGTCGGGCGCTGGGGGGCCTTGCTGGTCAGCGTCGGCCTGATCGTCTCGTTGCTCGGCGGCCTGCTGGCCTGGACGCTGCTTTGCGCCGAGATTCTCTTCGCCGGCGCCCGGGATCACACCATGCCGGCGTTCCTGCGCAAGGAGAACGCCCGGCAAGTCCCGAGCAACGCGCTGTGGCTGTCCAACGGGCTGATCCAGCTGATGCTGGTGATCACCCTGTTCAACGACGCCACCTACCTCAAGTTGCTGTACCTGGCGACGTCGATGATCCTGGTGCCCTACTTCTGGTCGGCTGCCTATGCGGTACTGGTGAGCTGGCGCGGCGAAAGCTACGAGAACGAACCGGGCGAGCGCCGCAAAGACCTGCTGATCGCTTTGGTCGCGCTGCTCTATGCCGCGTGGCTGCTGTATGCCGGTGGTGTTCAGTACCTGCTGCTGTCGGCCCTGCTCTATGCCCCTGGCGCGTTGCTGTTCGCCAGAGCCAGGCGTGAGTGTGGCCAGCCGGTGTTCACCTTGCTGGAAAAGCTGATCTTCGCCGGCGTACTGATCGGTGCACTGATCGCCGCCTACGGCCTGTATGACGGCTTCCTGACCCTTTGATCGGCCTGGCCTGCCGTCGGCACGGCCAAGTCATGACAGGAGATTTCCTCATGGCTATTCCCACCCCACCCCTGGGCGTGCACTCGGAAGTCGGCAAGCTGCGCCAGGTGCTGGTCTGCTCGCCGGGGCTGGCCCATCAACGTCTCACGCCATCCAACTGCGACGAACTGCTGTTCGACGATGTGCTATGGGTCAGCCAGGCCAAGCGTGACCATTTCGACTTCGTCACCAAGATGCGCGAGCGCGGCGTCGAGGTGATGGAGATGCACAACCTGCTCACCGAAACCCTGCACAACGCCGACGCCAAGCGCTGGCTGCTCGACCGCAAGCTGACGCCCAATCTGATCGGCCTCGGCCTGCATCACGAGGTGCGCGCCTGGATGGAGGAGCTGGAGCCACGCCGGCTGGCCGAATACCTGATCGGCGGCGTCTGCGCCGACGACCTGCGCGGGACGCAGAGCGGCGACATCGTGCAGATGTTTCGCGACTACCTGGGCCACTCCAGCTTCATCCTGCCGCCGCTGCCGAACACGCTGTTCACCCGCGACACCACGTGCTGGATCTATGGCGGCGTGACGCTGAATCCGATGCACTGGACCGCGCGCCGGCAGGAAACGCTGCTCGCCGCCGCCATCTACCGCTTTCACCCGACCTTCGCCCATGCGGATTACCAGGTCTGGTACGGCGACCCGGAGCAGGATCACGGCCTCGCCACACTCGAGGGCGGCGATGTGATGCCGCTGGGCAATGGTGTGGTGCTGATCGGCATGGGCGAGCGCTCCTCGCGCCAGGCCATCGGCCAGCTGGCGCAATCGCTGTTCCAGCAGGGCGCCGCCGAGCGGGTGATCGTCGCCGGGCTGCCGGTAAGCCGCGCCGCCATGCACCTGGATACCGTGTTCAGCTTCTGCGATCGCGATCTGGTGACCATCTACCCCGAAGCCGTGCAGGCGATCACCCCCTTCAGCCTGCGCCCGGACGAGAGCAGATCCGGCGGGATCGACGTGCGCCGCGAAGAAAAGAGTTTTCTCGAGGTGGTCGCCGAGGCCCTCGGCATCCAGAAGCTGCGCACCGTGGCAACCGGCGGCGACAGCTACGAAGCCGAGCGCGAGCAGTGGGACGACGGCAACAACGTGGTCGCGCTCGAGCCCGGCGTGGTCATCGGTTACGACCGCAACACCTATACCAACACCCTGCTGCGCAAAGCCGGCGTCGAGGTCATCACCATCGATGCCAGCGAACTGGGCCGCGGCCGTGGCGGCGGCCACTGCATGACCTGCCCGATCATCCGCGATCCGGTCGACTATTAAGGAGGCAATCCGATGGCCTTCAACCTGCACAACCGGCACCTGCTCAGCCTCACCCACCACAGCGAGCGCGAGCTGCGCTACCTGCTCGATCTGGCGCGCGATCTCAAGCACGCCAAGTACAGCGGTACCGAGCACCAGCACCTCAAGGGCAAGAACATCGCGCTGATCTTCGAGAAGACCTCGACCCGCACTCGCTGCGCCTTCGAGGTTGCCGCCTACGACCAGGGCGCCAACGTCACCTACATCGACCCAACGTCTTCGCAGATCGGCCACAAGGAAACCATGAAGGACACCGCCCGCGTGCTCGGGCGCATGTACGACGCCATCGAATACCGTGGTTTCAGCCAGCATGTGGTCGAGGAGCTTGCGCAGTTTTCCGGCGTGCCGGTGTTCAACGGCCTGACCGACGAGTACCACCCCACCCAGATGCTCGCCGACGTGCTGACCATGCGCGAGCACAGCGACCAGCCGCTGCACCAGATTCGCTACGCCTATGTCGGCGATGCGCGCAACAACATGGGCAATTCGCTGCTGCTGGTCGGCGCCAAGCTGGGCATGGACGTGCGCATCGGCGCGCCCAAGGCGCTCTGGCCGCATGAAGAACACCTGGCCGCCTGTCGCACCTTCGCCGCGCAGTCCGGCGCGCAGCTGACACTGACCGAGGACCCGCGCGAAGCGGTCCGCGACGTCGACTTCATCCACACCGATGTCTGGGTGTCGATGGGCGAGCCGGTCGAAGCCTGGGGCGAGCGCATCGCCCTGCTGCTGCCCTATCAGGTCAACGCTGCGCTGATGCAGGCCGCCGGCAATCCGCGGGTGAAGTTCATGCACTGCCTGCCGGCGTTCCACAACGCCGAGACCATGGTCGGCAAGGAGATCGCCGAGCATCATCCCGAGCTGGCCGGCGGGATCGAAGTCACCGACGAGGTGTTCGAGTCGCCAGCGAGCATCGTCTTCGATCAGGCCGAGAACCGCATGCACACCATAAAGGCCGTGCTGGTGGCCACGCTCGGCGGCATCTGAGCATCCTCAGCGCAGCAGGCGGCGCGTCTGCTGGGGATGCCTCCGATGCATCGGTCGCCGCACCTACAGGGTGCCGGTGACCGCGGCGCGAATGTCATCGGCCAGCTGCCGCACGCGGGCTTCGCTGGTGTCCCATGAGCACATGAACCGCGCACCGCCGACCCCGATAAAGGTGTAGAACATCCAGCCGCGACTTCTCAGGGCGTCCAGCGCGGCTGGCGGCAGGCTGACGAAGACGCCGTTGGCCTGCACCGGAAACATCAGCTCGACGCCCGGCAGGTCCCGTATCAGCTCAGCCAGCAGCCGGGCACAACGGTTGGCGTGTTCGGCGTATTTCAGCCAGGCGCCGTTTTCCAGCAGGCCGACCCAGGGCGCCGAAAGAAAACGCATCTTGGAGGCGAGCTGACCGGCCTGCTTGCAGCGGTACTCGAAATCGGTCGCCAGTTCGCGATTGAAAAACAGAATGGCGTCGCCTACCGCCATGCCGTTCTTGGTGCCACCGAAGCAGAGCACGTCGACGCCGACTTTCCAGCTGAGCTCCGCCGGCGACAGGCCCAGGTGCGCGCAGGCGTTGGCGAAGCGCGCGCCATCCATGTGCAGGTGCAGCCCAAGCTCCCGGCAGGTCGCGCTGATCGCACGCAGCTCGTCGGGCTGGTAGACGGTGCCGACTTCGGTGGCCTGGGTCAGGCTCACCACGCGGGGCTTGGGGTAATGGATGTCCTTGCGCTTGAGCGCGACCTCGCGAATCGCTGCAGGCGTCAGCTTGCCCTGCTCCGTCGGGGCCAGCAGCAGCTTGGAGCCGTTCGAGAAGAACTCCGGGGCGCCGCATTCGTCGGTTTCGATATGAGCGATGTCACCGCAGATCACGCTGTGGTAGCTCTGGCAAAGCGACGACAACGCCAGGGAATTGGCCGCCGTGCCGTTGAAGGCGAAGAACACCTCGCAGTCGGTTTCGAACAGCTGGCGAAAGTGATCGGCCGCGCGCGTGGTCCACTGGTCGTCGCCGTAGGCCCTTTCGTGGCCCTGGTTTGCGCGGGCCATGGCCTCCCAGGCTTCTGGGCAGATGCCGGAATAGTTGTCGCTGGCGAATTGCTGATTGGCGATTGTCATCACATCCTCGTCATATGACGCTGCGGGGCGGTTGAGGCAGTAGGTTCGATTGTAGAACCCCGCAAGCCGGGTCTCGCAGTGAAGACTTCGCGGGCAGCGAAAGCGTTCCGGCCAGGCGCTAGTACGCACGCCCCTCGCCAGCTTCTTCATGGGTCACGCCATCGCGAATATGGTAGATGCGCTTGAAGGTCGGAATGATCTTCTCATCGTGCGTGACGA
>LNAP01002402.1_pt1 | contig 18759 bp, 30 predicted proteins | sample 602601 | NCBI WGS metagenome assembly LNAP01 (sample SAMN02440304, study PRJNA202911) | soil metagenome | biome: Subtropical and temperate rainforests or woodlands; isolation source: soil samples (1 kg each in a 20% v/v slurry with milli Q water) were... ...
CCGAAGGGAGCGAACCTTGAACGACTTGTTATGCGCTGACGGTTACTGGTGCGTGGTTTGTGGGCGATACCTGCCCGACGATGACGGGGTGGTTGTTCACGACGACGTGCCACACCCGGAGATGACTTTCGACGAAGAGGAAAGGCCGCAATGAGCGAGAACGGAATTACCCACTACTGCCTCGGCAACGGGGAGTTGAAGTGCGACGGCTGCGGGCAGGAAAAGAACTGGCAGACGTTGAACCAGATGCCCGACGCGCTGCGGAAGACGCTGCAAGCGCAGGCGCAACGGATCGACGACACCGACTGCATCCTGTCCGGGCGCCCGTGGTATGTGGGCGCATAACAACTATATGTACCCCATCGCGCTGAACATCCCACGGGCGCACTACGTCGCCCGCGACCGCCTCGTGTCGCTCATGTTCGAGCAAGTCAGCCTGTTTTATCAGGCGGCCAAATCCAACCAGGTGAGCAAGCTATATCTCGCCGACGCCGGACTGGCCGACCTGCGGTTTTTGCTGCGATTTCTTGCCGATGAAAAGCGCCGGCATGTCAGCCGGCACCAACACGAGGTGGCAAGCATGCACCTCGCCGAGGTTGGGGCGATGCTCGGCGCCTGGATTCGTAACAAGGCAGCAAAAGGATGAACGCGGATAAAAGCGGCACGCGTACGAGCGCTGCGAACTCTGGTTCTCGGGCTTCCAACTGGAACAACTACCCGTGGAACTCGAACTGGAACATCGGGCTGCGGGCCGCCTGTGACGATAGGCAAACCCGCGTCGAATGGTCAAGGCCACCGACGCCGACCAGTGTAATTACTGTGGTCAGCCGCGCCATCCTGCTTAGGCAAACACACTGCGAGGTCAAGGGAACGTCGAGTAGTGAAACATCGAAAGACGCTCTTGCAATTTATATGGGTAAAAAACACCGCAACCTGATTGAAGAAATTGCCAGCATGCCGAACCTGTACCGGGCCTACCGGAAGGCGGCGCGCGGCAAGCGTTACAGCCTCGGCCACCTGCTGTTCAAAGAGCACCTGGCCGCCAACCTGCGCCTGCTCTCCCAGGCGCTCAAGGACGGCACCTATCGGCCGTCGCCGCCGAACGTGTTTTTCGTGAATGAACCGAAGCGCCGCGAGATTTCCGCGCTGCCCTTCGCCGACCGCGTGGTGCAGCACGCACTATGCAACGTCATCGAGCCCATTTTCGACCGGGTACTTCTGCCCAATACCTACGCGTGCCGAACTGGAAAGGGCACGCACGTGGCCGCCGTGGAAGCGCAAGCAATCATGCGGCGCGGTTACGGCTGGTGCCTGAAAATGGATTTTTCCAAATACTTCGCCAGCATTGACCGGGGCGTCCTGCATCAGGAAATCCGGCGCAAGGTTTCGTGCCGGGGAACGCTGGCCCTGATTGATGCATTCCTTCCGCCCGAGGGGCGCGGCCTGCCGATTGGCAACCTGACCAGCCAACTGTTCGCCAACGTCTACGGCCACATTCTCGACCGCTACATCACGCACACGCTGCGCGCAAAGGCGTGGCTGCGCTACATGGACGACACGGTTATTTTCGCGCACAGCCGCGAAGCGCTGGCCGTCATCCAGCACGGCCTCAAGTGGTTTTGCGAGGTGCGCATGGGGCTGGTGTTTTCCAAGTGGAGCATTTGCCAAGTTGAGCGCGGCCTCGACTGGCTGGGCTATCGCATCTGGCCCTCGCACAAGCTGCTGCGCCGTCGCTCTGTTGTCGCCGCAAAACGCAAGATCGCACGCTATCGGCGCGTCGGCGACAACCTCGCGCTTTCCCGTTTCGTTGCCTCATGGCGCGGCCACGCGCAGTGGGCCAATTCGTTCAACCTGCTCAACCGTTTAGGAGTCGCATCATGACCAAACACGCATACAGCCCCGACACCGGGGAACTCATCCACACCGAAACCCCCGCCGAATGGATGGAACTCACCGACGTGGCCCCGCCTGAATTCGACCCGGCCACCGCTGGCTGTTTCTGGCGTGGCGACCATTGGGAAATCGTACCGGGCGAAGTACCCAGCGACCCGGTGCCCAAGGTTGTGTCCATGCGGCAGGCTCGCCTTGCGCTGCTGGGCGCCGGCCTGCTGGCCCAGGTCAATACCGCCGTCGCCAACATGCCGGGCGCCGAAGGCGACGCGGCCCGCATCGAATGGGAATACGCCCAGGAAGTGCGCCGGGATTCGCCCCTGGTTGCCGGACTAGCAGCCGCCCTCGGCCTGACCGACGAAACCCTGGACAACCTCTACAAGGTAGCGGCGGGGCTGTGATGCGCGATTACCTGACCCGCGCCGCTGCCTGGATCAGCCAGGGCGTGAATTGCTTGTTGCTGGGTGGTCATCATGACCAGACCGTGAGCGCCCGCGCCTACGTCAATCGGCATCGGTGCGGGTGGGGTATCTCCTATCGAATTATCAACGTCCTGTTCTTCTGGCAGGACAACCACTGCCGGGAGTCCCATTCAGCCGACGTGGAATTTGCAAAGGAAGTGCTCAATGCCTGAAAAAGACCCGACAACCTGGACGGCCGCCACTTGGCTGCTGGCCCTGGGTATGGCATTCGGAGGTGGAATCGTGAATTGGTACGCCCGAGTAAGGCGCGGACACACCCGCGCCTTCAACATCGTTGAGCTAATCGGCGAAATCTTCACCAGTGGTTTTGTCGGCCTAGGCGTGTTCATGCTCCTGGCCGGCTTCGACTACCCGGTAGGGATTTGCGCGGCAGCGGCCGGCGTCGGGGGCCACATGGCTACCCGGTTGCTTTTCGCCGTCGAGCGAATGATCGAGGCTCGCATCGACAACCTAGCGAAGAAAGGGAAATAAGACCATGGCCGATTTCCTGCAAGCCTTCGAGTCCATGATTCGGAACGAGGGCGGCTACAAACTGCATAGCGTGGAAGGCGACCGGGGCGGCATGACCTACGCCGGCATCGCTCGCAACTTCCACCCTTCGTGGCCGGGCTGGGCCGCCATCGACCGGGGCGATATTCCCGACACTGAACTGGTGCGCCAGTTCTACCGGATGAACTTCTGGACCCCGATTCGCGGCGACAACATCACCAACCAGGCGGTAGCGCGCAACGTGTTCGACTTCGCCGTGAATGCCGGCGTCGCCACGGCGGTGCGCCTGGCGCAGATCGTCAGCGGCGCCACGCCGGACGGCAAGATCGGACCCAAGACCCTGGCCGCGCTCAACACCATGGACCCGGACAAGTTCGCGCTGGCCTACGCCCTGGCAAAGCTAGCCCGGTACCGTGACATCGTGACCAAAGACCGCACCCAGCAAAAGTTCCTGCTGGGCTGGATCAATCGCACACTTCGGGAGGCAGCATGAACCCCCTACTTATCGGCGGCATCATCGACACCGTGGGCAAGGTGGCGGACAGCCTTTTCACTTCCGACGAGGAACGGGCAAAGCTGCAAATTGAAGGACTCAAGGCCGAGACGGAAGCCTACCGGGCAGAATCCGAACGGCTGGGCGGCCAGCTTGAAGTCAACAAGGAAGAGGCCCGGCACGCCAGCGTGTTCGTGGCTGGCTGGCGCCCGGCGGTGGGCTGGGTTAGCGTCATTGCCTTGGCCTACCAGTTCATCCTCTACCCGCTGCTGGTGTGGGGCTGGAACGGCATGCAGGCCGCCGGCTGGATCGCGGCCAATCTGAGCCCACCCCCGCTGCTCGATGTCGAGGCCCTCATGGTTCTCATCACCGGCATGCTGGGCATTGCAGGCGCACGCACCTGGGAGAAGCTGAAAGGCGCGACGAAGTGAAGGCGGGGATCTTGCGGACCTACGCGGTTAGGTTGCGCGGCGCGCGAGAAATAGCTCAAGTTGGGGCCATGCTATCGAAAGCGCGCCGAGCACTAGGGCGAATTCGCCGTCACTGTAATGGACCCCGTAGTAGATCAGCACCGCCCCGGCTATGCTCATGAGCAAAACCCGCACAACAATCAAAGTCGTTTTCACCCGCTGCACCCCTCAAAATCATTTCCGCATGTACCCTGTAGCCTATCGCAGAATCAACGTGTTAGGATAGCTAAACAAACGCGGGTTGCGGAAATGATTTAGCTCTAACCTGTTGATTTTCCTCATTTACTCCGAGGACTTGAAAGCAGTTGCATCGCCTCCGAGCGTGTTGATTTTTAAGGGTTTTTATTGATCGTTTCCGCAACTTGCGGAAATCATTTCCGCAACCCCCAGGGGGCGCGGCAGATTACTGGAAGCGTGGCCGAGTGGTTTAAGGCAGTGCTCTTGAAAAGCACCGAGGGCTTATCCCCCTCCGTGAGTTCGAATCTCACCGCTTCCGCCAGGTGCGAAAACGGCCCCATGATCGGGGCCGTTTTCATTTGGTCGGCTTCACTGTTTCACCCACCCGACGATAGACCTTCTCGGTTATCTCGTGCTCGGTGTGGCCCAGCAGCTTGCTGGCGTGTTCGAGGTCCATTTCTGACGCGGCCTTGGGCCGGATGTCACGGAACTGGAAGGCGCGGATTCTTGCGGCCAGGGTATCGTCGCCGGCTTCGGTGGCCTTCTTGGCAGCATCGGCCCGTGCATCATCGAAACGGGTCCGCAGCGTCCATTGGTTCAGCGCGGTGCCGGCGGGCGTGGCAATCAGGAACAGGCTCGCCACCTTGCGCTCGCGGCCCTTGATGCGGTCGATGACCTTGCCCAATTCGGTGCGCGTGCCTTCGTCGTCCAGGAGGATGCGCAATTTCTTTTTGGTCTTGTTCTGCTGCACCTCGATGGCGCCGTCCTTGATGTCGGCGAGGCGCATCTTGAGCACGTCGGCCGGGCGCTGGCCGGTGAGGTAGTTCAGGTCCATGGCGTCCTGCAACTCGACGCACGCGGCGGCATACACGGCGGACCACACGGCGTCGTCGGCGTAGAAGTCGCGGGGCTTTTCCTTGTTCTTGCGCACGCCCTTGACCGGGTTTTCCTTGGCGGTAAAGCCCCACTCGCGGGCCATGTTCCACACGTGGGACAACAAAGCGATTTCACGATTTGCCCGCACCGGGGCCTTGAGGCCGCGCCGGTCCCGGTACTGCGCCACGTGTTGCGGGGTGATAGTGTCGATGCCCACGGCGTCGAATACCTTGCGCAGCATGGTGAGACACCCGAGGTTGTCCTTCTGCGTCTTAGGTGCCTTGGTCGGTATCACGTCGCGCTCGTAGCGGTCGAACACGAACCGCATCAAGCCGGTTTCTGCTGGCGCCTCGCGGCACTCCAACTCGGCCCACTTGCGCTTGGCCTCGTTCAGATCATGCCCGAGCGGAATCTCGACCCGGCGCCCTTCGGCGTCGCGGCCGTTGTAATAGAAGGATTCCCAAACCTTGCCGCTCTTGAGCGTGCGCACGCGGCGCAGCATCCTGGGCGGCAGATCGCGGTGGTTTGATTTCGGGCGCATCATGATAGCTTAGTCCAAAGCGGCAAAGTTTGGTCGGCCAACTGGCTGGGCACCGGCCACCGTGGGTTGCACCCCGGCAAGGCGAAGGCGCGCAAACCAGCGGCCAACAATGGGGCGGCCGGCAGCATTGACCACGTAGGCCCACCCGTTCTTGTCCAGCCACTCGCGCTGGCTGGCGACGTGCTTGTAGCCGGTCACTTCGACCAACTCATCAGCGGTTAAAAATTCGGTTTCACTCATGGCAGCTTGTACCTGTCGCGGCACGGGGCGCAGGCCCCGCGAACCAAGCGGCCGGACCACTCGCCGCACAATTCACATTCACCCGGCGCGCCGGGTTCGATGCGTGCAGCCATGGCGCGCACGTCATCGACAGCCGAGTTGGTGGCGATGTGCTCGCGCTCCTGGGCGAGGTCGATTTCGTCAGCCATTACAGGCCACCCCGCTGTTGGTCCTCGAATTCGATCAGCAGGTCGAGGAAGTGGCGCGCCTTCTTCAAGTCCTCGACCCTGTTCTTCTTGCGCCACCGGCTCACGTACTTGATGACGCAGCCCTCGAAATAACCGATGCCGTTCTTGTGGATGTACTCGACCGGCTGGATAGCCATGTCCTTGTAGTGATTGCCGCCCACCTGGGTGGTGAGGGCTGCGGCGTATTCGGGTCGTTCTTCGCTCATCGTTGTTTCCTCTTCATGGCTTCAAGTAGTAGGTCTTGCACCTCGCGTTTCGATTCGCGGCGGGCTATCACAAGCTCGTCCACGGTGTCGGCGGCGACGATGTGGTGGATGAATACCGGGCGGTCGTGCCCGGCTTGCGCTTGGCGCGTGGGGCCGATGCGCTCAATGATTTGCTGGAACTGTTCCAAGTCCCACCAGTGGCCGAAGAAGGCCAGGATGTTGCCGCCGTCCTGCAAATTGAGGCCGTGGCCGGCACTAGCCGGGTGGGCGAACAAGACCGGGATCTTCCCGGCGTTCCAATCGCGGATTGTTTGCGGGTCTTTGTCCAGGGCGCGGCCCTTGGGGAAGGCACGCTGCAGGCGGGCGAGGTCACTCTTGAAGTGGTAGGCCACCAGCACCGGCATGCCGGCCGCTTCCTCGATCACGTCCTCAAGCGCTTGCAGCTTGGCGTCGTGAATCTCGGCAAAGGCGCTGCACGTGTCGTCGGTGTAGATCGCGCCGTTGGCGAGTTGCAGGCACTTTATGGTCTTGCTCGCCGCGTTGAAGGCTTCCACCTCGGTGCCGCATTCCAGCGCGAGGAACATTTCGCGTTCCATGTCCTTGTAGAGGCGCCGGGCCTTGGCCGGCAACTCCACGCGGATGACGTTGACGATGGGCTCGGAAATGTCGAAGTAGTCGCGCGCGTCGAGGGACAGGCACAGGTCGCGCATGCGGTCCTCGATCTGCTCCTGGGCGAACGGCAGAGGCTCAAGGCGCATAGCGTGGCGGTCACTGCCCACCTGGATGGACTGGAACCACCGGGCCTTGAATGCCTCGAAGCTGCGCCCCAGGCGCACGCCCTTGTCGAGGAACCACGCCTGCCCCCACAAGTCCTGCAACCCGTTCGGGCTGGGCGTGCCGGTCAGTTCGATGAATCGGTCGACCTTGCAATGGGCGACACGGGCGAGCGACTGCGCGCGCACCCCGCCCTGGCGCAGGCGGAAGGACTTGAGCTTCGTGCTCTCGTCGGCCACCACTTTGCGGAACGGCCACTTGTCGCCGAAGTGTTCGACCAGCCACGGCAGGTTGTCGTAGTTGGTGGCGTAGATCGTCGCCGGCCGCTTGAGCGCGGCGCGGCGTTCCTCGGGCGTGCCGACGACGGCCGACACTTCCACGTTGCGCAGGTGCTCCCACTTCTTCGCCTCGTCCGGCCATGTGCTCGCGGCCACGCGCAGCGGGGCGAGAACCAGGGCCGGGCCGGGCTCGGTCAGTTCGAGGATGTCGAGCGCGGTCAGCGCGGACACGGTCTTGCCCATGCCCATGCCGGCCCACACCGCGTCGCGCTGCACGTCGATAATGTGGTCGATGACCGGCTGCTGGTACTCGCGGGGGATGAATGCGCGGCGGGTCACTGTTACACCAGGTCGGCGGCAGGTTCAGCAGCAGCAGCAGCAGGCTGCAAACGGTAGTCGTGAGCCCAGGAAGGGGGGGTGTCGGGGGTTACGACAGCGTGCGGGCGCATCGGCATGATTACCCCGACAAAGTTCTCGTCCGCCAGGGTTATCAATGCGGCATCGTTGCCGTTGAATCCGAGGCCAACACAATGCGGACCCTTGCCGCCGTGCAAGATTGACCACGCTTTCGCCAGGGTGCCGGTAAAGCGGGGGTCAAACTGCGCAGGCTGGCCCGACACTTTGGACGGAATCACACGCCGAAAATCGGGGAACTTGCCGTCCAGGGTTTTGCCGCTCATGGACAAGCCAGCGTAGGTAAGCGTGACCGGGCGGGCATTCGACACCGGCACCTCTTCGCCCTTGCCGTTGTCTTTGGTTTCCAGTTCGCCGATGGTGATTTCCACCAGGCCGGTGGGCTTGATCGGCTTGAGCAGATCGTTGGGGATGATGATGTTCGTCAGCGGTGCGTCAACGTCCGGTTGCTCGCTCTCGACGCGGAAGCATCCGAGCATTGCGCCATCGGTGGCAACTAGGCGGGTTTCCTTGCGGCCGATTTCCAAATTGATGCCGTTCAGGTAGTAGCGCACGTCCTTGTCGGAAGCGAACAGCTTGAGCACGGCGATGGCTTCGGCGCGCACGGTCAGTTTGATTTCCATGGTGGTTTCTCCCTTATCTGTTTTCGAGGTATTCGAAGCCGACGCCGGCTTCCAGGAACATGGCCGAGGCGCTGCGCATGTCGGCGGCCCAGCGCTCGCCGAAGCCCTCGGCAGGCATCTGCGCTACCACGCGGGCAATGCCCGCCTGGATGATCTTGGCCGCGCAACGTGCGCACGGCGGGTGGGTCACGTACAGGGTGCAGCCTTCCACCGGGCGGCCGGCGAACAGCAAGGCGTTTTCCTCGGCGTGGATGGTGCGGCGCAGCTTCTCGTCGCGGTCGAACAGGGCCTCGTCGGAATCGCACACGGCGCGCGGGAATCCGTTGTAGCCCAGCGAGACAACCCGGTTCTTGGCATCCACGATCACGGCGCCCACGCCCGTGCTCGGGTCTTTGCTCCACGTGGCGACCAGATTCACCAGGCCCAACATGCGGCGGTCCCACTTGCTCATGCCAGCACCTCGTCGACGCGCTCGCAGGAATCGACAACCTCGACGCGCTGGCCCATGCGGCGCATGCGTTCATGCTCACGTACCTGGTGCGGCTTGGCCTTCTCGCCGGGCGCCTTTAGTTCAACCCACAAGGTTTTCCCTGGCAGCATGGCGAGGCGGTCGGGCGCACCGTGGCGACCTATCCACTTCACCTTGCGGACTTCGCCGCCCATGGCCTTGACCTGTTCGACAAGGTAGTTCTCGATGGTGCTCTCACGCATGGCGGGTGCGCCTCCATGCAGTTTTGATAGCGAGCGCGCGGCCGTAGCCGAAGCCTCGATACATGCGATAAAGGCGGTACAAGGTCATAGGTCAGTCCTTCCGGTAGCGATAGGCTTCAAAGCCGGCCGCAGCGAGCGGCAGGCCCTTGGCCCAGGTTGGGGTGGTTGCCATCAAGCCGGCCAGGTGGTCGGCGTTGAATTCGTCGCGGTCCTCGGCTTCGGTGATGTTCTCGTCATGCACCGAGAGGACGATCTGGTAGCCGGCCGCCTCGATGGCCGGCATGTTCCCGGCGAGCACGTCACGGCTTGCGGCCTGGGTCACGTTCTCGGCCAGTTTTCCGCCGTAGGTCTTGAGGCGTGACCACTTGCGGCTATACTGATTGACGCCCATGTAGGACAGCTTGCCGGCGTCGTCGAGTTGCGGGCTGGGGTAGCAAAGGAAGCGGCCGGACGGCAGGCGGATACGCAGCCAGGCGCCGTCGCGGCGCAGCTTCAACATGCGGCATTCATAGGTCACGCCGGGGCGCATCACGGCCATGCGCGCGGCTTCTTCGAGGTCTTTCCAGAATGAGGAAATAGCCGGATGGGCGTAGCGCCACGAGCGCTTGAAAGAATCGCAAACCAGCCAGGCGCGGTCGGACAGGCCGAAGGTCGGGCGCTTCTGCTGCTTCGTCCATTCCAGCGCCCTGGCGGCCTCGGCGATGATCGCGTCAGGAATGGCACCGATAGCCTGCTCGCCCATGGCTTCGAGGTCGATGCTGTAGGCGGCGGCGAACGTGAGGAAGGCACCGACCCCGCCTTCGTAGCCAAGGGCAAGTTCCTGCACCTTGCCCACTTGCCGGTTGTCCTTGCTCACGGCCTCGGGCTGGATGCCGAACGATTTGGCATAGGCCAGTTTGTAGAGGTCGTGCCCCTTGCGGATGGGCTCGCCCTTGGCGTCGAGCGCCAGCGGTACAGGGCGCCGTTCGAGGTAGGCCGCCACCAGTTCAGTGCCGGTAATCCACTGGCCGCCCTCGGCCTGCACCGTGTCGAAGTCGGCAAACGCCTGCAGCTTCCACTCTTCACCGGCCAGAAAGGCGAGCACCCGGCCTTCGATGTTGGAGAGGTCGGAGACCACCAGCTTCTTACCCTTCGGCGCGACGATGCACCCCCGGATTGCGCTGCTGGTCAGTTCCATGACATTGGCGAAGAGCAGATCCTCACAATCCGCTTTCAGGGCCTCGATGCCCTGGTCGATGGCGGTCTGCTTGAGCACGGGGCGCGGCAGGTTTTGCGGCTGGAACAGGCGACCGGCCCAGCGACCGGTGCGGCTGGCGCCGTTAAATTGCAGCGTGCCGCGCAGCCGGCTGTCGCTGCTCACCGCCTTGGCGAGGGTCTTGTACTTGCTGGTGCTGGTGGTGCTGGCCTGCAACCGGATGGCGAGCAGTTCGCGCAACTCGGCCGGAATGTCAGGGTCGGCAATGCGCCGTTCCAGCGTGCTTTGCTGCATGTCCGGCAGGTCGATGCCATAGGCAGCGACAAGGTGGCGCAGCATGGCGTCGCGCTGGGTGGCCGCCTGCACCGCGCCGTCCGTCAGTTCGTTGGTGCGATGGGCGAGTACCTTCTGCGCACGCTCCACGGCGCGGATAGCAGCATGCGCCAAGTCGGTGTCGACCATGACACCCCGGTCGTTGATCGCCTGGTCGAGGTGCCACAAGGCCAGTTCCCCATCCTGGTAGTTCCATGCTGGCAGCTTCTTGTCGATGGCGCGCATGGCCTCGATGTCGAGCCCGGCGTACTCCACGAACTTGGCCCACTCGGCTGGGTGCGTTTCGCGCGTGGCGCGGCGCACCTTGCTGGTGGCCGGGCGCGGTTTGCAAAACAGCATGATTAGCTGGCGGCCGGCCTTGTCCTTGGCCTTGTCGGTGGGTATCTTGAGGATGTCGCACAGATCGCCCAGCGAGCCCGGCAGGGAATGGGCCAGGGCCTTGACCATCGTGTCGCGCCAGCGCTCGCGCGGCAGGCGGTAGCCGTTATGCCAAAGCACCGTGCGGTCGAAGTGGGAGTTGTGGGCGTAGAGGATGACGGCCGGGTCGTCGAGCGCGTCGGCGAGGTCGTCGGGCATCAAGGGCTGGGCGGTGCAGTCCCACACTTTCACCGGGCCGTCGTCGATGGCGTAGGCGAAAAGCATTATTTCCGCGCCGGCTGCATAGGCGTGGGTGCCGTTGGTAATGGGCACCTCGCAATAAGTTTCAAGGTCAAGCCAAAGGGTCGTCATGTTCTTTTCCGTGTTCGCTTTGGTGAGGCGGCGGGCGTGTGCGGTGCCGTCTGTACGGCTGGGGAGAGGCCCTAGGCAATCCCCAAGCTGCGCGCCGCCTCACCAAAGCGCCCGGCCCGAAGGCCGGGGCTTGAGTGGTTAAACGAGGTCGTCGGCGGTGGCGCCTTCGGCGATGTCGTCGAACTCGTCCTCGCTCGCGGCACCGCCACCCGCGAAGGCGTCGCCGTCCTTGAAGAACTGAACACCGCGCAGGCTGGCGTTGATGCGCTTGCCGTATTTGTTGTCCTGCGCCCACAGTTCGACGCTGGCATTCACAAAGCAGCCGGCGTAGGGCTTGCCGTCCTGCTCGGTGAGCGGGCTCTTGTCCTTGTCGATGACCAGCGGCCGGGTGGTGGCGCGGGCGGACACGTACAGGTTGCCGGGGAAACCGTCATAGTTCGCCTTGAGGTCGCCGTCGTGCAGGGCCACCTTGTCCTGGGCGCGCATCTGCTTGAGGATGGCGTCGGCCTTGGCACCCCACTTGTCCTTGGCGACTTGCTCGATGGCCTGATTCAGGGCCTTCACTTGCGGGTCGGCCGGGTCCATCAGGAAGGAAGCGGAGAAGGCCGGCTTGCCTTCTCCATTCACGGTTTTGGCCTCGAACAGAACGGGGAAAGCCAGGCGGACGTTGTTAAGTTTCAGTTTCATGGTGGATCACTCCTTAAAAAATTGGGGGTACTTGCGTTTGATCTGCTGGGTGGCTTTTTCAATTGCAACGCGGCGCAGCAGATCGGGTTCCGGCGCGTTGGGTACTAACGGGGTCTGTGCCGCCTGTCGCAGCAGCTTTGCGGCGTCGCTGGGCAGCACGTTGGCAGGCGGCAGGTTCTTCACACCAAGTCCTCCACGGTTTCGGTAACGTCGGCGAACTCGTCGGCGGTGGCTTGGATGACCAGGGCCGGGCGCTTGTCGGACTCGGGCGCCACGCTGGGCTTGCCTTCGCTCTGCGTGATGAGGCTCTGCAACTTCGGCCACTGGCGTGGGCCGATGGTCCCGGCCTTGTGCAGCTTGTCGGCGGTGGTCGGCGAAATCAGCGAGAAGTCGTACATTTCTTCCAGCTTCATGCGCATGGACTTCATGGTGGCTTCGACTTCCTTGTCGTCGGACCAGCGGCGGGCACCGCGCCGGCCTTCGACCAGCTTGTAGCCGGGCACCGGACGGCCGGCCAGTAGTTCGGCCTCGGCCTTGGCACGGATGGCCTTGCACCAGGATTCGACAAGATCAACGGCGCCCAGCAGGTTGCCCAGGATGGCGTTGTCGAAGGTGTGCTCGGCGGCGTGTGCAATCTGCGGGGCCACGGGCTCGGTGGTATCGACGAAATCGTCGGCCACGGTGGAGAGCACGTGCTCGGTCAGCGTCGGGCAGATCGCCTTGGCCTTGCAGAATCGGCACTGATCGTTGCCGGGGTTGAGGTACTTCTCGTGCAGTTCCTTGTAGTTGCCGAGGTACTGCATGGCCGAGAAGCAGCGCTCGGCGCCGCGCTTGACGTGCTCGGCGAACAGCGTGCGCAGGTCTGGCACGTTGCGCACCCACTCGCTGATATGGTCGAGGCGAGGCTGCACGATGACGACGCGCGCGGTGTGGAAGTCGCCGAGGAATTCGAACTCGTTGAGTGCGGCCAGGGCGTAAATCTGCAACTGCTCGTTGTTCTCGGCATCGACCTTGACGCCTCGGCCATACTTCAAATCGACGATGACCATTTCGTTGCCTGCCAGGATCACGGCGTCGGACGTGCCCTTGGCGTCGGCCTCGCCGGTAATGGCCTCGATGCTCAAGCGCTGCTCGACCATGAGTTCGCCGTCGATGCTGCGCACGTAGTCGAGGTACTTCTGCACGTGACCGGCCATGTCGTCGGTGACTTCCCAGCCCTTGCCATTCACCTGGATGACGCGGCCCAGGTAGGCAGCGGCATCGTTGCCGGCGGTCAATGCCATGGCGGCCAGTTCGTGCGCAGCGGTGCCTTCGTCGGCGAAGTCGCTGGAATCGTCCGGGCACGTCACCTCAAGGGCTACGCTGCCGGGGCAGTTCAGCCAGCGGTGCGCGCTGGATGGGGAGAGTTTGGCGTGCTCGCTCATTCGGATTCTTCCTCGTTTTTGGTTTCAACAAATTCGCCTTCGGCGTCGAGGGCGTACCAGGTGTCCGGCTTGACGCCGTTCTCGCCCACCTTGCTGGCGCGGATATGAACCAGGCGGCCGTCGTTTTCGTCGCGGTAGCAGAGGACGATGGCGCCGCCGGCGGCTGCGCGGGCGCGGCCTTGAATACCTAACGAGGCGGCGACGGACTCGGAACCCTTCACCTCGGCCGCCGACTGGTAGCCCGTGTTCGTGGCCGCCGACTGGTAGCCCGTGTTCGTGGCCGCCGACCGGTTGCCCGTGTTCGTGGCCGCCGACCGGTTGCCCGTGTTCGTGGCCGCCGACCGGTTGCCCGTGACGATGGTCTGCTCGATGGACTTGTCCAGCTTTCCCATTACCCAATCCACGGCGCGGGCGACCAACACCGGCAGGCCGATTTCAGCCTCTACGGTGAGGGTGGCGCTGGCGACCTTGCTGTCACCGTCGTGTCGGCTGATCTGGCCGGATGCCTTGACCACGGCGAACCGACTGCCGGCCGGGTTGTAGTAGTTGAAAACGTCGAGCGGGTACTCGCAGGAGTGGAACCCCGACGCGCAGGCTTTTACTTCGCCTTCGTGCTCGTAGGTTTTGCCGACTTCGAACTGAAAGCCACGGCATTGCAGGGACTGGTTAAAGCCTTTGTAGGCTGTGACCACTTCGGCGGCGGGGGCTTGCGTCTTGGTGCGCTTTTTGGTGGTAGCCATGGTTTTAGGCCCCTGCCTTTTCGCAAGCGGCGATGACGGCAGCGAACTGCTCGGGCTTCACGTCGGGCAGCTTGGCGGCGCCGAACCCGGAGAGAACAGCAACAGCAGCGTCGCGGCCTTTGGTGCGGGCCAGCTTGGTAACGGCGTCGGCGGTGTCCTGGTAGGTCGGTGCGTCGGCCGGGTTGTTGGCGTGGCCGTGCAGGGCCTTCTCGGCTTCGCCGGCCGTCATTTGCGTGAGGGCTTCGGGCTTCTGCTCGGCCTCGGTGGTTTCGGTGGCACCTGCAGCTTGGGCTTCGGTCTTGGGCTCGTCCTTGACTTCGGTCTTGGCGGCTTCCTTCTTCGTGGTGGTCTTGCCCTTGGCTTCTTCCTTCGCGTTTTCGACGGCGTGGCCGACGCAAGGCGAGGTCTTGGGCGACTCGATGCCGCCGACGTTGAGGGCGGCCATTACGGCGTTGAGTTGCGCGGGGTTGCTGATAGTTACGGTCATCGGGAACATGGGCTTACTCCTGGTTGGTGGTTACGAGGTCGGTCAAACGGGTGAAGAAATCCCCGGCGTCGTTCGCCAGGGCGCGGAATTTGTCGGCGAGTTCAAGCTCGGCCTTGAGCAGTTCGGGGTCGTCGAAGCCGGCCTCGCCGATAACTTCAAGAAGGGCGACCGTGTTCTCGGTGCTTTGGATCAGCGCGTCACCCAGGGCCTTGATGTGCTTGGCCTCAAAGTCGAATTCCTCGACGGCCTCGGTCAGTTCGCCGTCTTGCTCGTCGAGCAGTGCCTCGAAGCGGGCGAGCAATTCAATTTCAGCGGCCGACGAGGTGAGAGGGTCTTGCTCGGCGTAGATGCTGGCGACCAGGTGGCGGTCATCCATGGACTTCATGAGTTGGGCGGTCAGCATTTCGCGCGCTCCAACAGGTTCAAGCCGATGCAGATAGCGTCGCACGGGTGCGCCGCGAGGACTTTCAGGTCGATGCCAGAACCGCGCACGCGGTACAGCCGACCGGGAATCAGGGGGGAAGCGCTCATCGTTTCGTCCTTTCGTTGGGTGACTTGTTGGACGAATTATTAGCGATACGCAAACACCTTGTCAATAGCGAAACGCAAATATTTTTGACGAGAAAAAGCCCGCTCGATGGCGGGCTTCAAAAGTCGGCGGTGGCGGGACGGCGGCTGGCGCTACTTCTTTTCGTATGCGGCGAGTATGGCGTTGGCCCAGGCAATAGGCACGGCGCGGCCCGCTTCGTCGGCGATGTTCCAGGCTTTCGTTACCCGTTCAAGGTCGGGGTCGAGGTGGGGAAAGTTCGGGTCGATCAAGTCCGCATGATCCAGCCAACCCTCCAATTTTCCAAAGGCTGCCTCGATCTTTCGGGCAGTTTCCTTGCGCATCCCGCGCGGTTTTCCGGTCTTGCTGTCGGGGGCGCCCGACCTCAAATTTGCCCATTGGGCGTACTTCATTCCTGCGCGCTTCGCGGCAGCCACGGGGCCGCCTGCTTCCTGCTCAAGTATGCCCATCGCCTTGCGGCGAATTTCGTCTATGTCATGCATGGCGGTTTCTCCTGTGGTAGCAAAACGCTAACATTATATGTTGGCGATTCGCTATTGACTAGATGTTTGCGTATCGCTAACATGAAGCGGTTTTCATCCCCCACCGGAAACCGCTATGAACCTAGACACATACCTTGAGCAAGGGGGCAAAGGCGCCGCCGCCATGCTTGCCAAACAAATCGGCGCCGTGCCTGTGCTGGTCAGCCAGTGGCGGAAAGGCACCCGGCAAGTGCCCGCCGAGCGCTGCCCGGACATTGAGCGCGCCACGGGCGGCGCCGTGCGATGCGAAGAACTGCGCCCCGATGTTGATTGGAACTATCTGCGCACCTGTGGCGACTTCGAGGTGGTGCGATGAAGCAGATAACCGACCTCGCCGCAGGCACCGCAGCGGAACACCTTGTCGCCGCTGACCTTCTTCTCAAAGGCTTCAACGCCTTCCTTGCCGACCAGTGCTGCGCCTATGACGTGGCGGTCGATATTCAAGGCCGATTGGTTCGGCTTCAAGTGAAATCGACTCGCTGCCCGAGGCCCATCCCCAACAATCCGAATGCCCGGCCCGCTTATATGTGGCACGTGCGGCGTTCAGGAAAAGCCGGCGCCCGGATGTATCAGGCCGGCGCCTTCGACATGCTGGCCCTCGTCGCCTTGGATACCCGCCAAATCGCCTACTTGCCGCCGTCGATGCAGTTGCAGACGGTTCATATCCGCAACCACGAGGACGGCGCGCCGCCTGCTCACGGTGGAAAAAGCGGCAAGACTTTCGCGCAGTTCCAGTTTGAGAAAGCAGTCGCGGAGGTGCTGGCATGAAACCTTGGGAACTCATCGAAGGCGAAGCACTGCCTGCCTTGCATGCAATGGCCGACAACTCGGTGGATGCTTGCATAACCGACCCGCCCTATTCATCGGGCGGGTTTTCACGTGACGACAAGGGCAAAGACCCGGACGCGAAGTACACGCAAAGCCAATCCCAAGGCCGGTACCCGACCTTCTCGGGCGATTCGCGCGACCAGCGCAGCTACATGACCTGGTGCGCCTTGTGGATCGCCGAATGCACCCGAGTGCTTAAGCCCGGCGGCTACTTCCTGGCCTTCACCGACTGGCGCCAGTTGCCGGTGATGACCGACGCGGTGCAGGCCGGCGGCATTTTCTGGCGCGGCATCATCGCCTGGGACAAGGGCCGGGGCGCGCGGGCACCACACAAGGGCTATTTCCGGCACCAGTGCGAATACGTGGTGTGGGGCACCAAGGGCGCCGCCATCCAGTTAGAGCACGACGGCCCCTTCGACGGCTGCATTCAATCGACCGTCAAACGCGACGACAAACACCACATGACCGGAAAGCCGACCGCGCTCATGCGCGAACTGGTGCGCCCAGTTCTGCCAGGGGGGGTAGTGCTCGACCCGTTCGCCGGCAGCGGCACCACGGGCGTGGCCGCAGTCCTTTCCGGTCGTCGGTTTATTGGCATCGAGCGCGAGGCCGCCTATGCGGACATTTCGCGCAGCCGACTGGAAGCCGCCGAGGCCGAGTTCTGCGGCGTGGCCGATTTGATCTGACCGGGGAGACGATAAGTTGAGTTCCGATTTTCAAACACACGGCCGCGCCCTGCTGGGCAACGGCTACCTCATCATCCCAATCAAGCCGGGGCACAAGCGCCCGGCCCTCGACAACTGGCAAACCGCACGCCTCGGCGCCGCTGATCTGACCCGCTACCCGGCGCACGGCGTCGGCGTGCTGTGCGGACAAGGCGCCCAGCCCATTGCTGCCATCGACGTGGATACCATGGACGAGGGCCTGGCCGCGCGCTTTGTGGCCTGGTGCCAGGAACACCTCGGCGCGACGTGTGAGCGCGTCGGCTTCGCCCCCAAGATTCTGCTCGCTTACCGGGCCGAGTCCGAAGGCTGGGGCAAGGCCACCGGCGCTTGGTTCGAGGACTTGGGCGGCGGGCGGCATCGCCTGGAAATTCTTGGCAAGGGCCAGCAGTTCGTGGCCTACCATATCCACCCGGACACGGGCGAGCCCTACGAGTGGGTGGATTTGTTCGGCGGGCTTGATGCCATGCAGGCGCGTGACCTGCCCACAATCACCGAGGCCCAGGTCGAAGAAGCCCTGCAGGTGTTCGAGGTCATGGCCGCCGAGGCCGGGCTGGTTCGCGTGTCGGGCAGCAGGAACAAGGCCGGCGGCATGACCTCGGCGCCCGAGGACGACCCGCTCATGGCCTATGAGCCGCCGGTCGGTATAGAACTGACCGAAGCCCGGCGCCTGGTGGCCTACGTCGATAATGAGGACTACGACACCTGGTTGAAAGTCGGCATGTCGCTGCACCACGAGTTCGACGGCGGCATTGAAGCGCTCGACTTGTGGGACGAATGGTCGAGCACGGCCACCAACTACGCGAGCCGCGAGGACTTGGAGAAACGGTGGGACAGCTTCGGCAGGTCCGGCCGCAACCCGACCACGGCGCGCTGGCTGCTCAAGGTGGGCAACCAGGGCAAGCGCGACGCGGTGAAGGCCGAGAAGCGCACCGCGCTGGATGATGCCAAGGGCTTGATTCTCGCCTGCGAGGATTCCATCGACCTGGTGAATGAGGTAGCGCGGCAGGCTGGGGAAGCCGCCGGTACCGACCTCGCCCTGCGCGCGGAACTTGCCGGTCTCATCCGGGCGCGCTTCAAGGAACTGACCGACACCAGCCTGCCCGTGGCCGACGTTCGCGCGGCCATGGCTGGCGGGCGCAAGGTGGTGGCCTTCAACAAGCAGCGTCGGCAAATGACCGAGTTCGGCAACGCCGAGCGCATGCTCGACCACTACGGCGACGGCCTCATGTACGTGCCGGAAATCGACGGCTGGTTCATGTGGACCGGCATCTACTGGCGCCGCGCGGCCGGCGTCGAGCTTGAGCACCTGGCGAAGGAAACCATCCGCGCGCTGCCCGACGAGGCCAAGACCATCGAGAGCGACGGCGAGCGGGCCGAGTTCTTCAAGTTCTGCGCCATCAGCCAGCGGGCCGTCATGGTCCGCAACATGGTGAGCCTGGCGCAGTCTGACCCGCGCATCGTGGTGGGCATGACGGACCTCGACAAGCTGACGCACCTCTTGGGCGTGGGCAATGGCGTGGTCGACCTGCACACGGGCAAGCTGCTGCCGCCGGACCAGGCGTACCGCGTGACCACTATCACGGCGGTGGAATTCGACCCGGCGGCAAAATGCCCGCTGTTCGAGCGCACGG
>LNAP01002403.1_pt2 | contig 18758 bp, 15 predicted proteins | sample 602601 | NCBI WGS metagenome assembly LNAP01 (sample SAMN02440304, study PRJNA202911) | soil metagenome | biome: Subtropical and temperate rainforests or woodlands; isolation source: soil samples (1 kg each in a 20% v/v slurry with milli Q water) were... ...
GAAGCTTAGCTCGGCATTGCCTTGTGCATTTTACTGCCGTCAGGTTTCACCGAATTTGACACCATCCCATATACAGTTTCCACGTATATGGCACATTTACATATGAGTCCGCTGCTCTAACCAAGCATGAGCTAAGGGGCCTTAAACTTTTATTGTCTGAAATTATCAAGTGAATGATGTTTCAGTATTACAAATTACTTTTTACTTCTTTATGTACCTAAGCACATGAAACCTATCTGAAAACCCAGAAACCACTTCAGAAGAGCATCGGATTATGAGTACAGATTACTCGTAAATTTATGGATTGAAAGCTGAAGATTTTTAAAGCTTTTTCTGTACGTCATCCTACCGCTCTTTCAAAACTGAACCTATGCCGAACCTGTTTTGACAAATCCGGCTATTTATTCTTCTTAAAAATAATTAAAAACAATTAGTTACGATATATTTTCTACCGAAAATCGCCGAAACGTTACGGGAAAGTGACATTCTCAAAAATCACATATCCTGAGATTGTGATGAATCCCTTTGAGCCTTGCCCTCAGCAATAATTTGATTTTTGTATTTCTCCGTCTTTCCATTCATATAAAAACCAAACCATATAAGCAAAGCAACTCCAACTGGCCAACTAACAAATAGGAACACAATTCCTAAAATGCACAAAACTGAACTAAATGCTGTCTCCCCTGACGTCATTCGATCAGTTGCAGCCTTATCAAGAGCTTTTTCGTCAGCTATGTCGATGGACTTCTGATCAATGTTACTCTTAGGTGTATCTAGCGAACTCGGGAGTTTTAGGCGGTCAATCACAGTCAATATATTTGCACGTTCACCAGCAATATCTTGGTAACCGATCTTTTCAGCATATTTTTCAAGGTCGATTAGGCTCGACTCACATTCCTCTACAGTTGAAACTTTTAAAGTATCTTTATATTCCACCAGCATTTGCCGTTTATGATCTGAAATCTCCCTTATACCAAAATGCTCTGCCACATTGGATAGATGACCATCTGCATCACCATAAAGATTGAACCAAAGCAAATAAGACGCTGGTTCAAAAGGATTTAGCGCTATAGATTCAATCAGTAAACCCTTAGCTTCATCACCTGTAATTCTTCCTTTGCTGATATTGACGAAAAGGCTCTTAGCCTTGACCTTATCTTCCTCTGAGACCTTTTCGAATGTATCTTTATGATATTGATCTGCCACATCCACCAGCGCAAAATGCACTTGAATTACAAGTCTATAAATGGACTCAGCCAAATGATTTTTAGTTTCCGGGGCCTTATAGAGCGTCCATTTCTGCAACCCATCCCCCATTGCACTCAAGGCACTAGCTCCCAAGTTCAAAACGCCACCAACTACCCCTATCGCCACATTGGCTGCAGTTGCTATTGCCATCCCTGCTGCGGCTCCTTCAAGACCAAAGCCACCCCCGCTTATACCACCGCCCTGATTCTCACGACGCGCAGCTTTATACTTAGCTAATTCCTCTGCTTTTAAAATAATTGCCAAATATTTATCGTTGACTTCGGAAAAATCGTGTTCCCATGTTCGGTAGGGAGCTAGGTATTTGTTACGGAAAAATTCATCATCGATGTCCATGATGCCAATAGAAACCAAGTCACGGATTGCTTGGTCAATAGCACCATCGAGGTATTGTTGGGCAACCTTCGTGCAACTTACATGCAACTGATCCATATTATTAAAGTGCACAGAAAACTGATCTAAAAAATCCTGCTGTGCTTTTTCTGCCAAATCTTGGTATTTCAGACGAAGTGTGGTGTAAGCATCACGTTTTGAAGTAGTTTGGATATTTCCACTTCCAAGAGTTAATGTTGCCATAGCGCGTGTTTCCAAAAAATTTGTGACGTTATAAGTAAATGCAACATCTGATATTACGCAAATTGATTTAGGCTCAATTTTGTAGCCGGGCATGCTGCTTGAAGTATGCAACAAATTAACTGCAAGCTACACAACTTTTGAATGATATCTACAGTGAGAATGCTTTATATATACATAACTAACTACGAGTAACAGTCGACAATATCGTATATGGGTATAAGTTAGCGTCAATGTTATGTTTCAAAATCCATTTCGATTTTGGCTAAAACTCTTCCCAAAAACTGGCCTCCACCTAGCGGCGATATTAAAATTCCGTTTTAAATAAAATAAATCCCCCCAGCGAATTTTCAGGGGGAGTGGGGGGCGGGACCTATCCGACTCGACCCGACGGCGAGCGCAGGCGGAGTTTTTTGGCGACGGCGATACTCTGGCCATCCCGTAAAATTTTTTTGGGACATAGGGCACGGCGCGAGCAAATAAAATTTTCGCGGAAAAATTATGTATTTCGCAAAATTAAAATAAGAAGGCGAGCAGGATATTTTCAGCCTAACTCGCCTAAATATTAACTTACACTTCTACAGGTGCTTCTTGTTTCATCGCTCCTTTGATGATTGCTGAAGCATTGTCACTTGCATCATTTAATGACTTCATCGACAAATGTGCATAACGTTGTGTCACAGATGGGTCACTGTGGCCAAGTATCTGCTGCACTATGTAAAGACTGCTGCCTGAGTTAATCAAGTTTGATGCAGCTTGATGTCTAAGATCATGCAATCTTAAGTGAGGAAGCCCCGCCTTGGCTCTTAACTTCTCCCAGACTTTAGCGATATTTACATACGGCTTTTTTGTTTTCTTATTAATAAATAGGTGTTCATACTGCCCTTCCGTGTCTAGTTGATTAAGTACTTCTATTGCAGTGTCATTTAATGGAACAGGACGCATACGCTTTGACTTGGAGTTTTTAGCTGCCACTCTAAATACACGCTTATGTTTATCTACTTGTGGCCATGTCGCTGAAAGTGCCTCATTTAACCTACAACCAGTTGCCAAGAGAAAGGTAGTGATTTGGCAAACTGATCTAGCGGAGTCAGTTTTAAGCACTTCCATCAAATTACCAAGTTGCACATCATTCATATAACGCTCCTCCTGGTTATCTTCTTCAAACATGTGAATGCGACTGGCTGGGTTCTTTTCCAGCATATCCCATGAGATTGCCAAATTAAACATTCTGCGGATGAGCTTGATATGGTGATTAGCGGAGGCAGCAGCCAAGCCTTCATTGAGTACACTTGCATGGAAATTTTGCACCTGTAATCGCGTAATTTGATTGAGGCGTTTATGACCAAATACTGCTTTAATACGCAAGCGATACAATTCTTCATCACGGCCCCATGAGCGTTTATGACTTTTGGCATAGGCTAAATAATGGTCGTTAAAGAAGTCATCAAGCGTAATCACCGCTTTCCTAGCCTTTTCTTCTGCACGCGGGTTAGCGCCTAATGCAACCTGAGCACGTAGCTCTTTAGCGTGGCTTCGCGCTTCGGCTAGGCTAACATCAGTGCTACCTCCTAGCTTTGTAGTTTGAGTATGAGAGTTCACGTCGCGATACCTAAAGTACCACGTCGATTGTCCTGTTTCACGAACTTCCAGAAACAAACCAGCCAAGTCTTTATCGCAATACTCTATACGTCGTTTACCCTGACTTGTTAATTCTGAAATCATGCTCTGTGTTAAGTGAATTATTGGCATAATTAAAATCTCCATATTAAAATTTAAGTGTTAGATCTGCGGCCTGTATTAGCACCGCATCCATTTGTAGCTTGCGTATTACTTAAGTAGATATCGCTTAGTCGGGCTCTTTTTGTATTTAATAAATTCGAATGGGAAAATGCCAACATGCACCATATGTGCAAATGCTCGCCCTGCCTTTCTTTGCTGCCAACTATTCATGCCTTTCCAGAATTCTTTGCCACACATCTTCTTCAATGTGTAAAGCTTATTAGGTAGAACATTCTTCAATTGCATATGCATCTGACGTTGAATGTCTGCATACAATTTAGTTGGTACACTGTGAAAATTGAGTACTTCAGTCATATCTAATTTGGAACCTGTTACTTTTTTATTGCTCATTTTTGTTGCTCCTAAAATTTTGTAAATTTCAACTATTTGCTGCCCCTGCCTCCTCAACTAATTCTAAGAACGTAAGAATTTTCTGCGCGAGGGGTGGGGGGTGGCAGCAGTTTTCAGAAAACTCCAGCCGGATCTGCGGGGGGCCGTTTTCTATTCCTATTAATTACATTTGTAAATTTCATAAATCTGCTACCCCTCCCCACCCCTGATGCAAACCCGAAGATTTTTATCAAAATTTTTAGAGTTTCAGGGTGGAGGCAGGGGGTAGCGATTAGGGGTTAAAACACATCACCATCATCAGATGTAGAAGGTGAATTAGATGATGCCCACTCTTCCTTTTTGAATGGAATACGCCATTTATTGATGCCTTGAATGCGTTTGTGCTCACCCAAAAGCTCCCTCAATATGCCTGCGCATTCTTTACTTTGCGCATTGGTTGGGGACTTGATGTCTATGCTTTGCAGTACTTGTGTAGCAGTCATTGCAGACAGCCCACTTTCGTTAATACGATCAAGGTTAAGGGCGTCTAAGATGCGCTCGCGGATTACACTGACGGCACGGTGCTTTTTATTGTGCGATTCAAGTAATGCTTCTTGCTCAGGACTTAACCACCATTTTGCGCCGACATCGAGGTGTGTCTTAAGTTGGGCAAATACTTGTTGCATGTCGATACCGTGGTTGTAATTGATGGCTGTGACAGGAATGGTCCACCATCGGCTATTACCAGTCGAATCCACTAAAAAGTTATCGTCATTCACGGTAGCGCAGAATACGGTACGACGTGGGTACTCTGAATCACTCCGTCCATAAGGACGACGGACTTTGTCACGATCTGAGGTAAGGAATCCTTTGAGTCTCGCTATGTCTTTCTTAAAACTGGAATCAAGTTCGCCAATTTCAACGATCCAGTGACAAGCAGCGGTAATAATTGAATCTTTATTTCCAGCATCAAGATGATGGTCCAGCTTCAATACGCCTTCCCTTAGCACCAGATTAGGTATTAGTGCGCTAATCCAAGAAGTTTTGCCAATTGACTGCGGACCTTGAAGTGTTAGGACACCGCGAGCTTTAAATCCACTAGGTTTTAAGGCTGCTGCAACAGCACTTAATAACCAACGATATATCAATGTGTTTTTAAGGTCTTCTGGAAAGTCTGCGCGCTGCACCAAGGTGGCGTAGAGTGGAATAAGACGGTCAACACCATCCCAAGACTTACACAAGATCCAATCGGCAACAGGGTTGTATTGATTTCTATCCCCTATGACTTCCAGAAAACTTGGGATTTGACCTATGGGCATACCATTGAGATTAGCCAAACTGATAAAGATAGCTAGTGAAACATTATCTGCATTATCTGGCGCACCTGAATTGCCAGGAATAATGATATTTAGCTTTTTCCTAATAACATCGTAGCGAACTATAATGTTGTAACCATCAGCCAACTGAGATGTATTTGCTATCGTTTGCGGAAGTTGGTTACTTCCATTGCGTGGTTGATCTGGAAATGACGCTGGATCCAGTGGTTTTGGATTATCAATGTGAGAATTGCTAATTGACAGTGATTCAGTACTTTTAATACCAGTACTGACATTAGTATTTACTAAATTACTATTTACGGCTTTCTTGATAACTTCATTGGGATTTGTAGTATTGACTTGCAGTTCCGGCTCTGCCGGATTATTTTCATCCATGATAAAAACCTCAAATAACGTCCGCTGATATTACTTACTTCAGGAGGCGCTAAGGTACGCAGACAAAAGCCTAGGCTCTCCGTCCGCATGTACCCATCTGTTAGGTTTATCGCATGGATTTTTCATAACACTAAGTCCCAAACGCGTGCGAAACATTTGGCGTGCTTAGTAGTACTAACCCTGCATGTGCCGCGATAGAAAACTACACATCAGAGTTCTCTGTTACTTCAGGTAAGCGACGCTATCGCACGTCGTACCCTCCCATTGATAATGTTCATAGCCTTGGGTCTCTGGGCTACTATATTAAGCTGCGCTTAGTACCATCTCAGCGGTATTATCACGCATATCGTTGAGAATAGTAAAGTACCTACGTACCTAAAAATGCACAAACAGATTATAAATGGCAGTTAATCAACGAACCTAAGCCGCATACAAAAGTTATCTGGAGCAGCAGAGATAGCAAAAAAAAAAATTAGCAATACAAGGAAAAAGTCCTTATGAAAAGACGCGTTTAACAAAAGTGCTGCCACCTGCTACCCCAGCTAAAAATTAGGCTACCTGCAATTTTTTGCAAACTGCTACCCCTCCCACCACTAGCAAAAACCCTACCCCCGCAGGAGTAGGTACATTAATGCTTCAGCTACCTTTGATAAGAAATAAAACATAAGAATGTTAAGAAACTGATGACGGGATGGCTAATCACTAAAGCCATAAAAATAACAGTGCCCCAGATGCCGAACGTACCTGCTGATTGATTCAATTTACATTCTCCTGATTGTTTAACTATGCTTACTTGTCTTGCTGTCAGTCTATTGCAGACAAGATTGCGCTAGCCTCTACATGCTCCAGCATGTATTCGCGTAACCAGTGATAATGATTAGCGCATATTTCAGCGAAAGCTTCATTGCTACTGAAACTCAGATGACTGTAAGCGTACAGGCAAGCCGTCACTCCTAATGCATCGGCTGACAGCTTTCCTTCATAGCCGTTTTCACAACTGACCTGATATGACTGATCTGAGCTTGGTGCCATATAAAAGCCACCGTTGCTTAGGCTGTAAAACTCCCAGTAGGCACCGTTGTATTCAGTAGCTATATTGCCCGCGATTGAATAAACAGCAGGTTCGATATTGAGTGGAAAACGAATGCCAAATAAATCAGCGGTATGTTGAATACGTTGTTTGTCACTGACTTGCTGACGGGTAATAGTTGATTGTGTCATGATTAAAATTCCTTAAGTTTATATTTAGGCGCCCTCCCCCACTTGCTACAGACGTGCGTAATCCTCCGCAGAGTGCCGGATAATTTTTAGACGATTGTGTTTATGTATTTGGTGGAGGTGGCAGGGTCAGAAAAAATTTACCTGAGCGTTGCACTCAGTTACGAATGGGTCAACTTGTTGCTTCAATGTGCTCAGAGACTCTAGCCTGCACCCATAGGTGCTTGGGTACATAATAAGCAGGGCCACCCGCATTATTCCAGCACAGCAGAAAGACGACCCATTGCGAATCACCTGAAGTTTCATCCAGATAGTTGCAAGCATCCCACGAGATTGCAATATCTGTGACATTAGGCCAGTTGCCATCATGCGCCTCCGCCCATTCAAAGTCGCAGCCTTGAATCTGCAATAGGTCTTCATCTGTTTCACAGACATAGACGTAACCGCCCAGATAGTCACCATAGTCCTGAATAGCTTCTGGTTGCTGGATTATCCAATCAATATCTGCTTGGGTAACTTCTAATGGATTACTAACCGGTGGATGTGTATTTTGACAAAGACCTAACATGACAGCGGCCTGATCCTGCAATAGCCTTAAACTTATCTTATGCTGCGTGTAGTGCTGACAGGCTTCATTGAAGTGATGGATCTTGATCATTTGCGTCTCCTGATCGGTGTGTGATTAATGCAAATTGTTGATTGATGGCATCGGCTAATGCCTCATCTGGCAAATCCCAGGCTAAAACTGTTTCAATCGTTTCTAGGTAATGTTGGTGGTACATATAATTTCCTTTGCTTAGATTTGTTAATGAAGTGAATGACAATCACAATGACTAGCACTGTGATGAAAATAAATGGATAGGCTAAAAGCAGTAGTGCGAATAAAACTAATGCAAACTTTCTGAAGTTTTTAGAAATCAGGCATAGCAAAGCAATCACGACTAAGGTGATAATTTCCATTGAGTAACTCCGTAGTGATTAAAATCTTGGTGAAATGTGTGATGAAATTGCTAAGTCAGACCGGTATAAGCCCGGTATAACTGATTTACGGTATTTCGAGATTTGAAGAGCCTTGTCTGGCTTGGAGTTATGGCTATTTAATTTTTGAGAGCGCCGGACTAGTACTACATCGGAGCGATTTGTGGAGTTTTATGGACTACTGCTTGTTCAGCAGCGTTTTAATTGCGCGTTGTTCCCGCTTTACTTCTCTGGGGGATAGTTCTTTTACAACTTTCTTTTTATTTAGGGCTACTGAAGTTTTGTAATCACTGGGTATATCTTTAACTACTAAATTCACATCCGAAGCGATGAGCGCTTTGATCTCGTCCATAAACAGCTCTTTATCTACTAGTTCATAACCACGTATTTTTCCTTCTAAGCTACGAACGATACCTTCACTTTTCATTGCGGCCATCAGAAAAGCTGGCGTGTTGATCGACCTGCCTTTTAGTAAATTTAATAGTGGAAATGAGGCTAGAGGTTTGTGCGCAACGTCTAAGGTCGCTAGCATAGATTTCAAAGAAACCCACTCTGGGCTGAATAATCCACCGCCAGTATTTGCCGTGACCCGAAAATAGATATCATGTTCTGCGCTACAACCTACTTGATAAGCTAAAGTGGCTCGGCCTGAGTTGGTGGGACATGTTGCAATTTTGAGAACGCGCATTGATGTAGGGATGCTGTTCGTTGTTATTTCTGACATGGTGCTTCTCCTTTACTAAAATAAATTAAATAGTTACTTCATATAAGATGGATAAAATTCCGCATATTTAGACGTAAAAAAGCCCGCTGACCAATTAAGGGGCAACGGGCTTGTTCAATATGGTTTTCGGTTTAAATATTACTTAGTCATCAGAAACTCAGGGAAGACATTAAAAGAGGCGAACACAATTTAGCGATTATGAACCTGCTGAAAATTGCCAATGCACTCGGGATCCAGGCATCATTGCTGTTGGATGAGGCGGGTAGCTACCAGGAATAAATACACACCCCAAAATAATATTTAACATAACATTATATAAAATATCATGACAAACTATTTGACAAGGTATTTTTTAGATGATACATTACGATTGTCATCGCAAGAGTGAGAATAAAAATATGCCGTCTAACCGGCTTTTTTAACCACTCCATCGATATTTAGTACGGCCAACCTTTACAAAGGTTCGTCATTCATATAAAGTGGTCGCAAATACAGGAGTGGGTTATGAAAGTTACTCAACATGCACAAAAACGAATGTCTCAACGTGGAATTACCAAAGCAATGGTAGAGCTAGTTTTAGAGTTCGGTGATATTGATCAAGACAAGGCATTCCTTGATCGAAATAAAACAATACAACTGGTTAACGACTTAGATGCAAAGCTTAAAATCGCAAGGAAAATTCTAGATAAAGGTGGTTGCGTTGTAATAGAAAGCGGCGACGCAGTGGTAACCACATACAACTACAGCACTAAACACTAAGGCTAAAATAATGAACCGACTATTAGCAAACCAACTGACGAACATATTGCGAGGCAATATTGGCTCTGATGACTTTTACCCATTCACATACCAATTGATGGCTTGGGTACGCCTATCTAAGCTAAAGGCCCTACCAACAAAGCTATCATTTAACCCTGACGATTCAATACGCGACATTAAAGAAGTAACTCGAATATTCAGTGAACTAGCGCAGACTAAGGAATTAGCCAACGCACAAGCTTTTAGTCATATAGGTGCGGCCATCAATCATGTGTCACCTGGACAACTTCTACAGGCACTGGAATTGCTCAATGCAAGCAACCTTAAAACGGCGTGGCCAGTTGATGATTTAATACAAAATATATCGATTCATAGCTTTCGTGGCGCAAATGTTATTCCAGACGAGCTATCAAATCTCATGATTGCATTGTGCAAAATAGACGCAAACGAGTATGTATATATACCTTTTGAACAAAGTTACCAATTAACCGCTCGCGTAATTGATGGTAACGGAATTCCATTTATAGAATCGGCATTAGCAGGGCCAGCGCCATGGTTAATTAATATCCTTAGTGACCAAAACATTCATATACATATTGGTGACAGCATAAGGAGTCCAGGTTTTTTGAATGAGGGTCGCCTTGAAAGATTCAGCAAGAGCATTAGCTTTCCACCGCTTAATTATCGCTATGAACCAACAATTGTAGAAAATGATCTGTTCCAACGTTTCCCCAAAGAAACTAGTTCAATCGCAGTGCTCGCAACACGTCATATCATGGCCAGAACACAACAAAGAGCAGTAATAGCGGTCCCAAATGGTCTACTTTTCAGCCCAGGTGCCGAACGATCACTTAGAGATGACCTGCTTCAAAAGGGCATGATTGGGACTGTAATCGCCTTGCCACCCGCCCTACTGCCTGGCACCACAATACCATTTTCAATTTTAGTATTGAAATTAGATGAGCCATGCAAAGATATACTGTTTGTTGACGGTGCTTCAGAGTCTTTTCATACTAAAGATGGTAGAAGCCGTTCAACACTGACGGGCTGGCAAGAAATTGTGAGCATATGTAATGCAAGAATAACATCGAAAAATTCAGCTCTGTTAACTTGCAATGAAGTTATTGCTAATGACTCACAATTACAAGTAGCACGCTACTGCCGCAACGATGAACTTGGTGCAGTTGATGCCTTACTTGCAAAGTATAAAACTGTGCCATTGATAGAGTTAGTTTCATTCCACAGACCTGTTCCGTTAGAAAAAGATGGTACGGTTGATGCGGTTGACGTTTATGAATTCGGACCAGCAGATTTTCCAAATTATGGGTATGCAACCAATCCAGGAAGATCAGTAAAAATATCTGAAACAAGAAGTGTTAGTGCGAAGAAGCAATTCTTAAAAAGTCTTGATATTGCAATAGCAATTAAAGGAAGCGTGGGTAAAGTGGCAATTATGCCTCAAGAGGTACCAAACGATTGGGTCGTAGGACAATCCTGTCTAGCCCTTAGAATGTTTGACAATAATGTTCTCGATCCAAGAGTGCTATTTACATTCTTGAAATCTGCGGCAGGACAACTGCTATTGAAACAGATAGTTTCAGGGGCAGCTGTACCTTTAATTCAACTACGCGAACTGGAAAAAATAAAAATTCCCGTTCCAACTGCTGAAGAACAAAAACAAATAATAGAAAAATTTGAAAGTTTGGCTGCTGTAGAGTCGCAGATAAAAAAACTACTACTTAAACTAGAAAATGATAGTGCATCAATATGGCGTAACGAAGACATTCATGATGGTATTTAAGACTATAAAAGCATTTCAATATATAAAAATTTTGAATGATACAATTTATAAAAAAGGCCGCTAGATGAATCAAGAGCAAATCAAAAAATTAGAAGATGAACTATGGGGCGCAGCAGACAACCTACGTGCAAACTCCAAACTAACCGCAGCTGAATACAAAGACCCTGTATTAGGTTTGATTTTGTTGCGTTACGCACAAAATCGCTATGAAGAAGCAAAAGTTTCCGTTGAAGCAGCAATCCCTGATGGACCTCGAGGTAAACGCGATGCTACACAAGCTGACTTCCTTGCAGCCGGTGCGATGATGCTGCCGGAAAAATCGCAATATGACTACCTAGCCAACTTACCAGAAGGCGAGGACATTAGCGAAGCTGTGAATGAAGCAATGCGACTAATTGAAGCCAATTATGAAGACCTCGCAGGCATCCTGCCAAAAAACTATCAGGAGATGGATGCAGACCTGCTACGCGAGCTGATACGTGTATTTAACAAAGATTCCATTAAAAAACTAACTGGTGATATTTTTGGGCGGATTTATGAATTCTTCCTGATGAAATTCTCCATGAGCGGTGCAGGTGCACAGGAAGGGGGTGAGTTTTTCACCCCGCCATCACTCGTGCAGCTGATCGTCAATTTCATCGAGCCCGACCACGGCATCATCCATGACCCGGCTTGCGGTTCCGGCGGTATGTTCGTCCAGACCGGCCACTTCGTGGAAGACAACAGCAAACGCGCCGTGAATGAAGCCATCAAAGTCTATGGCACCGAGCTAAAATCCAACAACACCCGCCTTGCCAAGATGAACCTTGCTATTCATGGAATTGAAGGCAAAATCATCGAAAGCAACAGCTTTTACTCAGACCCGCATGACCTCGTTGGCAAATGCGACTTTGTCATGGCCAACCCGCCTTTCAACGTCAACAAGGTAGATAAGAACAAAGAGTTCGTGAAAACCGACAAGCGCCTGTTCAGGGATGTGGGGCTCCCGAAAGCCGATAACGGCAATTATCTGTGGATTCAATACTTCTACCATTACCTGAATGAAAAAGGCCGCGCTGGGTTCGTTATGGCATCCTCTGCTACCGACGCAGGCGCGAGTGAAAAGCTGATCCGCCAGAGATTGATTGAAACTGGCGCGGTGGATTGCATCGTGGCGGTTGGCAACAACTTCTTCTACACCCGCTCGCTGCCATGCCACCTGTGGTTCCTTGATCGCGGCAAGCGACCAGAGAATAAACGCAAAATCCTGATGATAGATGCGCGGAATACCTTCCGCCAGATTAACCAAACGCTGCGTGATTTCTCGCCGGAACAGATGGAAGGCCTGACTGCTATTGTAAAAGCCTATCGCGGCGAGGATGTAAGCAAAACTTTCACCAGCAACTCGTGGCTCAAAGAGCATTTTCCAAGCGGTAGCTATGCCGATGTCGAAGGCTTATGCAAAATCGTCGATATTGCCGAAGTGGAAGAAAACGACTGGAGCCTCACGCCAGGGCGCTATGTGGGCTATTCTATCGAGCTGGATGAAGGGGTTGATTACGCCATACGCATTGGCGAAATTCACAGCCAGCTTGCCACGTTGAATGATGAGGCCATCACCCTTATGCAGCAAATTCTCAAGGGGGCGGCATGATGAAGGGATGGACTTTTCTGAAGATAAAAGATTATCCTATCCAAATTATTGATGGAGACCGTGGCACTAACTACCCGACTAAGGAAGAATTTCTTCAGGATGGCTATTGCCTATTTCTCAATACAGGCAATGTAACCTTATTTGGATTTAATTTTGATGAAAAGGCCTTTGTTACGGAGGAAAAACATAAAAAGTTGAGAAAAGGTCATCTTCAAAGATATGACTGTGTTCTCACAACACGTGGAACAATTGGTAATGTTGCTTTTTATGGTGACAGCATTCCTTACGATGTTGTCCGAATAAATTCTGGTATGCTGATTCTACGGCCAGACCGGAGTAAACTTGATCCAGGCTTTTTCTATGGACTACTGAGATCTTCAATATTCCAACAGCAGGCCGGTTTATTCCGTTATGGTGCGGCACAGCCGCAGCTTCCAATCACCACATTAAAACACATCAGACTTCCTCTGCCGCCACTTCCCATCCAGCAGAAGATTGCAGGAATTTTGTCAGCGTATGATGATTTGATCGACAATAACCTGAAGCGGATTAAGATGCTCGAAGAAATGGCACAGATCACTTATGAAGAGTGGTTTGTGCGCCTACGATTCAATGGCCACGAATCAACCTCCATCAATCCCGAAACCAGTCTGCCGGAGGGGTGGCGAATGGGAACGATGCAGGATCTGTTCGATTTTAAAAATGGTTATGCCTTCAAAAGTGGTACTTACGTTCAAGATGGTCAGCACAAAATCGTTACAATTAAGAACGTGCAGGACGGCTCATTCATTCCTGATACGACAGATACAATTGCAGAATTGCCCAGCAACATTAAAGCACATCATCACCTTTCGACAGGTGACATCATTATATCGCTTACGGGAAATGTTGGACGCGTTTGCCTTGTTTACGGCGAGAACTATTTACTCAACCAGCGCGTTGCAAAAGTAGTCCCAAACAACCCGGCAGATCGTCTTTACGTCTATGCTCTGCTTCGTAGTCGAGGCACGCTCACCCAACTGGCGAATATCTCAAACGGAGCGGCACAGCAAAATCTGAGTCCTGTCAACGCATCAAAAATGGCTGCTCTAATACCAGCAAGAAGTGTGCTGGACGATTTCAATAAAAGTATTGGAAGCATTGTTGATCTGATTTGCCTCAAGAACATTGAAAACAGCCAATTGCGCGAAGCACGCGACATTCTGCTGCCGCGCTTGATGACCGGCGTGATCGACGTGGAAGGCTATGATCCCGCCCAACTGCTTAAGGAGGCTGCATGAGTTACGAATATTCCGAAGATGGGCTGGTAGAAGCCGCAACGCAGGAAGTCCTGGAAGCCTTGGGGTGGAAAGTTGCTTATGCGTGGAAGCAAGAAACCTTCGGCGATGATGGGCTACTGGGGCGTGCGAATAAGTCGGAAGTGATTCTGAAGCGCCATCTCCGCGCTGCGCTTACGAAGCTAAACCCCAACTTGCCGGATTTGGCCTATACCCATGCCATCGATCAAATTGCCGAGAAAGCAGCCAATAAAACCCTTGGACAGATCAACAAGGAAAAGCACGCGCTGCTCACCAAAGGCGTGCAGGTGATGTTCCGCAATGCCAAGGGCGAGATGGAATCCAAACGCCTGCGCGTATTTGATTTTGAAAAACCGCTGGAGAATGAATTCCTCGCCGTGCGACAATTCGAGGTGGTGGGTGAACTCTACAACCGCCGCCCGGATGTGGTGGGGTTTGTGAATGGCATTCCGCTGGTGTTCCTTGAATTGAAAGCGCATCACACTGACCTTGCCGCTGCCTACAACGATAATCTGCGCGATTACAAAGACACCATCCCGGCCATTTTTCACTGCAATAGCTTTATCATTCTAAGCAATGGCACGGATGCTAAGCTTGGCACAGTAACGAGCCCTTATAAGTTCTTTCTCGATTGGAAACGTATTGAAGAAGAGGAAGAAGGCGTCGTCAATTTGGATACCGTTTTACGTGGCACATGTGACCGCATAAGGTTGATAGATTTGTTTGAGAATTTTTTATTGTTTGATGGCGAAGGTGCTGATGTCGTCAAGATTATGGCCAAGAACCACCAGTTTATTGGGGTGAATAAGGTTGTAGCGCAGGCTCGCAATATAGAGGAACTCAAAGGCAAGCTGGGCGTTTTTTGGCATACCCAAGGCTCGGGTAAGTCTTACTCCATGGTGTTTTTGTGCCAAAAAATCCATCGTAAGTTTGGTGGCTCCTACACCTTCTTAATTGTGGTTGATCGCACGGAGCTTGAGAACCAGCTCTATGATACCTTCACCGGCTGCGGTGCAGTGACGGAAGAAAACATCCGAGCCAAGAGTCGAGATGATCTGCGCCGGTTGCTATCCGAGAACCACCGCTATGTGTTCACGCTGATTCATAAGTTTTCCATCGACCCTAAACTGGAAAGCGAATATCCGCTGATTACCGCCCGCAGCAATATCATCGTGATTTCAGATGAAGCTCACCGCACCCAAGGCGGTAAATTCGCGCAGAATATGCGCTTTAATGGCATCCCCAATGCCTCATATCTTGGCTTTACTGGCACCCCCATCATTAAAGACGAGCTAGAACTAACCAAGAATATTTTTGGTGAATATGTTTCTGTGTATGACTTTAAGCGTGCGATAGAAGATGGCGCGACCTTGCCGCTTCGTTATCTCAACCGTGGCGAAAAGCTTGGGATTGATAACCCGCAATTAGATGAACGGATGGCAGAAATTATTGAGAATGAAGATCTTGATGATGACCAACGCGCAAGACTTCAACGGGAATTTGCTAGGGACTACCCTATCCTGACCTCTGAAAAGCGCTTGGATGCAATTGCCAAAGATCTAGTGTGGCATTTCAACGAGCGTGGGTATCAAGGCAAAGCGATGTTTGTTGCGCTGGATAAGCCAACCGCTGTGCGGATGTATGATCTGGTGATGAAGCATTGGCCGGACTATGTAGCCGAACTGAAAAAGCGGATTGCACAGTGCCAAGACCAGCAGGAGGAGTTGAAGCTCCGACACCACCTAAAGCGTGTGGAAGAAACTGAAGTGTGCGTAGTGGTGAGTAGCGAGCAGAACGAAGTTGCTAAGTTTCAAGCCATGGACTTGGTCATAGAGCCGCATCGCAAAAAGATGGTTGAGCGTGATTTAGAAAAAGAATTTAAAGATGATAACAACCCATTCCGCTTGGCGATAGTTTGCGCCATGTGGATTACTGGTTTTGATGCGCCTTGTGTGTCCACCGTGTATCTTGATAAACCGATCAAAGGTCACACATTGATGCAGACCATTGCTCGCGCAAATAGGGTATATGACGATGAGAAAGAAAATGGCTTGATTGTCGATTACGGTAATGTGTATCGTAAATTAGAAGAGGCTTATGCAGTTTATGGTGAGGGTGAGAGTAAAGACTCAAAAGAACCCGGCAGTGGCGATGATGAATTACCTGTTAGCCCGGCTGAACGGCTTGGAGGTCTGACTGTTGAGCTGGCTGCATCTATTATTGTTGTTCGCCAGTTTTTGCTTGGGGTTGAGTTTGAGCTAGATGCTTTAATCAACTCAAGTAGCCCGATGGAAAAATTGGGACTTATTAAAAAAGCGATGAACTGCATTTGCCTTAATGAAAAAACCCGTACTGAATTTGAATTAGCTTCAAGAGACGTGTTTCGTAAATTCAAAGCGCTCTATCCCGAAGAAGAGATTAAGCCATTTATTAAAGAGCATAATGCGATTGAAGCTATTTATGAGCAACTCAATCAAAAAATCAAAGCAGCAGACATCACTGCGGTGATTCGACGACTTCAACAGGAAGTAGATATAAGTATTACTGTTGAAGGCTCCTCTGGGTCAGATGATGATTTTGTTGATTTGAGTAAGCTCGACTTTGACAAGCTACGCCAGGCTTTTCAAAAGTCAGAAAATAAAAACCTTTTGGTGTTTGACCTGCAAGAAGCGATTGAACGTAAACTTGAAGAAATGGTGCGACAAAACCCACTACGCCTAGAGTTCTATGAAAAATATAAAAAAATAATTGATGACTATAACAACGGCAAAGATTTACAAGCCGTTCAGAAGGCTTTTGAAGAGTTGCAGGGTTTTATGCAATCTCTATCTGAAGAAGAGCAAAGGGCTGTATCTGAAGGACTAGATGAAGAGACTTTAGCGATATTTGACCTTTTAAGAAAACCTAATCTTTCGAAAAACGAAGAAGCCGAGGTTAAAAAAGTTGCGATTAAAACTTTAGTCAATTTAAAAGAAGAAAAATTAAAAATTGATCGCTGGCGTGAAAGCACACAGATTACCGCTCAAATTAAAACAATTATTTATGATACCCTGCAGTGGCTACCTCAAGACTCATATGATGATGATGAAGTAGAGTATAGGACTGGTCAAGTTTATCAGCATGTGTATGCTAATTACACAAATGGAAATAACCATGCTTTTATTTAGTTTAGCGTTATAAATAGCAGTATCAATCTGCAAAAATACTAGTTAGATTTCTCAATTTTTGAATAATTAACGCTCTGATAAGACACTAGAATAATATGGGGCCAATCGCTCTGTTTGATAAATCTTTTCTTCAATCTTTATCTATTGATGAGTCGGTTTGGTTCGACCACTTCTTCTATACAAACATTTGCCCTCTATTCTACGTCGAGACACTTGCAGATCTTACTAAATCAAGTAGTTCAAGAAGCGCTGAAGATATAGTAAGGATTATTGCTGATAAAACACCTGTACTTTCCGGTGCACCATGCGTTCATCACAAAAATCTTTGCATTTCGAATTTACTGGGTCAGCCAGTGTCGATGAAAGGTCAGATACCTATGGTTGGAGGAAGGCATGTTAAATCTCCAGATGGAAAACGGGGAGTAGTTTATGATCAGTCTCCAGAAGCTGAAGCTTTCAACAGATGGCAAAAAGGTGAATTTTTAGAATTAGAGCGTAAATTTGCAGTTGAATGGCGCCGCATGCTCACCACTTTAGACCTTCCATCAACAGCAGAGCGAATACAAAAGCTGGGTGTTAATTCGAAAGAATGCAAATCTATTGAAGAAGCGCATGCAATTGCCTATGCCTTGGTCAATGCAAGAAAAAAGCCCTTTGATCAGATGGCCTTACTATTTGCTTTCGTCGACATACCATCAGAATTGCAACGACCGATTCTAGAAAGGTGGTCAATTGACCAATATCGTCCCCTGACTGAATATGCTCCATTTGCTGCCCATGTACTTATGGTTGAATTGTTTTTTCAAATTGCTCTTGCAGCGAACTTAATATCTGCCGAGAGAGCGTCAAATCGTATCGATATTGCTTATTTTTTCTATCTGCCGTTCTGCATGGTGTTCATTTCAGGAGATAAGCTTCACCGTAAATGTGCGGAGGTTTTTCTTCGCAAAGATCAAGAGTTCATTTGGGGTCCAGCACTTAAGACTGAACTTGGACGTATTAACTCCGAGTTCGCAACACTTCCGGAGTCAGTACTTTCAAAAGGCCTTATGAAGTTTGCCCCATCACCAACCGGGTCATCGGAACATCTACTCGTCAGGCTATGGGATAAGTACACCCCTAATTGGAAAAGCAAAAAAGAAGCTTCTATTTCACTTAAACCAGATGCTGAAAAACGCTTAATTGAACACCTCAAAAGCTTTACCAATGCCACGACAGTAGATCCAAAAGAACTTGATATCTCTCAAGACTTAGATCAAGTTGCCATCCAGCACATAATCCCAAAACGAAAGGGTAGCTGGTGGTTACTGCCAAAAGATTTAAAAGTTGATAAAGATGATCTTAAATGACGCAAATCAATAACACTAAGAACTTACAATCCGATGGCTTACAAAAGAAAAAGGACTCAGATTTCTCCAAGTCCTTTTATTTTTGGTGGCCCCTCTGTGAGTCGAACACAGCACCAACGGATTCTGGTTTGTGACGGTTTCCCGCCTCCCTGGACTATGCCTTCACCA
>LNAP01002404.1_pt1 | contig 18758 bp, 16 predicted proteins | sample 602601 | NCBI WGS metagenome assembly LNAP01 (sample SAMN02440304, study PRJNA202911) | soil metagenome | biome: Subtropical and temperate rainforests or woodlands; isolation source: soil samples (1 kg each in a 20% v/v slurry with milli Q water) were... ...
AGGCGCATCCCGCGGCCAGCGAGGCCAGCATGAGCCCCTCGCGGGCCTCGACATCGCTGCCATCCTTGCAGGCGCGGGCGAGATAGCGGAACACGTTCGACACCGCGAGCCGGGCGAAATGGTCGGACAGCATGTTCTTGCCGATGAAGACGTGCTGCTGGGTCAGCATCGGCTCGGCGGGCCGGGGCTTGCTGGTGAAGGCCTCGACCGCATGGGCGAGCGCATCGGCACCGGAGCAGGCGGTGAGACCGCGCGGGCAGGTGATGGTGAGCTCGGGGTCGCACACCGCCATATGCGGGATGATGTAGGGGCTGGCGATGCCGATCTTGCTGCCGCGCGCGCTGTCGAGAATGACTGCGACCGGCGTCACCTCGGAGCCGGTACCGGCGGTGGTCGGCACCGCGATGAGCGGCAGGACGGGGCCGGGTACGGCGAACTCGCCGTAATAGGTGCTGATCTCACCGCCATGGGTGAGCAGCACCGAGACCACCTTGGCCAAATCGATGCAACTGCCGCCGCCGATGCCGATGATGCTGTCCGGCTTGAAGTCGCCGATTAAGGCGACACACTCGCGGATTGAATCGATCGGCAGGTCGGGAATGGTCTGGTCGTAGACCCGGGCTTCCACGCCATGGGCCTCCAGATCCTTCAACAGATCAGCGAAGACCGGAAGCTGCGCCAGGCGGGCATCGGTGCACACCAGCGAGCGGCTTCCGATCCGGGCGGCGGCGGCGCCGATGACGTGACGCTGGCCGCTGCCGAACAGGATGGTGTGGGGTAGACGCAAGGCTCCGAACATGGCGCAACTCTTCGTTTGAGGTTACTAAATACCGCATTGAGTGCGGCGGCGTCGGGTGCCGCCACAGCGTGCGGGTCTTTAAGTTCGCGAAACCTGGTGGTCGGCGTCCGTGTTCTTGTCCTCGCCGCGCCCGAAGATCGCCCCGAAGAGCATCGACAGGAGAGGAAGCAGGAGTAGCAGAATGCCGAGCCCCATCATCGTCGCCACCAGCGGCGACTCGAAGAACACGGTGAGCGAGCCACCGGACGAGAGCATCGACTGGCGGAAGGCGTCCTCCGCCTGATCGCCGAGCACCACGGCGAGAACGAAGGGTGCCAGCGGATAGTCGAGCTTCTTGAAGACGTAGCCGACGATGCCGAAAATCAGTGCCAGCCAGATGTCGAACATGTGGTTCGAGACCGTATAGGCGCCGATCACGCAGATAACGGCGATCAGCGGGCCAACGACAGTGAACGGCGCGCGCAGGATGAAGGCGAACAGCGGGACGGTGGTCAGCACCAGCACGACGGCGATGACGTTGCCCATATACATCGAGGCGATCAGGCCCCAGACGAAATCAGGCCGGGTGGAGAACAGCATCGGGCCGGGGGAAAGACCCCAGATCATCAGCCCGCCCATCATCACGGCGGCGGTCGCCGAGCCGGGAACGCCGAGCGCCAGCATCGGCAGCAGGGCGCAGGAACCGGCGGAGTGGTCAGCGGTCTCCGGCGAAATGATGCCTTCGGGTTCGCCCTTGCCGAAATGCTTGCCGCGCTTGGAGAAGCGGCGCGCCAGCGCGTAGCTCATGAAGGAGGCGGCGGTCGGCCCGCCGGGGGTGATACCCATCCAGCAGCCGATCAACGCGGAGCGCAACAGTGCAACCCAGTAGCGCGGCAGTTCCAGCAGCGTGCGGAAAATCACCGACAGGCTGAGCTTGGCCTTCACACCATCGAACTTGTAGCCCTCGTCGATGGTGACCAGCAGTTCGCCGAGGCCGAACAGGCCGATGACCACGATGAGGAACGAGATGCCGCGCGCGAGGTCGGCAATGCCGAAGGTCAGCCGCCCCTCGCCGGAGATGGTGTCCATGCCGACCGTGCCAGCGGCAAAGCCGAGCATGATGCAGACCAGAGTCTTGAACGGCGAGCCGCCCGACATGCCGATGAAGCTGGCGAACGCCAGAAAGTAGACGCCGAAATATTCCGGCGAGCCGAAGCGGAGCGCGAATTGCGCGACCCAGGAGGAGAGCAGGGTGATAACGAGCACACCAACCAGCGCGCCGAAGCCAGCCGAGCCGAAAGCCAGCGTCAGTGCGCGGACCGCCTGGCCCTGCTTGGCCATGGGGTAACCATCGAAGGTGGTGGCGACGGAGGACGGCTCACCGGGAATGTTGAACAGGATCGACGTGGTGGAGCCGCCAAACAGCGCGCCCCAATACATCGAGGTCAGCAGGATGATCGCGGAGATCGGATCCATGGTGAAGGTCAGCGGCAGCAGCAGCGACACGCCATTGGGCGCGCCGAGACCCGGTAGCACGCCGACGACCAGCCCGAGCAGCACGCCGAGCACCATGATCATGACGTGATGGGTCGTAAGCGCGACGGCAAAACCGTCCATCAACAAGCCGAAATTGCCCATGAGTCGTCTCCTCCGCTTTTCTTGGTTTTGTTCAGTAGATGCGGAAATATTCGAGGATCGGTCCCTTGAGCAACGGAACGAGGAAGATCTTCTCAAAGAGGATAAAGTTGGCCATGACCACGACGGCGGCGATCAACAGGCTGGTGACGGTCCGATAACCGGCCGAAACGCGCATGGCGTAGAAGATGTAGATCGCCATGCCGATATAGAGGCCGAGCACGGCAGAAAGGGCCGCCATTCCCACGATCGGCAGGAAAAAGCCGATGATCTGGCGCAGGCGCGCGCTGTCGATGAACAGGTCGGCAGGGTCCACGCCAACATGGTCGATCCCGACATGGTCCCCGGCATCGCCGGCCGCAGCGGTGGCGGTGCTGCGGCCCGCGCTCTTCCAGAGCGTATAGACGATCGTCGAAAGACTGCCGGCAATGATGAGGCAGCCAATGCCGAACGGGAAATAGCCCGGCTGCGGCCCGCTTGGGGTCCAGCTAATGCCATTCTCGATTGAGCCGTAGCAGACGACCGCCCCAACAAGGGCGGTCGCTGCGGCCGTTACCACTTCCATGGTATTCCGCGATATTTCCATCCGAAGGCACTCCACGAGGACGGACACCGCCGGAGCGGTCCTCAGGCTGCGATTACTGGCCGGCGGAGAGCAGCCAATTGTTGTCGCGATAGATCTTCTCGTAGTTCTTGACCTGCTCGGCGACGTAGGTCTTGAACGCTGCGCCCTCGATGATTTTGGTGATCTGGACGTTGCGCGCGGCATATTCCTTGAACTCGGGGGTCTCGGTGACCTTCTTCATGAGCTCGGTGTAGTAAGCCACGGCCTCATCCGGCGCATTGGCGCCCATCCACACGGTGCGCGGCTGCAGGAAGTCCTTCACGTCGATACCGGCCGAGACGCAGGTCGGAATATCCGCCCAGCTGACGCCATCGGCGACCACGGTCTTGTCGGTCAGGCGCTCGCTGGTGAAGACGCAAAGCGGCTTCTGGTTGCCCGCCTTCCACTGCTCCAGGCTCTCGCTCGGATTGTTGGTGTTGGCTTCGATGTGGCCGCCGGCCACCTGGATCGCGGCTTCGCTGCCCGACTTGTAGGGGATGTAGGCGACGTCGATACCGGACGCGCGCTCGATCAGCGTCACCAGGGTCTCGTCGGCATCCTTGGCCTTGGCACCGGCGACGCGGACCTTGCCGGGATTGGCCTTGGCCTTGTCGACGAATTCCTGCGCGGTGTTGATGCCGGAGGTCTTCGGGTTCGCCCACAGGATGAACACGTCGGAGACCATCGCCATCACCGGCTTTAGGTCCTTCATGCTGTAGTTCACCTTGGTGGTGAGCGGCAGCACATAGGCATCCTGGGTGCCGAAATAGACCTTGTAGGCGCTATCCGGATTGTCTTCGGCGTAGTTGAAGGCCTCGGAGCCCGAGCCGCCCGGCTTGTTCACGACGATGAGCGGGGTGTCGACCAGCTGGTTCTTGGTCAGCGCAGCCTGCACGACGCGCGTGAAGATGTCCGAACCGCCGCCGGGACCAGCCGAGACGACCAGTTCCACCGGGCGATCGGGCTTCCACTCGGCGAGGGCGGCGCCGGAGGCCGTCAGGCCGATGGCGAGCGCGGACGTGGCGAGCACGCCGGCGCGGAAAGCACTATTCTTCATGTCATTTTCCTCCCTGCATTGCCATCCGCGTAACGGCCTCTCGCCGGTCACGATCTGAGCAAGCAATTGCTATGTAATTATTTGCGTCTTGAGGTGCGCAATTCTTGGTTTCGTTGTCTCTCGTCCTTCGCAAGGTGAGCCACCCTATGAGGGACCGAGTGAACGCTCATCCGGCAACCTGCCCTGACTTATGTCCGACGATCGCCCGGCACATAGTGAGCCTTGTCGGCTCGTCATGTGCAATATCCTATATCATCTATGATCATGCACACAGAAAGATCAAGCGTCTTTTGTCTCGACTGACGGCTAAATGTTCACGTCACGGCTTGGGAAAGGCCCGCCGAAGTTCGGCGATCTGTTCCTGTGTCAGCAGGCGCGGCGTCTGGCCTCGCAGCAAAAATTGCAGCTTGGCGGTCTCCTCCAACTCTTCCGCCGCATAGACGGTGCTGAGCAGGTCCTTGCCGGAAACGACGGGGCCGTGATTGGCGAGTAGTACCGCCGCGCAGGCGCCGTTCAGGCCGCGGATCATGTCGCCCATGGCGGGATCGCCGGGGCGCACATAGGGCAGCAGCCGCACCGTTCCGACGCGCATCACCACATAAGGCGTCAGCGGGACGATGCAGTCTTCCGGGTCGATGTCCGGCAGGCAGGAGAGCGCCGTGGCGTAGGTGGAATGCAGATGCACCACCGCGCCGGCCCCCGGCCGCGTCTCGTAGAAGGCGCGGTGCAGGAAGACTTCCTTGGAGGGCGCATCGCCCGAGACGTGCGCCCCCGCGCGGTCCAGCTTGCAGATGCGCTCTTCGTTGAGAAAGCCGAGGCAGGAATTGGTCGGGGTGATCAGCAGCCCGTCCTCGACCGCGACGCTGATATTGCCGGCCGACCCGACCGAATAGCCGCGCTCGAACAGCGAGCGTGACAGGCGGACGAGTGCGGCGCGGGCGGCCTGTTCGTTCATGCCGCCGCTCCCGCTCCGGAAATCGCGTTGAGCGCCTTGGCGAAGAAATCCTCAGCGCCGAAATTGCCGGATTTCAGCGCCATGCCGAGCCCGGTCTCATCATTGACCAGCACCGGCACGCCGGGATCGATCTCCGGCCCGATGCGGAACGAGGTGACGCCGAGCGCCGAGACGATGGCGCCCGAGGTTTCGCCGCCGCCCACCACGATGCGCTTGGTGCCGGTCTCGAAAAGCTGCTTGGCTGCGGAGGCGAACAAAGCGTCGAGCCTCTGCGCCAGAACCTCGCGGCCGTATTTCTCCTGCAGCGCCGCGACCTGGTCGGGGTCCGACGAGGAGTACACTAGAGGGGCCGCGCCGCTATTGGCTTTGACGAAGGCCACGATGTCCGCGCTGGTGACGCGACCATCCATGACCTCGTCGACATTGATCGCGAGCACGGGATGATCGACCCGATGGCGCTCGATCTGCGCCCGTGTGGTGCGCGAGCAACTGCCCACCAGCACCGCCTCGGCCCCGCTGATCTCCTGCGCCGCCGGCCGGCCGCTACGTGCGAGGCCCTGCCGGATGAAGTTGCCCGGCAGTCCGCGCGCGATACCCGAGCCGCCGGTGATCAGCCGCGCGCCCGCACAAGCCTGCGCCAGAATGAGAAGGTCGTCATTGCTGATCGCATCCGCGATCACCAGCATTTCGCCGCGCGCGGCCGCTGCATCGAGTGCGGCGCGGGTCGCCTCAGCCCCGCGTTGCAGCGTCGGCCAGCTCACCAGCCCGACCGGCTCGCTGCTTTGCCCGGCCAGCCAGCGCCGCAGATCGGGGTCGGTCATCGGATTGAGCGGGTGGTGCTCCATCCCGGATTCGCTCAGCAGCCGCTCGCCGACGAAGAGATGGCCCATATAGACCGAGCGCCCCGCATCGGGGAAAGCCGGGCATGCGATCACGCCCTTCACGTCGAGGCGCCCCGCCAGCGCCTCCGCGACCGGCCCGATATTGCCCTCGGGCGTGGAATCGAAGGTCGAGCAATATTTGAAGATGATCTGCTGGCAGCCCTGCGCCAGCAGCCAGTCGAGCGCTTTGAGCGACTGGGCGACCGCTTCCGCCGCCGGAATGGAACGGCTCTTCAGCGCGATGACACCGGCCTCGACATCCGCAGCGGCAGCGCGCGTCGGCACGCCGAGATACTGCACGGTGCTGAGCCCACCCCCAGGCGCGACACCCTTGGCGATGGTGTTGGCGATGTCGCTCGCCCCGGTGAAGTCGTCCGCAATGACGCCTAAAATCATTATGCACTCCAGGATCGGCAGCGTGCCTCCAACCGAGCGAGGCAGCCCTTGGCGTTCTCACAAGCGCCGCCCACGCCGCTGCAAGCTAGCGATAAGTGGTATGACAGGTCAATAGGTCGACCTAGCGTTGCGTGCTTTCCCGGTAGAGCGCGGCCACCGATTCCAGATGCTCGCGCATCGCCGTCTCGGCCGCGTCCGGATCGCGCGCAGCGATCGCGTCATAGATGCGCTCGTGAAAGGCGAAGGCCTTTTGCTTCGCGGGGGCCAGTTTCAGCGTGACGCTGCGCTGCTCCGACAGCCACTGCACCACCGCCTGATGCACGCCGTTGAACAGCGGATTATTCGCCGTCTGCACGATCTCATAATGGAAGGCGATGTCGGATTTCTCGAACGCCGCCAGGTCCGACAAATCATGCCTGTTGCGGGCGAGTATATCGCCGATACGGGCGATATGGGCCTTGGTCCCCTCGCGCGCGGCATGGCGCGCCAGCGCCATTTCCAGATGCAGGCGCGCATTCTGGAAATGCTTCACGCCCTCGGGATTGGCGAGGTAGGAGCGGACCGATGTCGACAGTTCGTTGATGAAGTGATGGGCGTCCGGCCGCACGACGCGCGCGCGCTCGCCATTGGCGATCGATACTAGCCCGGCCTTGTGCAGCGTCAGCAGCGCCTCGCGGATCGCCGGCCTGCCGACCTGGAACTGCTCCATCAGGTCGCGCTCGGAGGGCAGCATGTTGCCTTCCGCCAGCGTCCCGTCGATCATCAATTGCTGCAGTCGCTGGACCACGTCCTCATAGACGCGGCGCCGTCGGATCGGTTGGATATCGAGCACGGTCACTCCCTTGACTGGTATCAAAGGTTGACCGGCTGGCATGGAGTGTCAACCGTTGCGGATCTCAGTTTCGCAATCCATTCGCAGCTCGGGGAGCCGCGGAGCATTGCGAGATGGTCCCAGTCCTGGGCACTTTACAAGCGCCCAGGACTGGCCGTCGTCACGCCGCGCGGGAAGATGCGGCCGGCGCATCGCCGGAATGACGGATTTCAGTGCCCAGCACCTTCAGGCATTCGCGCATGAAGGCAGCAAGCGCCGTCCATCCCTTGGCTGAGACCATGTTGCCGTCGACCAGCGCCTCGGTGGGTGAGAGGTCGACATAGATGCCGCCGGCCAGACGCACTTCCGGCTCGCAGGCGCCGAGCGCCGCAACCCGCTTGCCGGTCAGCACGCCGTCCACCGCCATGAGTATCTGCGCCCCGTGGCAGATGGTGAAGATCGGCTTGCCGGTCTCGTGGAAGTGCCGGACCATCGCCTGGATGCGCTTGTCGGTGCGGATATATTCCGGGCCACGGCCGCCGGCGCAGTACACCGCGTCATACTCCTCCAGCTTCACTTCGGAGAAGGTCTTGTTGATGTCGGCGAGATGGCCGTAGCGCTCGATATAGGTCTGGTGCCCCTCGAAATCGTGCAGCGAGGTCTGGATCTTCTCGCCGGCCTTCTTGTCGGGGCAGACGACGTGGACGGTGTGCCCGACGGCTTCCATTCCCTGCTGGAACACGAAGATCTCGTATTCCTCGGTGAATTCGCCCGTCAGCATCAGGATTTTCTTGCCCGGCATGGTGAGTACCTCCACTCGTTGTGATTGGCCGGGCATTTTCTTGCCTGACCGGCTTAAGTTGAGAGAGTTAGAACGGCGAGTCGGGGAAGTAGTATTCCTCGGCATTGTCCTTGGTGATCAGCGGCGCATCGAGCTTGAGCGAGCCGCGGATCGGGGCGTGGCCGGCGAAATGGGCGGCCGTGAGATAGATTGCGGTCTTGATCATGGAAGGCGGATAGGGCGTCTCGACTGGTGTCATGGCGTCGCCCGCCTTCACCTTTTCGATGATCTCCTTCATGCCGTTGCCGCCTAGCGCGAACTTGATCTCCTTGCGGCCGGATTGCTTGATCGCTTCCAGCACGCCGAGCAACATGTCGTCGTCATTGGCCCAGACGGCGTCGATCTGGGGATATTTGGCGAGATAGTCCTGCATCAGCTTGAAGGCTTCGTCGCTGTTCCAGTTGGCGTACTGAATGTCGAGGATCTTGAGCTGGGAGCCGGCGATGCCGTCCTTGAAGCCCTTGATGCGCTCCTCGTCGATCACGGTAGGGATACCGCGCAGCACAACGAGGTTTCCCTTGCCGCCGAGTTGCTCGACGAGGAACTTCGCCGTGTTGAAGCCGACCGCGATGTTGTCGCCGGCGACGTAGAGGTCCTGGATGCTGGGGTCGTTCAGACCGCGATCTACCACGGTGATGAAGGCGCCCTTCTCCTTGATCGTCTTCACCGGCGTCGTCAGTTCCTCGGAACTGTGCGGCAGGATAACCAAAGCATCCATCTTGCGCGTGGCCGACATATCCTCGATGGCGCTGACCTGGGCGCTGGCGGAGGGCGACGTCTTCACGATCACCTCGATATTCGGGAGCGCCGCGTTGATCTCCTTCGCGGCGGCGTTGGCGTGATAGACGACGCCGGCGGTCCAACCATGGTCGGCGGCGGGAATGGATACGGCGATGATCTTCTTCTGGGCGGCCGAAGCGCCTCCGGCGGCAAGCAGCGACGCTGTTACTCCTGCGGCAATCAGTGCATTCCTGAGCATGTATTTCCTCCACTTGGTGCGGCAGTCTTGATTGTTGTTCGGCACGTCGCTGCTGCCTCGCGCGCGCCGGTTCTGCTTCCGACTACCTCTTCGCCATTCTCTGGATCAGCATGGCGATGATGATGATCACGCCCTGCACCGCGGCGACGAGGTACTCGGAGACGAAGTCGGACAGGACCATGAGGTTGGCGATGAACTCGAGGATCACCGCGCCTGCCACAGTGCCCCAGATGCGGCCACGGCCGCCGCGCAGAGCGGTGCCGCCGATGACGACGGCGGTGATCACCTGAAGCTCCCAGAGCAGGCCGGTGGTTGGGGTCGCGGCGCCAAGCCGGGGGACGTAGCAGATCGCGGCGATGGCCACACAGGCGCCCTGGATGACGTAGGTCGCAATTCGCACGCGGGTAACGGAAATGCCCGAGTAGCGCGCGACGTCCTCATTGGCGCCGACCGCGACGCAGCGGCGGCCATAGCGCGTGCGGTACAGCACATAGGCAGCGATCAGAGCGACCGTCAGCGCGACAAGGATCGGAATTGGCACGCCCAGCACGTTGCCGAAATAGACGGGCCGATAGGCATCGCGCAGGCTCCGATCGATCGCGACCGTGCCGCCGTCGGACATATAGGTGATGAGCGCGCGGAAGATGCCCATCGTGCCGAGAGTGGCGATGAACGGTTCGATTCGTCCGACTGTGACAATGGTGCCGTTGAGAAGTCCGCATGCGATGCCGGTGACGAGCGCCACGGCCATGCCGAGGGGGATAGCCGCTGTGCCAACGCTTGGCGCCGCCCAGTTCATAAACAGGATCATCACGCCGGTAACAAAGGCGGCCATCGAGCCCACCGACAGGTCGAGCCCGCCCGATGAAATGACGAAGGTCGCGCCTATGGCGATGATGGCGATGAAGGCACTGCGGGTGACGACATTGGCGATGTTGTTGGCGGACAGAAAGTCGGAGTTGATAAGGAAGCCGATTGCCACGAGTGCGATGAGCGCCAGGAAGGGGCCGACGTCGCCCCAGCCGATGGACCAGCCCTGCGAGGCGCGCGGCGGCGCGGCGGCGATATCAGCCATGTGCGTTTCCCTTTGATGTTTGTTCGCTCGCCACGCTGCTGGTGGCATAAAGTGCGAGGTTGCTCTCCGTCATGGCGTCGCCAGCGAGCTCCCCATTGACCCGTCCGGCCCGCATCACAAGGATTCGGTCGCAAAGGCCGATCAGCTCCTGCATCTCCGAAGAAATCACGATGCAAGACCGTCCCTCGAGGACCAGCGACTGGATGAAGGCGTAGATTTGGCTCTTGTTGGCGATGTCGATCCCGCGCGTCGGCTCGTCGATGACGAGGACCGTGGGATCGTTAAGCATCACCTTGGCGAGCAACAGCTTCTGCTGGTTGCCCCCCGACAGCTCGCCGGCCTTGGCATCGCGGCTACGCAAGCGGATGTCGTAGCTGCGAACCGCGTGGTCGAGCCGTTGTGCCTCGCCAGCGAGGTCGAGCCCGGCAAAGGGATGCACCCGGTCCAACGCGGCCAGGGTGAGGTTGGGCGCGAGGCGCTCGCCGAGCAGCAGTCCCTTGCCCTTGCGATCCTCGGTGAGGTAGCCGAGGCTGGCGGCCGCGGCCTTCGCCGGGGACGCAAAGTGAACCGGCTTGCCGTGCAATCGCACCGCACCGAAGCTCGCTGCCCGCAGGCCGATCAACCCCTCGAACAGTTCCGTCCGCCCGGCACCGATCATGCCGGCAAGGCCCAGGATTTCGCCCTTGCGCAAGGTGAGGGACACATCGTTCACGAAGCCGGGGATATGCGCGTGCTCGATTTCTAGTACCGGCTCTGCCAGCTCCCGCTGCAGTCGCGGCGGATAGAGGTTGGCGAATTCCCGCCCGACCATCAGGCTCGCCATGCGCTGCGGTGTCAGGCCGTCGGCATCGTATGTGCCGACCATCTGACCGTCGCGTAGCACCGTGACGCGGTCTGCCAGGCGCTGCACCTCGTCAAGCCGGTGGCTGATATAGAGGATGGCGACGCCGCGCTGCTTCAGTTCGATAATAATGTCGAGGAGCGGGTCGACCTCCTCATGGGTCAGCACCGCGGTCGGCTCGTCGAAGATCACCACGCGATGAGTGCCCAGCAGCGCCTTGGCGATCTGCACCAGCTGCCGGTTTGCCAGCGAGAGGTCTCCAACCCGTGCGCGCGGCGACACGTTGCAGCCGATCTCGGCGAGCTGCGCTGCGGCTGCCTCGCGCATGGCGCGTTCGTCGAGCCGGCCGAAGCGGGAGATCTCGCGGCCGATGAAGATATTATCGGTGACGGTCAGCGCTTCGGCGAGCAGGATTTCCTGATGCACGAGTGCGATGCCGGCCGCCTGCGCATCGGACGGCTTATTGAAAGCGACGGGCTTGCCATCCATCACCAGCCCGCCCGCGCTCGGCTTGAGATAGCCGGAGAGCAAGCGCATCAGCGTTGATTTTCCGGCGCCATTCTCGCCGATCACGGCATGGATCTCGCCTGCTCGGATGTCGAGAGAGGCGTCGGAAAGCACCCTGACCCCACCAAACTCCTTGGCGAGACCTTCAGCGCGCAGCACCGGCGCGGCCTTGGGCACCGGGATATGGGCGTGCGCCGCGGTCATTGATCGAACGCAGGAGACAGGCGGTCGCGCGAGCGCATGAGATGCACCCGCATCGCAAGGCATGCCGCGCCGACGTCGCGGGAGGCGAAAGCCGCAAGAATGGCCTCATGTTCGTCGAGCGCCTCCTCGGTAACGCGCGCATGGAACATCAGGCGGAAGATGTGAAAATGGGTGTGCTGGTGCGCCAGTGTCTCCCGGACCAGATCGTTGCCGGCGACCTCCAGAATCATGTCGTGAAAGATGGCGTCCTGCCGGGCGAATTGCGGATAGCGTGCGCGCTCATCCGCTCCACCGCCGCGCAGACTACCGCCGGCGGCGCTGATCAGCGCCTTGAGCGCTTCTTCGGTCATGCCCGCTGCTGCACGACCCGCCATCTCCGGCTCTAACAGCAGGCGCAGATCGTAGAGTTCCTCGAAACGAGCGCGGGTAATCTGGGGCGCGGCGCTGTAGCCGACCAGATGGGTCTTTACGACAAGGCCTTCACCCTCGAGCCGCCCAAGTGCCTCCCGGATCGGGGTCTGCGACACCGCCAACTCGCGCACCAGATTGTCGACTGTAATGCGCGCACCGGGCGGGATCTTGAGCCCCATAAGACGCGCGAAGATCGCCTCATAGACCTCTTCGGCCAGACTGGTGGCGCGATACACGGCCGGCGCCGCCCCGCCATCTTCAGGCAGGTATCGGGCAGCATCATGAAGCTTGGAACTACGCATAACTTGCCCCTTGACAGGGCCTAAGGGCTAGCACGACCCTTTGCGTCATTCAATACTATATCCTATAAGATTTCATATAAGGAAAGTGGTTGGGAGGTAATACATTATACCAGAAACTTGGGAGAATCCTTTTGATCTACTTCGGGGCGATCCGGATGCCGCAGGAAGAGCTCTCCGGCGACGGCCAGTGTCTTGCGCTGCGTGATGCCGGTTCGCGATGCCATCCATCGCGGGGCGCTGGACAGCGCGGCTGCAACGCCTCATCCGCAGCGCTGCCATGGGCGCGCCCCTGCATACTCAGACAGGACTGCGCCACATGGCCCGCCTTAGCGGCCCATCACATCCGATCTTGCTGCATCCCCTTGAAAGTGAAAATGCACCGCCATGGTCGACCCCTTCCGAACCCGCGACGTCGTTCCGGATTTCGACCGCTACGTGGCCGAATATGCAGCGCGTAGCGTTGTCACCCGGACGCGGCTGCCCATGCGCTCAGACATCGCCTATGGCCCCTCGCCGGCGGAGCGGCTCGACCTGTTCTTCCCGCCGCGGCATCTGGCGACGGGCGCCGTGCATATGTTCATCCATGGCGGCTATTGGCGCATGTTTGCCAAGGAGGATTTCTCCTTTGTCGCCGATACGGTGACGCGGGCGGGCGCGATCGCGGTTATTGTCGACTATGCCCTCATGCCCTCCGTGCGGATGCAGACGGTCGTCGCGCAAATCCGCCGCGCCCGCGACTGGGTCTCGCGCAACATAGGCGCACATGGCGGCGACCCGGCCCGCCTGACAATCAGCGGCCATTCCGCCGGCGCGCAACTCGGCGCGCTGCTGATCGAGGCAAACCAATCGCCTGGAAGGATTTGCGGCGCGGTTCTGATCAGCGGCATCTACGATCTTACACCGCTGCAGAACTCGTTTCTGAAGGAGTTGATTGATCTCACGGAGGAGGAGGTCCGTGATTTCAGTCCGTTGACTCGAGCCTACGGGGCAGGCCCGAACGTTCAGCTGTTGATAGGGGAGATGGAGACCGCGCCGTTTCACCAGCAGATGAACGCCTTCGGCTCTCATCTGGCGCTGACTGCCGGGATCAACGTATGTCAACGGACACTCCGCAGCGCTGACCATATGAGCATCATGGCAGACCTAGGAACACCTGGCACCGAAGCGGCAAACCATCTCGCCGGGTGCCTGACGCCCAAAGCGGCGGAACACGGAATACCCATGTCTGACGCGCCACAAGTAAATACCCCCACATAGCGATCCGGTCCGATTTGGTTTGTCTCCCAAGCTCGGGCCGAGACTTTAACCCGCCAGCTCCGTCTGCGTTAGGCTGAGCCTAACGAGCCTTACAAGTTTTCGGCGTTGTCTAAGGTCCGCCGACATAGAAGCATCGCCCCAACCTTAAAAATAAGATTTGGGAGGATGCGTATGGGTCGGGATCAGCTTTTCATCGATGGCCGGTGGGTGGAGTCTGCCTCGGGGAAATTTCTGCCGGTGGTCAACCCCAGCACAGGTGACGCGATCGGCCGGATCGCGGCCGGCGGGGCCGCCGATATCGATCTCGCGGTGACAGCCGCCCGCCATGCGTTCGAAACGGTTTGGAGCTCGATGGCGGCTCTGGAGCGGGGCCGCCTGCTCAGCCGGCTCGGCCTTCTCATCCTCGATCGCCTCGAGGAACTCGCGCAGCTTGAGGCCGCCGACACCGGCAAGCCGATGAAGCTAGCGCGCAACGACATTCGCGTGACCGCCCGCTATTTCGAATATTATGGCGGCGCCGCCGACAAAATCCACGGCGACACCATTCCGTTCCTGCCGGGCTATCAGGTCATCGTGCTGCGCGAGCCCCGCGGCGTAACCGGCCACATCATCCCGTGGAACTACCCCGCCTCGATGTTCGGGCGCACGCTTGGCGCCGCCTTGGCCGCCGGCAACACCGCGATCCTGAAGCCGGCGGAAGAAGCCTCGCTCTCCTGTCTGCGCTTTACCGAACTGGCCGAGGAAGTCGGCTTCCCGGCCGGGGTGATCAACGTGGTGACGGGCCTCGGCGAGGAGGCCGGCGCTGCGCTGTCGAGCCATCCTGGCATCGACTTCCTCTCCTTCACCGGATCGCCAGAGGTCGGCACGCTGGTTCAGACCGCCGCCGCCAAGAACCACGTTCCCTGCGTTCTGGAACTCGGCGGCAAGTCACCGCAGATCGTGTTTGCTGACGCCGATCAGGACAAGGCCTGCGAGGTGATCATCGGCGCCATCGTGCAGAACGCTGGCCAGACCTGCTCGGCCGGCTCGCGCGTGCTGATCGAGCGCGCCATCTATGAGCCCTTCATGCAGAAGCTGGCGGAGCGCATGGCCACCGTCCGCGTGGGATTTCCCGAACAGGACTTCGAATGCGGCCCGGTCATCAACCAGGTGCAGCGCGACCGCGTCATGGCCTTCCTCGACCGCGCTTCAACCGACAAGGTCGAGGTCGTCGCGCAGGGCAAGATCCATCCCGACGCCTCGAAGGCCGGCTATTTCGTGCCGCCGACCCTGTTCGGGCTGGTACCGCGCGAGCATGAGTTGGCGCGCGAGGAAGTCTTCGGACCCGTGCTCGCCGCCTTGCCCTTCGACGACGAGGACGATGTGCTGCGCATCGCCAACGGCACCGATTACGGCCTGATCGCCGGCGTGTGGACCCGCGATGGCGGGCGTCAGATGCGCATGGCCAAGGGCATCCGCGCCGGCCAGATCTACATCAACGGCTACGGCGCGGGCGGTGGCGTCGAGCTGCCGTTCGGCGGCTTCCGCAAGAGCGGCCACGGCCGCGAGAAGGGTTTCGAAGCACTGCGTGAATACACGGTCGCCAAAACCGTGGTCATCGATCACTCAAGCTGACGAAAAGTCGGCACCGACAATAAAAACAAATCAATCTCTAGGGAGAAAACCATGAAGAACTTCATCGTGGCTGCTTTGGCAGCCGTGACGCTTGCTGCGTTGCCGCAGGTCGCGTCAGCTGAGAAGGCCCGCCTCGGTCACGTCTTTGCCCAGGGCAACGCCGCGGACGAAGCGAGCCAAATCTTTGCGCGCCTAGTCAAGGAGCGCACCGACGGCAAGATCGACATCACGGTGTTTCCGAACAGCCAGCTCGGCGGCGACGAGGCGCTCGGGCGCGATCTCAGCCGCGGTGCGGTCGATTTCGCCTTTCTGAACATCGGTTCGCTGACTGGCCTCGATCCGCTGCTCGACATTCACTACCTGCCCTACATCGCGACCGATTACGCGCAGGTCGACAAGATCTTCTACAATCCCGACGGCATTCTGCAGCGCACGCTCACCGGAACGCTGGCCAAGCACAACATGGTCGCGCTCGCCTATTTCGAGCTCGATTTCCGCGCGGTGACCAATTCCAAGCGCCCGGTGAACACCGCCGAGGACCTCAAGGGCCTCAAGCTGCGCGTGCCGGGCTCGGCCTCGATCCGCTCCTTCTTTGAAGCGGCCGGCGCCCAGACCGTGACCATGCCGATGCCGAACCTGTTCGTCGCGCTTCAGCAGGGCACGGTCGACGGCCAGGATAATGGCGCCAGCATCACCTATAATTCCCGGCTGTTCGAAGCCCAGAAATACATGACGCTCACCAACCATGTGTACGCCATGGGCGCGATCACGGTGAGCAAACGCTTCTGGGACGGGCTGGACGAGGCCCAGCGCAAGACCCTCACGCAGGCGGCGCAGGAAGCCGCGCGCGAGGGCATCTCCCGCAACCGCGCCGCCAACAGCGCCTTCCTCGACAAGATCAAGGCCGGCGGCGTCACCGTCATCACGCCCACCCCGCAAGCGATGGCGGAGTTCGCCAAGGTCGGCCAGATCGGCTGGGAGAAGCTGACCTCGATCTATGGCGCGGACCGCATTGCGGAGCTGAAGAAGGAAATCGCCGCGGCCAGAGGCTTGTGAGGCGGTCATGGCCCAGGACGGGACGGCCGCGATGAGCGGCACCGAACATGCGTCCGCCGACGCATCGATCAAGCGGTACCCGGTCCTCGACACGCTGATGCGTGTCGAGCTGGTGCTTGCCCGGATGGAGAACGCGGTCGTCATAACGGCGATGGTGGTCGCCATCCTGGCGGTCGGGGCGTCGGTGGTGATCCGCACGTTCGACCTGCCGATTTCGGACACTGGCGAGTGGGCGATGGTGGCGATGTCGCCGCTTACCTTCATCGGCGGGGCGCTGTGCAGCCATATGCACAAGCACCTTACCGCCGACATCGTCGAGATGCTGCCGCCGGGGCCCCTGCATCGGTGCCTCGACGCCATTGCCGCGCTGCTGTGCCTCGTGTTCGGCCTTTTCTTCATCTCGCTGGCCTGGGACCTATTCGACTATTCCCGCACCTCCGGGGAGAAGCTGATCGATCTCGGCACGCCCATCGCCATTCCCGCCGGCTTCATGCTCGCCGGTGCGGCCCTGATGACGTTCCACGCCGCACTCGACATCTGGCGCGCGCTGGTGGGACGCGAGCCGGGAGGGCTGAACCCGTGGCACTGACCTTCGGCCTCATGGCCCTGTTTCTGGTTCTCGGCGCGCCGCTAGCCGTGACCTTCGGGCTCGTCATCTTCCTGCAAATGGGCACCTATGGGCTGTCCATCGCCGGCCTAAGCAACATTCCCTATGAGGAGATATCGAGCTACCCGCTGGTGGCGATCCCTCTCTTTATGCTGACCGGCGAACTGATGAACCGCAGCGGCATGGCCGCTGAACTCATCGTGCTAGCTGACCTTCTGCTGCGCCGCATCCGCGCCGCGTTCGGCTACATCACCGTAGCAGCCTCAGCGATGATGGGCGCCATCACCGGTTCCTCTGTCGCCACCGTCGCGGCGGTCGGTGGCATCGTCTCGCCGGAGATGATTAAGCGCGGCTATCCCAAGGGCTATGTCGCCTCGCTCACCGCCTCGGCCGGGCTGCTCGGCGTGCTGGTGCCGCCCTCGATCCCGCTCATTCTCTATGGCGCGACGGTCGGCGTTTCGATCTCCCAGCTGTTCATCGCCACCATGGTCCCGGCAGTACTGATGGCCGCGCTGTTCCTCATCGTCCATAATCGTCTGTCGCGCAAAGTACTGCGCGGCGGCGTCGAAGGCCGCCCGGAAGGCGAAGCCGGTGTACTCGGCGCCCGTAAATCCTCCGCCCGCATCGTGTTCGATGCCACCTCGGCGCTGCTGTTGCCCGTCGTCATTCTGGGCGGCATCTACGGGGGCATCATGACCCCGACGGAGGCCGCCGCGATCGGCTGTATCTACGCCATCGCCGTGGCGGTCGGGCGCCGCCTGATCAGCCGGGAGGGCTTCACCCGCTCGTTCCGGACGGCGGCGATCACCGGCTCGGGCATTCTGATCATCATCGCCATGACTGGCATCTTCAACCGCGCCATGGTGCTGAACCAGGTGCCACAGGACATCGCGATCTGGGTGGCGACCTATATTGAGAGCCCGATCGCCTTCCTGCTGATGGTCAATGTGGTGCTGCTGCTGGTCGGCACTTTCATGGAGACCAACGCCTCCATCCTGCTGATGGGGCCGCTGCTGGCGCCGGCCGCCGAGCGTTTCGGGATCGACCCCGTCCATTTCGGTATCGTCCTCGCCACCAATCTGGAAATCGGCCTGCTCACCCCGCCAATGGCGGCCAATCTCTACGTCGCCGCCCGCGCCGCCAATGCCCGGTTGGCCGACATGATGCCCTATCTCGGGTGGTTCTTCGGCGCGGCCCTGCTGGGCCAGGCGATCATCACCTTCGTCCCGTTCGCCACTCTCTGGTTCCGCTACCTCTAGCCTTGTGTGACTTATGCTCATGTCTGGTGACACCCGCGATATCGCCAAGCTTCCTGAATTTTCCCGTGCCGCGGTGGTCCGCCGTTTCGGGGAGCCGGTGAAAATCGAATGCGTACCCGTCCCGTCGGCACCGGAGCCGGGTGCGCTGATCGTGCGCACCACCGCATGCTCGATCTGCGGCACCGACGTGCACCTGTCGCGCGGCAATCTCTCGCTCACCGTCGACCTGCCAATCATCCTCGGCCATGAGATGGTCGGGCGCGTGGTCGCCATCGGCGACGGTGCCGAGCGCGACAGCGTCGGGCAGAAGCTCGCCATTGGCGACCGCATCCTGTGGACCCACACCGCCTGCGGCAAGTGCTTCTACTGCACCGTCGCCCGCCAGCCGACGCTGTGCGAGAACCGCCGCGCCTATATGTATGAGAACATCGAGAAGCCGCCTTATCTGCTCGGCGGATTCTCGGAATATGGCTATGTGCTGCCCGAATCCGGCCGCGTGCGGGTGCCGGACAATCTCGACGACGGCGTTGCCAGCCTGTGCAGCTGCGCCTTCCGCTCGGTGATGAACGCCTTCGACAATCTCGGGCCCATCGACCCGTCCGAGCATGTCGCGATCCAGGGCGCCGGACCGCTCGGCATCCTGGCGGCCGCCGTCGCCCGGGTTGCGGGCGCCCGCACCGTCAGCGTC
>LNAP01016559.1_pt1 | contig 18747 bp, 19 predicted proteins | sample 602601 | NCBI WGS metagenome assembly LNAP01 (sample SAMN02440304, study PRJNA202911) | soil metagenome | biome: Subtropical and temperate rainforests or woodlands; isolation source: soil samples (1 kg each in a 20% v/v slurry with milli Q water) were... ...
AGACCCGATCACCGATACCGCGATGGTGGTGACGTTGGACCAGTTGCGCCCCTACGAGCTGGATCCGAGGCTGACGCGTAATCCGCTGTACGAGGAAATCAAGGCCTCCATCCGCCAGCGTGGACTGGATGCTCCGCCACCGATCACCCGTCGTCCCGGTGTCGACCACTACATCATTCGTAACGGCGGGAATACCCGCCTGGCGATACTGCGCGATCTGTGGAGCGTGACCAAGGACGAGCGGTTCTTCCGTATCGGCTGCCTGTTCCGCCCCTGGCCTGAGCGTGGCGAGATCGTTGCCCTGACAGGGCATTTGGCCGAGAACGAACTTCACGGTAGCCTGTCGTTTATCGAACGAGCTCTGGGTATCGAAAAAGTCCGTGAGCTCTATGAACAAGAAGATGGTAAGTCGCTGTCGCAATCGGAGCTTGCCCGACGCCTCAAGGCTGATGGCTACCCCGTACCCCAGCCCCACATCAGCCGCATGCAGGAGGCCATCCAGTTCCTGCTGCCAGCGATACCGAGCGTGCTCTATGCCGGCTTGGGACGCCCCCAAGTCGAGCAACTGACCTACCTGCGTAGAGCCGGTTCCAGGATCTGGGATGCGCGCGTCACCAAGAACAGTCTAAGCATTGATTTTGCAACGCTGTTCCAGGATGTCCTGATGGTATTTGACTCCCCAGGGAGCTTTACGGCGCAGCGGGTGCAAGATGAGCTGATCGGCCAGATGTCCGAGTTGCTCGGGGTGGACTATGACACGCTGGTGTTCGAAATCACCGATTCCGAGCTTACTAGTGAACCGAACACACCGCCAGGTACGGAGACCACAGGGTCGGTCTCCACGACCAAGCCAACATCTCCATCCGTAGTCGCACCGCCCACGTCATCATCCACACCGCGGGTAACAGAGGCCCCCAGGATACCGGCAAGCGATATCCTTTCGATTCAAGAGGGGCCTGCGACACATCCTCCGGCCGACGTGAATGACGATCAATATGCTAAGGACGATCACTCGGCCTTACTTCAGGAGCATATCGTCTCACCTGCCGAGACCACCGAGCGCCTACAGTCGATCCAACGATTGGTGACCGACCATGTCGGCGAGACGCCACCTGATTTCGAAACCAGCGTGCTGCAGGCCATCCCTGTTCAGGCAGGCGGTCTCTACCCCATCTCGGATGTCTGGTACATCGATCCCGGCCTCGATACGCCGGATCGGCTGCGCGTCCACATCGCTCAGTTCGCGCGTGAGATCGCCAACGAAGCGGGTCTGGAAGAGGCCATTGTCGCCTGCGACGAGGGCATCGGCTTCACATGCGCGGGAATATCTACCGATGAGAACACGCACTCAAATCTCCGTGGTGCATTACTGCTGCATAGCCTGAGCGTTCCCTACCAGCCGGACCGGACTCCGCCTTTACGGATGCCCGGGGATTTGGGCGCTCTTCTGCTGGGGCTGGAACACATCCCTTCATCACAACCTACCGCTCGATTGAGCGATACGAGCCTGGTGAAGCTTTTCCGCTTGGTGCGACTCGCCCGGCGACTGCTGGACATCGAGGCGGACATCACTGATGGCGATGCCACCCTGAACGGATCATGAGGGCGCCGACCATGCCCGAACCGCATCCGCTCAATCAGGCCGTCATCGCGCAAGCGCTCCACGATTTGCGCAATGGCCAGTTGCGCCGGGCCAAGTCCATGGGATTTGACGATGCTGCTCTGGATGCACTCAAGCATCCGGCCATGGCCAGCCTCCTGGCCAACGCCACCGTCTCATGGTGTTCCGTGAGCGTGAATTCGGAAGTGCTGCGACGCCTTCTGAGCCAGGTAGACAATCTCTCACGGGAAATCGAGGAGATCGATCGGTTCCTGCGACTGGGTGCGAGCACAGAACTCATCAGCAGATTTTATGGCCTGAACCATCAGGAAATCGCCCTCAGGCGCGACGTTATCGGGCTACCGAAACGCAAGGGCCGGCATCCGGTTCTGACAGAAGAGCAGGACTCCGATCTCTGGCATCGCTGGTCTGGAACCGTAAAAGAGCGTGGCACTGCGCTGACCGACGACATGGCCATGCTTGCCATTACAGCCGATCTTGCGGAGTCTACGGGCCTGCCCATCTCAGTCATTTGGAGCGCTATCCGAGGGTGGATTGATGAAGGGCTGGTCTGATGATCAGTCCACGTCACTCGCGCGGTCCCGTATCCCTGGGGGAGTTGTTCGACCAGGCGCTGCAGCATATGCCGCCTCCCCCGACCATGGCAGCGGCACCACCAGCTCCGTCTGATGGATTTATCTTCAGTGGCAATCGTCATGACAGCGTGCCACGTGCGTTGTTGCTGGACAATCGACTGACCCCGCTTGAACGAAACGCCTGGCAAGTCTTCCGTCTGCTGCTCAATGATGACGGGGTCACGGCCTTTCCCACTTATGACCAGCTCGCTCCCTGGCTGGCCTCAATACCGTGTACGGCGCGCGCATCCCATGAAACTGTCGCCCGCACGCTGACCTTGCTAAGGCTGACGCGCTGGATCAGCCTGGTGCGTCGCAGGCGTGACCCGAAGACCGGACGGATGTTGGGTAACCTCTATGTGTTGCACGATGAACCCCTGACGCCCTATGAAGCCATCCAGCTCGACGCCGATTATCTGAGGCTGGTCAGCCGGTCCTTGGCCCACGCCAGCAAGTCCATCCAGCGCGTCGGCGTGCATGTGCTGAAAGAAATGGCTGAAGATCCGTTGCTCAGCGGCCAACTGCTTCCCACCCGGTTACAGGTACTGTCGCAGCGCCTGGCCGCGCAGGGTTGGGTTCAGACGGCGACTTATCCACAGCCTGGGGATGCCCACAATTCCGAAGAAGGGCCAGAAAGCCTTCTTCGGAATCAGCCGCGCCCGACTTCGGAATCCGAAGCAGGCGAAAAGCCTAGTAAATCCGGCTCACTTCGGAATCCGAAGACCGATAGTACTGTACGTAAAGAAAAAGAAATAAAAGAAGTACGTACTGTACCGCGCACGCACGAGTTGGGAATGCTTCGCTGTCACTCAAAGCAGAGCAGCAATCAGGCGCACTCGCCGCCCTACAGCCCGTGGATACGCAGTTGCATCAGGCTGTCCTCGACGAATGGGATGCCCGCTGCCAAGCCAGCACGGTACACAATCCCGCCGGGTACTTGTTCGGCATCATCCAGAAAGCCATGCGTAGCGAGTTCCGCGCCTGGGCTGGGCAGAAGACTCCCAGCGTCACGACAGCACCAGAGTCGCCCCCCCCGAAATCACCGCCACCTGCGGACCCCGCCGTGGCATTGGAGCATATCGCCCGCCTGCGGGCACTGATGCGTCTGCCCTGAATGCAACCGCCCCAGCTCTTCGGGATGATGACCAGGATGCCATGACTCGATCTGTCCAAACGCTGCGCCGGCCTGCGCGTGCGCCCACCGAGTGTCAGGGTCGCCTATACCACGGGTATAGCTGAACACACGGCCTTCCCTGCAATGCATCACTTCCAGCTCCGGGTCATCAGCATGGAGGAGTCCACCGAAGTCCATAGCCGCCTATACCACTGGTATAGTTGAACACACTGCCTTCCCTGCAACGCATCACCTGCAGCTCTGGGTCATCAGCATGGAGGAATCCACCGAAGTCCATAGTCGCCTATACCACTGGTATAGTTGAACACACTGCCTTCCCTTCAATGCATCACCTCCGACCCAAGAGGCATTCGCAGGAAGAGTCCACCGAAGGCCATGGTCGCCTATACCACTGGTATAGCTGAACAAACTGCCTTCCCGCAACGCATCGCCTGCAGCCCCTGGATCCACTGCAGGAAAAGTCCACCGAAAGCCATGGTCGCCTATACCCCGGGTATAGTTGAACACGCAGCCTTCCAGAAACTGCGAAGGGCAATGGTCACGATATACATCTCACAGCCGGTCAGCCCCGGCGAAGTGCAAGACTTCACGGCAGCGGTGTGAACGCCTAAACAGGCATTCATGCGGTGCGGTTTGATGACTGACACCCTTCCGGTCAATGCCGATGCTGGCGACTCGTTTCCTCAGCGAGAGTCGTCACGATGGCCACCGAACCCGAATCTTCCCTGCAGTTGAACCTTGGGTCACTGCGCAGCGCCATGTCGCTGACGCTGCATACCCACCATGCATCCCGCATCTGGCACGGACGCGCACCCTCCGAGGGCAAACCCGGTATTGTCGGGCTCAACGGCTTTGTCGCCATCATGACCAAGCTCAAGCGCGGCGCCGAGCAGGATGATCCCTACTCCGACTGGTGGATGCTGCGCATTGAGGACAAGCTCAGCACCACCAAAGAACAGCTTCAGGCCTTACGCGAACAGGTTGATCAGGCGCTGGCCGATGTGCCGGCTGCACTCAACCTGGGCGAGAACCTCAACGTCCAGCCGGTAAAGCTGCCGCTGTTCGTGGCCTCGCAACTCGGCTTCATGGCGGTCTATCTGCTGGCCGACTACGACGACCTGGCCCGGCGCCTGATCCTGGCGCATCACACCGCCCTGATCGACCGAAGCACCCTGGAGCGCTGGCTCAATGAGGGCGCGCATGCGCTGCGCAGCCTTTTCAGCCTGGCGCAGCAGTACCGTTACTCCGGCACGAAACGTGACGATTTTGCCACGAACAACGCCGTGGCGCGCGCGGCCCTGGAGAAGTACGGCGAACTGCCGCAGGACGTGCTCGAAGGCACACGCCGTTCACGCTTTGCGCCACCGTTTCTCCATCGCCCTCCTCCGACATCCGCGCCAGGCCTGTCGACAGTTTCAGAGGTTGCGCCAGCCAACGACACTGACACCGTTGAACCAGGCATATCAAACGAGGAAGGCCTGGACGGCGGTACGCCTGCGTCTGTCGACGGTGAGGACCACCCAGCATGATCGCACCCAACCGCTTCTTGGCACTGGAACAGGCGGACTTCCAGAGGCTGGAACACGCAGGCTACCTAAAAGGCCTTTTAAAACCTTTTAAAGGTAATGGGGAGCTTGCGACCTGGGCCAGCCAGTGCCAAGCGATGCGGGACGAGCTGATCGGACTGGCGCAGCGCAAGGTGCTGTCGCAGGCCCGCAGCCACCCCTTCAACCTCCTTCCCGTGCAACTGGCCCAGCAAACCACTGGCGCAGGCACGACCTTTCTGCGCTGGCGCAACCTTGATCGCTCGCGCATGGGCACAGCGCTGTGGGAGGAACAGCTTGCCAGCCCCGGCACACCGGCATCACTGATCGACGACCTCTACGCCATGGAGGTGCAGCGCATCGTGCTGAACCTGCAGATCAGCCTTACCCACAGCATCGCCCGGCAAACCTCGGAGTGCGCCAGCAAACTGGCCCACGTCGAGGGGACTTACCAACGGCGTGTCCACGCCATCCCCCCCAAGGAGTCACACTCATGAGCACGCATTTCTACGGCGAAGGCAACATCGGTTCAGCGCCAGACTTTCGCGAGTTTCCCAACGGCAACAACGAGCCGCGCAGGCTGTTGCGCCTGAATGTCTATTTTGACAACCCTATTCCAACCAAGGACGGTTTTGAGGACCGTGGCGGATTCTGGGCGCCGGTCGAAATCTGGCATCGCGATGCCGAACGCTGGGCTGCGCTGTACCAGAAGGGTATGCGCGTCTTGGTCGAAGGTCGGGCGGTGAAAGACGATTGGGAGGATGCGGATGAAAACGAGCGTGTGACCTTCAAGATCGAAGCGCGCCGCGCTGGCATCCTGCCTTATCGCATTGAGTCTGTCGTGCTCGGGGCCAAGCCTGCTGCAGCGGAGCCAGCCGAGAACGAGTGATTATTCCCGGCCTGCGTGCACCTTTCCCGTTGAGCGATTGCGCCAACCACCAGTCGCTCACCGGGCAACAGCCAGCGTCCATGGAGGTCCACTGAGATCCGCAGTTCGCGGCACATGGAGAAGCTCCCGGAGAACCAACCTACGGCCTCCATTCGCTGCCCTATGGCTTCCAGCTACTCTTGCAGACGCTCCTCGCTTGCCACATCAGTCCAGATTCTCCGCGATATGGAATACAAGCTTGAGCGGTTCCTTGCTGTCGACTATCTGGTACATCAGATCCCGTTTGCTTCTGGGCAACGTTTTCGCACATCGCTTTGCCGTATCACGCACGGCTGCATCGGTGCCGTGAATAGTCGCCGCCAACAGCAGCACCAGGTATGCATCGGTAAGCGTCTTCGCCATCACCTCAGTCTCATTGCATGACGCTCATCCGGTTGCATAGCGCCCTAACTATCTCGGAATCATGTCAAGTTGTTCCACTGACGTCCACTGCGGTCGCTGTAGCGATGCGTGACGATACGGTCGCGGCTCTGACGTACGACCTGCTCGACGCGTCTGAAAACACCCTTTCATAGCGCAAACGTCGACCGATCACGCCCACTCCCGCTGAATACGGCGCAACAGGGGTTCGGTTTGGTTTTCGACACATACGCTGATCGCAGGCATCAATGATCCCGTGTCCCTCCTCTCCCAGGGACGGTGCAGTTATCCCAGTGTTGACCTGAAGTCATGAGGAGGTCCCATGCGTCTGCCCTTCGAGCTCGATCCGCAGATCATCCACCACATCATTTACAGCCAGGCGGGGTCCATCGGCAAAGCCCTCATCGAGTTGCTGATGAATTCGGTCGATGCCAGCGCCAGTGCCGTGCATCTGTCGCTGTCGCGCACCGGATTCAGCTGCAGCGACGACGGCCAGGGCTTTGCCAGCCGCGAAGATGTCGTTCGCTACTTCGGCCGGTTCGGCACGCCACACAATGAAGGTGACGCGACGTATGGCCGTTTCCGCCTCGGGCGCGGCCAGATCATGGCCCATGCCGCGACAGTCTGGCGCTCCAATGCCTGGATGATGACCGTCAATACCCGTGCGATGGGTTATCACTACGACCTAGACGACCTCCAGGACGCGTCGCCGGGCTGCTCGATCTCCGGCAACTGGTACGAAGTCCTGAGTGATGCAGAACTGATGTCGGCGATCCAGGAGGTTCGGGATTTGGTGCGTTACACCCCCGTCAGCGTGGTTTTGAATGGCCAGCGCATCACCCGCGATCCCCTTACAGAGCGCTGGGACGCCGAGGACGAATTCGCCTGGTATCGCGTGAAAGCGGACGGCGCGGTCTCCATCTACAACCAGGGCGTACTGGTGCGTCACGACCCCGCGCATATGTGGGGCGCCGGCGGCCTCATCGTATCCAAGCAGGCCGTAGGCCTGAACGTCTCTCGCACCGAGATTCTGCGCAAGACCTGTCCGGTGTGGAAAGCCATTGCCAGGCAATTTGGCCAGATGGCTGACCAGATCGCATCCCGCCTTGGCGATCATCGCAAGACCGAAGCGCGTCGTGAAAAGTCCGCGCGGGCGCTGCTTTCGGGCGATGCCAATATCGTCCAGATATACTCACGGGAAGAGGTCGTCACGCTTCTGCCCGGCAAGCGGCACGTGTCGCTTGAGGGCTTTCTGCGCAAATGCCGCTACAGCCATCACCAGCGGCAAGGCGGCAGGTTCGCGGTGGTCGATAACGCCTTCGAGGTCCCGAAGGGTGAAGCCATCGCCCGCGAAGGTATCGCCGTGATCATTCACCCCGCCACACTCGACCGCTTCGGCTGCTACAGCGCACAGGACTTCGTCGACTGTATCGTGCGAATCCATGCAAACCTGAAACAGGACGTGGAACTGAACGGCACACAGTACTGGCTCAACGGCCTCTTCGTTCCGGACTTGCTGGCTTTCTCCACACTGCGCGACGCGTTCATTGAGCGGACCCGTATCTTGACGGAAAAGGATGCGCTTGATCGCGAGACACGCCGCGCCTGGACGGCGTTGCGCTGGTGCCTGCATCACTACGCCGCCTTGTGCACGAGTGGTCGGCCTGCATACGGGGGACAGGTCCGTGAGGGTAAATCGCTTCACATTCTGCTCGGACAGTCCAACATCGCCGAGGCGTGGACCGACGGCAGCAGTTACATCGCCATCGACGTCACCATTGTGAAGCGGCTCAAATCGAGTCCGCTCAGGGCCGCGGCCTACATCTTTACCCTCATCGAGCACGAGGTCGCCCACGAAGGAGACAGTCTTGATTGCGGCCATGATGAAGCGTTCTATCAGCGTTTCCATGACCTGGCGCTGCAGCACAGCGCGCAACGCCAGCGCTACATGCACCTGTGGCTGATGAAGTACACCACGAGCCTCGAGGGCGATGGAAAGCGAGCGCGCGGCGAGGCCTGGCGTGAACGCTATCTGGTCGGCCGTGCCGGCAGCGGTCGCGAGAAACGCGGCCTTCCACCTACCATCGAAGATGTCAGCAACGACCCTGTCGTCATCGACCCGGTTCCTGGCGAAAACATGGCCTTCATCGACTACCAGAACACGCTTCTTACTGTGGCTTACACCGGCTCCTCGGCACCCGACTGGTCGGAGGTACTGACGCGTGCCGAGGCTGACCAGAAGCTCATCGAGGCGCAGCACCGGGTTGACACAGCACAACGTGTCGCAGCGCAGATCAAGTACGACGAGGAAGAGACCACGTATTGGGCCGAGATCGAAGCCTATGAGAAAGCCCAGACCGACGAAGAGGCTGCACGGCAGCGATTCGCCACGCTATTCCATGTACAGGTCGAAGAGGTCGATCCTGACGCACTGTGCTACTTGCTGCGCGAGGATCTGAGCGATGACCAGCTTCATGTCCTGTGGACCGCAAAGCCCTGGGAGGCTGACGACCAGGAGGGCTCTGCCTATTACGAATTTGAAGACGGTGACCTCGATGAAGCCGACGGGCACACCGGTCGTCACCGGGCCTTCCCTGGCGATGACTATCTGAAGTGGCGTGAAGAACCCGATGCTTGATCCGAGGGCGGCTGTAGCAGTCTATGGTCGCCTTCAATGCGCCAGAGCCTGTCGGCCAGAAAAGCACCGGCCGCTATCAAACACCTCTATACCCAGGGTATAGCGCCATAGACGTCCACTGAACTCCCCGCGCGTGACCAAAACGAAGCGCCTTCTCTGACGATCTCCTGAACTGCCCTGGACTCAACTGCCGCCATCCTGCCTCCCTGGGCCAACAAGCCGGTCATTGTCAAATCCACCTTGATTGCTGTCTCTCACGGTCTCCCCGAACATGCTAATGCTCATTCAATGAACACCACGCCAACTCCGGGAGGCTGCATGCGCGTATATCTGTGCGAGAAGCCTTCACAAGGAAAAGACATTGCTCGCGTTCTGGGTGCCAGGCAACGCGGTAGCGGCTGCTACAACGGTAATGGTGTAGTCGTGACCTGGTGCATCGGTCACCTGATCGAAGCCGCACCACCGGAAGCGTACGGTGAGCAGTACAAGCGCTGGTCCATTGAACAGCTTCCCATTATTCCCGAGCGCTGGCGCAGCGAGGTCAAGGCCTCGACTGCCGCGCAATTCAAGGTCGTCAAACAGTTGCTCGGCCAGGCCACCGAACTGGTGATTGCCACCGATGCCGATCGCGAAGGCGAGATGATTGCTCGCGAGATTATCGATCTGTGCGGCTACCGTGGGTCCATTCAACGGCTGTGGCTGTCGGCACTGAATGACGCCTCCATTCGCAAGGCACTGGACGCGCTCAAACCGTCGAATGAGACCCTGCCGTTGTATTACTCGGCACTCGCGCGCTCTCGCGCCGATTGGTTGATCGGCATGAACCTCAGCCGGTTGTTCACGCTGCTTGGCCGCCAAGCCGGCTACCAGGGCGTCCTCTCAGTCGGTCGTGTGCAGACGCCCACGCTGCGTCTCGTGGTTGATCGCGACCGCGAGATCGCCCGGTTCGTGCCTGTTCCGTTTTGGTCCGTCGAAGTGCAGCTATCGCACGCCGGCAATTTTTTCACCGCGAACTGGATGGCGCCCGATGCCACCACCGATGCTGCAGGGCGGTGCCTGGATCAACGGGCCGCGCAGCAGGCATCAAGCCAAATCGGCGGCGCTCGTGAGGCGCAGGTGCTGTCGGTGGAAACCGAGCGGGTCCGCGAAGCCGCTCCTCTCCCGTTCGACCTCGGCACTTTGCAGGAGGTCTGCTCGCGCCAGTTTGGTCTCGACGTTCAGGAGACACTGGACATCGCACAATCGCTGTACGAGACGCACAAGGCGACCACCTATCCTCGCTCAGACTCCGGCTACCTGCCGGAGAGCATGTTGGCCGAAGTGCCGACGGTACTCAACGCCATGCTTGCCACCGATCCCGGCCTGCGCCCCTTGATCGACCAACTCGACCGCACCCAACGCTCACGCGCCTGGAACGATGCGAAAGTCACTGCTCACCACGGCATCATTCCGACGCTGGAGCCAACCAACCTTTCTGCCATGTCGGAGAAGGGCTCATCCGTTCGCATTACCTGGCGCAATTTCTACCTCACCATGAATTCGACAGAACAGTCGCCACGTTGTCAGCCGGCGGCCAGACACTGCAGGCGACGGGTAAGCAGGTTGCCGTCCTGGGATGGCAACGGGCGCTAATCAACAGCGGGCCGGGCACACCCGACGGTGCGGACGATGAGCCCGCCCAACGCAGCCAGATCCTGCCGCCGCTATCCGAGGGTACACATTGCCAAGTCGGCTCGGTCGATCTGAAAGCGCTGAAGACACTGCCGCCCAAGCCGTTCACGCAGGGGGAGTTGGTCAAAGCCATGAAGGGCGTCGCCAAACTGGTGACAGACCCCCGCCTGAAACAGAAGTTGAAGGAAACCACGGGCATCGGCACCGAGGCCACCCGAGCAAACATTATCAATGGCTTGTTGAGCCGAAGCTACCTGATCAAAAAAGGTCGATCCGTCCGCGCCTCCGACGCAGCGTTCACCCTGATCGACGCTGTGCCGGCTGCGATTGCCGACCCGGGCACGACCGCCATTTGGGAACAGGCGTTGGACATGATCGAAACCGGCCAGTTGACCCTGGACACCTTCATTGCGAAACAGTCGGCCTGGATCACGCAACTGATCCAGCAGTACAGCGGCACCACCCTGGCGATCCGGATCCCGGGAGGCCCTGCCTGCCCTCTGTGCGGCGGCGCTACACGCCAGCGAACCGGAAAAACCGGCCCCTTCTGGTCGTGCATCCGCTATCCCAACTGTAAAGGCACCGTAGCGATCGAATCGTCCGGTGGCAAACGAGCCGCTCCGCGCAAGCGTCGAGCCGCCCCCAAGGCGTCCTGAAGCTCGCCAGACACGTCCTGCCCCAGCCGCGTTTTCCAGCGGTTGTCAGGCCATGGCCCCGCTACCCGCGGGGCGTCCCAAGCATGTCCCCGCCTTCTGCAATGGCATGTCCCTCTCCTGCGACTCGCGTCGCCGAGAGGATTGAAGGTGCTTTCCTGACCGGCCAGATAATACGGCCTGCTGATCGGCACTCTCTACGTCCGGCCCGAAGGGTCTCCTGGCGCCTTGCATGCGAGATGTCAGGAGACCCTTCGGGGACGACGGTGCTCGCCTCCGGTGCCCGCCGGTGAAATAACGGGCTCCTTTTGTGCGCGGATGTGCGCCGAAAGATATCGACCCCAGCCACGAAACGGGTCGGGTGCGATCTGCTCCAGCGACAGGCGCTGACGACGGCCAGAGTCCCTGCGACAGCCACAGGTGGTTTCTCTGTCCCCCGCTGGAGGCGTGCTGCCTCCGGCGCCTTGTTCCTTTCCTCTCCTTCCTCAGCTTGCACACGGCCTGCCACGCGGTCCGAGCGGCATTAGGTGCCCTGGGGCAAAAGACCGACGAGTTGGCCAGCATTCGCGGCGTGACCTTACCAGTTGATGGCGAAAAAATTAGTGGCGCACAGCTGTACGATGCCCATTGCAGCACCTGTCACCAGCCTCAGGGGCAAGGCAGTTTCGAGGGTGGCCTGCCATCGCTGCTGCACAACACTGCGGTTGGGCGCAGCAATCCCAACAATCTGGTGATGGTGATTCTGGACGGCGTCAAACGCGGCGCTTATGGCGAGGACATCAGGATGCAGGACTTCGCCAGAAATCTCAGCGACCAGCAGGTGGCAACACTGGCCACCTATCTGACCGGTCACTACGGCAACGCGGACGTCAAAGTCAGCGCGGCTCAGGTCAAGGTGCTACGGGACGGTGGACCTGTGTCGCACCTGGGGGCGTTGGCCCAGGGCGCGATCGCACTGGGTGTCATCGTGGTGATCCTGCTGGTGATTTGATGGGTACGACGTAGACGTCAGTCATAGCGTCTGGCGCGTTCGTTGTCTCTCTAGGAGGGAGAGGCAACGACAAGTAGCCAAGCGGCTATGGATACCATCAAGCTATCAGTCGAGGTGTAAGTAAGCGGGTCCCAGCCAATTACGCTCAACCCTCATTCTGCCGAACTGCTCATGAACGGCAATGGCCCGCCCTTTTGCCGGAGTGGGTGCACTTCACCCGCGCAAGCTGGGGCAACGTGAGCGCCAAATAGGGTATCTGCTTGGCCAGTGCGCAAGGACGACATGAAGGCCGGGAGATGTCGAACCACAGATAACTGCCCTGCTATCTACGTGACGGCTAATTCCAGCACCTTGACGTTCGGGGTGCCGTTATGACACCTCACGAAGTCATCGAGAAGAACGTGCACGACGAGCTGGTTAAGCGGGGCTTCAAGGAAGGCCTCTGCTTGTCGGTGTCGCGCCACGCTGTCGACTATTACCGCCAGCGCAGCATGTTCAAGAAAAACGTCATTGCAGATATATTGGCCTGGTCGAAGAACCAGGCGAAGGAAATGTCGCGCACCCTCACCTATTACCCAGAACACATCGGTAGACGGGTAGTTGTCACGGTTTAAAACCTTGGTAGGTCGCTGATCATTCTGCCTGGATTAGCACGCTCTTCAATTACGGTCACCTCACCACTTGGCAAGTGCGCCTCCAGAAGCTTTCCACCGGACACCGTCCCGATGCCCGCTTCGAATGTCATCTCAACAACGTTGCCATCGCGAATAGCCGCAATGATGTCTTCCATCGAAGCTATGTGCGGCTTTTCAAGACATCTTCCCCTGTTGACGCTGGGATCAACCTTTGCCCACATGAAGAGCTCCATTTCTTCCTCATCGTTGATTCGAACGGATGTCACCACATAATGCGTCATAGGGTCACCTTGAAGGTTTTACCTTCTCGATCCGATCAACCTCTGCATAACCCCTCACCTATTGAGCTGCACGCCGGGAGGCTGTCGCTTAAGCACCGCGACGCAATAACGAAACGCTGCAATCGTAGGTCGATATCATAGGCGCCGGATCAGTTTTTCGATGCATCTCAAGCCATTGCCTTGTGCGCTCGATATCAAAAGACTCTTTCTTTGCCGTCAAATCCGCAACAAGGTTCCCGGAGACCCGGAAGTGACCGCACCCAGCTGGACACCTGACCTCCGACCAGTCTCCAAGCGAATGAAGGAGCTGAGCGTCAGCCGTGCAGATTAAGCACTTCATATTCGGGCTCCATATCAATGACCAATCAACTGTAGCCGATCCTCGGCGAGGTATCCCTATGCTCACAGAAAACAAAATCGCTGAGTCGGCACCGAGGCTGGCAACCGGCGCGAGCCTCAACGCAACAACGTGGGCCGATTTCGTTCAGCGCCTGTGTCACGACTGCGTCGGTGGCTGCCGCACAGAAAGACCTATCGGCAAGGACCTCCGCGAAACGCAAGACAGTCGGAGAGGAAGAGCTACGGATGCATGCCCGACAAGGCACGCGAAACGTACTTGCAGATCTGATGGAGTGGCACGGTACATCTGAGCAGGGCGAGGCCATGACCCTGGCCCTGCATCACTTACACGCCCTTGGCCCGAAAGGGGCTGCGCCGTTCTTTGCCCCTCCGCGACACGAATACGTCATACCTGAAAACGTGTCGAAAAAGTTGACGCGAGCCTATCAGCGCGAATCGCTGCGCATCTGCCGCGACGAATAACCCAAATTCAAAAGTCGCATCCGGTCACGGAGGGCGGCGACATGTAAGCGATGTCAGGCCAGTTTGATCAGCACCACCGAAACATCATCCCGGGCCTGCCGTAAATCGCTGGCATCCTGATTAAGCCGATGGACAATGCCCAGTAGTCGCTGACACAGCAGTTCGTCACCGAGCTGATCAATCGCTCGCATGACATCAACCGCAGCGGCCTCGTTATTGGCTGCTACAGCGTCCAGTGTTTTGCGCAGGTTTCGTATTGATCGGTTCACTTCAATAGCCCTCATGAATCAGGCCTACACCCTATGACGGCAATGCTTCCTTTTAATTTCAGTCGCTCAGCTTCGGATGAGCGGCGCCTGACCGAGATACCTCATGAGCACATTTTGCAGTATTTGGCATGACCCGAGCTGTCGCCCTGGCTGAGACCAAGAAACGCACCAAAGGCACCCGCAAGAATGTTCAGGCGCCAGGCGGCGTCGAGCAAATCCACTGACTGAATGGCTGGCCCTGGTCGAGAGGAAGACCGCGCAAAAAATGGGGGGGACGGTTCTCCGGGTCTCTCCGCTTTTTGATGCACCCCAGTACGCCGAGCAGTTCATGAGATGGCCCGCAAGACGATCCAATGCCGCGACATGCGGATCAGGTCAAAGGCAGTGCTGACCGACGCGAAGGACAAGCCAGTTATCAATCTGAAAACGAAGGCGCCGAAGGTCGGCTTTGCGGACTGGCCACCGAAGCACATCGCCGCGAGAGATATCTGTAATCGGGAGATCACCCAAACAGGGGAGCATGTCTTTCTTCAGGCACCTGCTCGCCTGCCCTGCGCTTTTCGCTTTTCGCTTTTCGCTTTTCGCTTTTCGTGAATCTTTTGCTTCGTGCTTAAAGAATGCGCCAGATCTGGGTGCTTGAAAAACATCAAACCTGGCGGGTTAGGGCCATTGGAATCGATTTTTCAACCGCCTGTTACTGGTTCAGGGCCTAATTTTCCGTCACAAGGGGTTCTGCCCAAACGCCTCGACCAGGTAATCGATCATCACCCGCACTTTGGCCGGCGGTCGACGATCGGGTGGGTAGACGGCGTGGATGCCGCCCAGGGCGTAGGTCGGGTGATCGAGTTGCAGGGCGACCAGTTCGCCGCGCTGCAGGGCACCGGCGACGATGAAACTTGGCTGGTAGATCAGTCCCTGGCCGGCTACTGCGGCGGCAAGCAGGGCATCGCCATTGTTGGCCGAGAGGTCGCCATTGATGGCCACGCGCACGCTGCCGTCACGGCCGAAGGCCCATTCCTTGCCCCCGGCCCAGGATGACAGGGTGTAGCCCAGGCAGTTGTGCTGGGCCGCCGAGGTACGCCGCGACGGTCGAGATAACCGGGCGCGGCGCAGACCACTTCCGAGCACTCGCCGAGCTTGCGCGCCTGCAACGGACTGTCGCTCAGCCTACCGATGCGGATAGCCAGATCCCAGCCGCCATCGATCAGGTCGACCACGCGGTCGGTCAGTCCCAGTTCGATTTTCAACGCCGGATGCCTGTGGCTGAAGTCGGGCAGCAGCGGTGCGATGAAGCGGCTGCCAAACGACAGCGGCACGTTCATGCGCAGCAATCCGCGTGCCTCGACGCGTTGCGACGCGGCGCTGGCTTCGGCCTCGTCGATCTCCGGCAGAATGCGCTGGCAGGCTTCCAGGTAATCGCTGCCGGCCTCGGTCAGGCTCAGGCGACGTGTGGTGCGGTGCAGCAATTTCACCCCCAGTCGCGCTTCCAGTGCATCGACATGCTTGGTGGCCATGGCCGGGGACATATCGAGTTGACGCGCGGCAGCGGACAGGCTGCCGGCGCTGGCGGTGCGCACGAACACACGCATGCCGGTGACGCGATCGAGCATGGTTATTTCCTTCTGTTGGCAGGAAGTGAAATCCGTTATTGATGGATTATCAGCATAAATGCAGCAAGCGATACTGGACACATCGAATTAGACCTGCGCGGAGAGCCGCCATGACCTCGAATACCCGCTCCACTTCCCGCATGCCGACGCTGTTCGTGCCCCACGGCGCGGGCCCCTGCTTCTTCATGGACTGGAATCCGCCTACGGCCTGGAACCGTATGGCGGAATTCCTCAAGAGCCTGGCGAACACCTTGCCCGAGCGGCCCAAAGCCATCGTACTGGTCTCCGCCCATTGGCTGGAGCCGGTCTTCAGCGTGACCAGCGCCCAGCGCCCGGCGCTGATTTACGACTATCACGGTTTCCCGCCGCACACCTACGAGCTGCGCTATCCGGCCCCCGGCGAGCCGCAGTTGGCGGCACGCATCGCCGCGCTGCTCAGTCAGGCGCAGCAGCCCGCCCAGGAAAACCCGGAGCGCGGCTTCGACCACGGCATGTTCATTGCGCTGAAGCTGATGTTCCCCGACGCCAACGTCCCGGTGGTGCAACTGTCACTGCGTCATGATCTCGATGCCCAGGCCCACCTGGACGCTGGCCGTGCGTTGGCGCCGCTGCGTGACGACGGCGTGCTGATCATTGGCAGCGGGATGAGCTTCCACAACATGCGCGGCTATGGCGACCCACGTTTCGGGCCGATTTCCGCCGAGTTCGACCGCTGGCTGGTGGAGGCCGTCGAGTCCGAGCCGGCGCAGCGCGAGCAGGCCCTGGCCAACTGGGCGCAGGCGCCTTCGGCGCGGTTGTGCCATCCGCCGCGCGCCGAGGAGCATCTGCTGCCGCTGATGCTGGCCGCCGGGGCGGCGGTCGAGGACGCCGGTCAGTGCATCTTTACCGACCATGTGATGGAAACCACGCTGTCGGCTTTCCGATTCAGCTAATTCACCCAGGAGACAGAACATGATCATCAATCTTTCCGGCAAGACCGCCATCGTCACCGGCTCCACCGGCGGTATTGGCCTGGCCATCGCCAAGGGGCTGGCCGATGCCGGTGCCAGCGTGGTCATCTGCGGCCGTCAGCAAGACCGCGTCGATGCGGCACTGGCTCAACTGCGGGTCACCCAGACCGGTGCACAGGCCCGCGGCGTGGTCGCGGATCTGGGCACCGCTGCCGGTTGCCAAGCACTGATCGTCGCCGAGCCTCAGGCCGACATTTTGATCAACGATCTGGGCATTTACGGCGTCAAGCCGTTCTTCGACATCAGCGATGCGGACTGGGAGGAAATCTTCCAGAGCGGCGTGCGTCTGGCGCGTCACTATGCCCGGGGCATGCAAGAGCGCGGTTGGGGACGGATTCAGTTCATCTCCAGCGAATCGGCGCTGAACATCCCCGGCGAAATGGTCCATTACGGCGTCAGCAAGGCGGCCCTGCAGGGCCTGTCGCGTGGTCTGGCCAAGGTACTGGCCGGTAGCGGCGTGACCGTCAACACCATCCTGCCGGGGCCGACCCGCACCGAGGGCGCCATCGCCTTCATCGAAAACATGGCGCGGGAACGCGGTGTGTCCGCGACGGAAATGGAGGTATTGTTCCTTGCCGAAAACCGTCCGTCGAGCCTGATTCGCCGATTCGCCAGTCCCGAGGAGGTCGCCAACCTCTGTGTCTACGCCGCCTCACCCCAGGCCAGCGCCACCACCGGCTCGGCCTTGCGCGTCGAGGGTGGTATCGTAGAAAGTATCGCCTGACTAACCGTTGTCCTTCGCCACGCCGCAACCGGCGGAGGCGATTCACACGAGGTTCATCATGTTCGTTTCAACTGCTCAGATCGCCACGGACAATCCGCAACGACTGATCACTCGTCTGTGCAAGCACTGGGGTCACAAGTTTCCGGTCAGCTTCGAGGCACTCCAGGGCGAGATCCAATTGGGTCTTGGCCGCTGCCTGTTGCAGGCGCAGGACAATGCGTTGGATGTGCGCCTGAATGCTGCCGATGACGAGCAATTGCAGCGCCTGGAAACGGTGGTCAGCGATCACCTGCAGCGCATGACGACAAAACCCCTGCCGACGTTCGACTGGCAGCGTCAGGCGTGACCGGGCAGCCAGGCCTCATGGACACCTGCACTACAACTTCTAAGGAGCCAATCAATGGTTAACGATACAGCGCACCGCTACGGCGGCATTACCCGGCTCTTGCACTGGGCGATGGCACTGCTGATCGCGCTGCAGTTCCTCAAGCTGGGCGACCGCATCAATGACGGCGAACACTGGATCGGCCAGACCCTGGTGCCCTGGCATATTTCCGTCGGTGGCCTGCTGCTGGTGCTGATCGTGCTGCGCCTGTTCTGGGCGCGGGGACAGCGGCAGCAACGCCCGCAGCCTGTCGGGCCGACCGCGCTGCTGGTCAAGGCCGGGCATGGTTTGCTCTATGCCTGCATGCTACTGATGCCGGTCAGTGGGATTCTGTTAATGCTCGGCAAGGGCTACGGGCTGAAAGTCTTCGGGGTACAACTGGTCGCCAAGACCGGGGTGGAAACCGGCTGGATGGCCAGCCTGGGCAGCCTGCATTCGCCGCTGGCCTGGCTGTTCGTCGCCCTGGTGCTGGGGCATATCGCTGCTGCGTTGTTCCACCACTTCGTCCAGAAGGACGATACGCTCAAGCGCATGGGCGGCTGAGTCAGCCCAATCCGTTATACGTCAGGTAGGCCGTTGCAACCGTCCGGGTGTTCCCCGCGGCGATTCACGGGCAGCTGGACGATGGCGCTTTGGATCTATGCAGGTACTGTGGTTCCCATGGCCATGGGTGGACTGATGATGGTCCGGCCAGGTCGCTACCTTGAGGACAAGCTCATCTAGCAGCATGCTGCTTCTGACTTGGCAGATCGATGGTCAGAACTCGACGATTCCGTCGAGTTCACCCGTCTTATCCGGTTAGTGTCACCCCGGCCTTTGCCCAGGGGTAGCGGGG
>LNAP01002406.1_pt1 | contig 18742 bp, 18 predicted proteins | sample 602601 | NCBI WGS metagenome assembly LNAP01 (sample SAMN02440304, study PRJNA202911) | soil metagenome | biome: Subtropical and temperate rainforests or woodlands; isolation source: soil samples (1 kg each in a 20% v/v slurry with milli Q water) were... ...
CCGGACCGAACGCCAAAGCCCATTTAGCCAAAAGAGGGGCCAAAACAATAATCCCGAATACCGCGACTACCGACCCGCAAAAGGCAGACCAGGCAGACAATGACAATGCAACATTGGCCAAACCTTGCCGTGCCAAAGGATAGCCATCAAGCGTAGTCATAATGGCGCTGGCTTCGCCAGGTACATTAATCAAGATGGATGTAATCCGCCCACCGTATTCGGCCCCCACATACACTGCTGCCAGCAAAATAAGTGCTGTCTCGGGCGGCAAGTTCATGGCAAACGCAATGGGAATTAACATGGCCACGCCATTAATCGGCCCCAGGCCTGGCAAAACTCCCACCATTGTGCCGATAAACGAGCCAATTGCAGCAACCAACAGATTTTGCCAGGATGCAGCGACGTTAAACCCGATTTCCAGGTGGCTTAGAATTTCATTCATACGAATTCTCTCAAGATACCAAGTGGCAACACCACATCTAAAATCCGGTCAAACAATATGAAGAAGAACACGCTCATTACCAGACCGCCGATCAACACCTTTATCCACTTGCCACTAAAGAGCCGGCCAACAAACACGGTCATCAACGTCGTAGCAACAATAAATCCCAACATTTGAAAGAAATAGGCATAGGCGGCACAAACACCCACCATTACCGTAATCCGCCCCGTAGCACCAGGCGGATTGGGTTCCGACGGATTACCACCTTTATAAGTAAGCCAAAGACCGCACATAGCAATAATGGCCGCGATCAACAAAGGAAACGCACGCGGTCCAACCGGCTCGTAAGAAAATGGGGCTTCGATATCCCAGCCCAACCACACCATTAGGGCGGCAAAAACAAGCGCGCAAACGCCTAATATTCGATCATTCATAATATGAAGTTCCGACCAAGAGTCGTGATACAAAAGGAATCCGCGCACAGTCTTTGATATTAAGTTCTTGGTTCAAAACTAAAACCGTGTTGCGCGGATTGGCTGGATTAGCAAGAAAGCTGATGATTGTTTCAATAACAAACGCGACAGCGCTTGTCAGTTAACCCAGCCTTAATACAGCTTATTTTTTCATTAAGCCAAATGAATCAGCCAGTTCTTTGTAGAACTCAACGCGTTCTTTGACATAAGTGTCCAGCTCGGCGCCCGTTTTATTGAACGGGAACAACCCTTGCTGTTTCTGTAATGCTGCGAACTTAGGGCTGGCCTGGGTGTTGTCAAATGCCTTGACCCACCAGTTGTATTGCTCGTCAGTGACTTTGGGCCCTACATAGAAACCACGGATAATAGGCCAGTCAATGTTATATCCTTGTTCTTTAGCAGTTGGAATATCGGCAAGCTTGCCAGGCAAGCGTTCGGTATTAAACACAGCTAGCAAGCGAATCGGTGCGCCACCTTCAAGCATGGTGAACGCTTCCGCGGCGTCGCCCATATAAGCCTGAATATGTCCACCGCGTAACGCGGTTATAGCCTCGCCGCCGCCCTCAAATGCCACGAAACGCATTCTTTTGTAATCGACTCCGGCCGCTTTAGCAGTTAGTGCTGCTTTCATCCAGTCTTGACTGCCCACCGTGCCACCAGCGGCTAAAACGATTTTGCTCGGATTTTCCTTAAAAGCATCCATTAGCTCTTTAAGACTTTTATAGGGAGAGTCGTCGCGTACGATAACAACGCCATAGTCAGCGCCAATGCCCGACAGCCAGCGCACGTCATTCACGTTGTATTTGCCAAATTTTCCCTGGGCCAGGTTCAATAACGAGCCACCCGAAAAAGCAATAATGGCGCCAGGTTCAGCTGGTTTTTGTGCAACAACATGGTTATAAGCTACAGCGCCAATACCACCGGGCATATAAACAATACGCATCGGCTCTTTAAGCTGCCCGGCTTGTTTCAAGGCTTCTTGCGCCAATCGGCATGTAAGATCAAAACCACCGCCGGGTTGGGCTGGAGCAATACATTCCGGACGGCGGGGTTCTTCGGCAGCGGCGGTCGACATCGCCATCAAGGAACTTGCACTAAGCAAAACTCCGGCTATCAAGCCAGGAACAAGGGATTTTTTCATTGTCATCTCCGATAAGAACATATACAGGTTGATACCCGTCTTTTTATTGCCTAAGCTTGGCAAGTTCATACCGTACAAAAATTAGCTTTCCAAACCCTTTCAACTTGCTTGTTTTTTATTTAAACCCTTGCTTTATCAGCAAAATCTAGGGTAAATACCAGTGTAGCCCGGCACCCTTTTTGATCATTCAGCGTTTCCAGGGTGAACTCTCCTTGATGCTGCTTCATAATGGTTCTGACAATCGCCAGCCCCAAGCCCGCTCCTGTTGTATTTTTGCCTGCTGCCCCTCGTCGAAACCGGATGCCCGCTTTTTCAATGTCGGCAGGAGTCATGCCCGGACCATTATCTTCAACAATCAAATAAGCATTTGTGCCTTGCTTGTATGACCTCAACGTAACAATACCGCCTACAGGCGTATAACGAATTGCGTTATCCACCAAATTAATAATGGCCTCGCGTATTAACCATTCGAAGCCGTCTATGCGAACAGGCAAGTCCGGACCTTCAAAACCAAAATCCAGTTGCTTGGTACGTGCAACCGGATACATATCCTTCAATATGCCGTGTGCCAGCGCCGTTAAATCTATTTTCTCCAGACTTTGAGTCATTTCCAATGGAGAGCCTTCCCTGGCTCGAGCCAGGGACAACATTTGATTGGTAGTGCGAACCGCCCGATCCAACCCCTCGCGCATTGCCTGCAACGCCGAGTGAATTTCCTCAGGATCGTCTTCCCGCAAGGCATAACCCAATTGGGCTCGCAATACTGAAAAAGGCGTACGCAATTGGTGAGAGGCATCATTCAAAAACTGGCGTTGCATTCGTGCCTGTTTTGCATAACGCGCCATATGGCTGTTGACGGCAGCCACCAAAGGCTGAACTTCAGATGGTATGTCTTTATCCTCTACCGGCCGCAAATCGTCAAAACGCCGTCCCGCAAGGTCGTTATGTAAACGCGTTAGCGGCCGGACAGCAAAAAGTACGCCAAGCACAACGATCAAAATAACCAGTCCCACTACAACGACGTCACGCTCTATGGAACGCAGCAACATCGAATGAATAAATTGTTCACGCGTATCGAAATCTTCGGCCACTTGAACAATTACACGACCGCCAATCTCTTTGTTCAAAGGAGGATTCATGGGCCGCGCCAGTGCAGCAATACGAATGGATTGCCCAAGATAAATCGCGTTATAAAACTGCGGTACCCCTGAAATTAGCGGAGCGCTTGGCAATGGAAGTTCCTGATTGCCAATTTCAGCCAGTCCGTCTTCAGTCAAGACCCGAAAATAAACACGTTCATTGGCCGTCAGTTCAAAAAACTCAAGCAGAAGATACGGTTGTTCAAGTGATAAACCACCGCTGGCTGTGGAAATATTATGGTCAATCGAGCGCAGCGCTCCGGCCAATGAACGATCGTAGGCAATATTGACTTGTGTACGTAGCTGATGGTTTGAAATCCATAAAGCAATTACCAAAATAACAATAAGGGCCGGGATTATGGACCACAATAAGATCGATTTCAGACTGCTTGACCAAGAGTAAAAACGCCTAATTTTCACTCATTGGCTCCAAACAATAGCCCATCCCCCTTAAGGTAACAATTTGGGTGCCGGTATCGACCAGTTTTTTACGAAGTCGATGCACAAGGACTTCGATGGCTTCAAGGTTTATATCTTTATCGTCAGAGTTGATTCGGTCCAGAATTTGCTGCTTGGCAATCGGCTCGCCGCTTTTCTGGATAAGTACTTTTAAAACGGCATATTCTTTTGGGGATAAAGCCAATGGCTGCCCATCAACCAAAAACCGTTGGGCAGCTGTGTCCAGGCTAAGAGCTCCCAAGGCTAATCGCGGATGTTCACGTCCACGGCTACGTCGTATTAATGCAATTAATCGTGCTTCCAGCTCTTCGACAACAAACGGTTTAGCAACAAAATCATCAGCCCCTTCATGTAAAGAATCGACTCGTTCCGATAATGAATCGCGAGCAGTTAAAACTAGTACCGGCGTTCGGTCATCACGTGCCCGTAGCCGGGTTAAAAACGTGTGTCCATTCATTCCAGGTAATCCTAAGTCCAAAATAACAGCATCGAATTCTTCAACTGCCAGTCGTCGTTCGGCAAGTTCGGCATCATCGGCCCAATCAACAATAAATCCACCATGACGTGCCAAGCTTCTTGATAGCCAATGGGCAAGTTCAATTTCATCTTCAATCAGCAGTATACGCATAGAAGGAGGAGCCTTGTTTGGGTGACTAAGAAGGAAATGTTTTATCTTTTCTTTCTTATCTTTATATATAAAGACTAATAATAATGGGTGTCTGTGGATAACTGGGACAACCTTTAATTACCTAATCATTTCATAGGATTAGGCAACTTTTTAAAACATCATAAGTTCTGTTTTTTTGAAGGATGAATTCTGGACAACTTTTAGGTTTGTTCTGAAAGTAGTAGTTGTACTTTATCAATCCACAAGCTGTGCACAACCTGCTTGCTTAGTAGTTATCCACAGGTGGAAATATTGTAACTAACTGAAAGGCTGACGCGTAAATTTATTGAAGCTTGAGTTTTGGCAGCGAGTTGCACAGCAGCGGGGCTGAATCACACCCTGAAATCGAAAATACTTTCAAAAAAGAGTTATTAGAAATGATCGAAAAAGCACGCTAGAACCCTTTAGAAGGGCAAGGAACAGATTTTTAGCCGTGTGGCGGCAGGATGGGCTTGGTTTCGACTTCAAAAGGTCGGAAATCGCTTGAATCGTTCTGCTGCGGTTTTGTTATGACTACTCGGAAAAAATTCTGTAATTTTCTTTTATGGGGTAGATAAGGAAAGTTTTGAACGAGTTTTTACGTTGCATGTATCTACAGATTCGTAAAGTTTGAGCCTGGCATCTATCTTGAATACAGGCGTTTGCTTCCTGTTCAATTTGTTTAACGCTTCCCTAGCAATTTTCTTGTAAGAAAAATTAATTTCGAGCTACTTGAATCGTTCAACAGAAGTATGGGCCAAGTTTGTTTTTAGCCGTTACTGCTTTATGTTGTTTATCTTTATTATATATATAAAGACTAATAATAATGGGTGTCTGTGGATAAGTGGCATAAGTACCAATAGTTCAATCTTTTCATAAACTTAAAACAGTTTTTTTGCCGGCATAAACTCTGTTTTTAAGAAGGATGGATTCTGTACAACTTTTAGCTATGGAACAAACCTCTGACTTGTCCTTGTTTGTTCCACAGCCTGTGCACAATGCCGCTTCATAGTAGTTATCCACCGCTCAATAACGTTAAAAAGCCACCCTATACCAATAGAAAGGATGGCTTTTAACGTTTACAGGTATCCAAAACAGCAGGGTTTCAGCAGGTTTTTACTATTTCCCCGGAGTCGAAAACCAGCTGGTTTTCTGGCCATTGCAGCGCAGCCAACTTAAATCGCGAGGCTTCGGAACGGCTAACTTTGCGATCACGCCAGCGCGCACCGACTGAAAAATCCACACAAAAGACATTGCGATGTTTGCCATGCCATGCGGTGGGTTCAATGTTTTGAAATAATTGCGTATAGCGCGGCATGTTTTCTTTTTTCTGGGGGGTAAACATTCGCCAGTAATGGCCGATGATGACAGGAATTGCATCGTCGTAATCGTCCCACCAATTTGTGCGGTCTGAAAAACGCCATCGATTGCCTGCAAAGAACGGAGTAGTGGCTTGTTGCTCTACCCCGGAGGTCAATACTTTCAAGGGGTTCACCATCTGTTGCATGGCTTCGTATTCGGCAATGGCGTGAAGAAAAGGAGGTGGATTTTTTTCATCTTCGAGCTCGTCGGCCCAACGCTGTTTTTCAGCCAGATAGCGCTGATATAGTCCGGAAGCTTCAGCGGAAGACTGAGCAATGTAGTCCCATACTTTGTATTGTTCGACAATGGTGCCCACTGGTATGGCGCTTACAGCGGCAATGGCTGCCGGAGTCCAGGCCGCATGTACTACCCGGATATCGTCACGAACCAAAGCAACGGGTTGCCGGCGTAAAAAGTCCCTGATGCTTTTGCGTTCAGTGGGTGGGGTACGTCGAAAGGGCGCGTAGTTTTTAAGGTCTTGTTCCAGACGTTCGTCAAAAAACCATCCTGATCCGTCTTTAATGTCGTCGATCAGTAAGTTAAGTTCATGATTGCCTAAAATCGTATAGGCGTTGCCTTGTTCAACTAGTGATTGGACAAGGCGAACAACGCCATGGCTATCGGGTCCCCGGTCCACCAGGTCGCCCACAAAAACCAGTTTTCGATTTTGTGGATGTCGACCGTTGCTGTCGTATTCCAGATGCCTTAATAAGGAATGCAAAGCGGCTAATTCGCCATGGATATCGCCAATAATATCGAGCGGGTTGTCGGGAAGGGGTTTGACTAAATGCATGTGCTTTATAAAAACGTAAACAGTGGGCAATTAACTTTGGAGTGCAACCGACTCCGTGCCTGGTTTTCCTTTATACCAAAGTATTTGTTACATGCTCCGGGTTTTACATTAGCGGTTATTAATTTATTAGCGTTATATCTGTTCGGCGGCGAGGCGCATTGTCATAACCGCTTCGGTTGGCAGCCTTGTGGTTTGTGGATTTAATTATTTAAACACTGCGTGCTGTTAGTCGTGTGCTACTGCCCGTTTAGCAGCAAACCATCGCGTTCGATGAAGGCTATGACCTCTTTAAGGCCGGTACCATCTTTCAGGTTGCACATGACGAAGGGGCGTCCGTTACGCATGCGTTTGGTGTCTTCGGCCATAACTTCGAGTGACGCCCCTACGTATGGCGCCAGATCGGTTTTATTAATAATCAATAAATCCGACTTTGTAATGCCCGGACCGCCTTTACGAGGAATCTTTTCGCCGGCTGCAACATCAATAACATAAAGCGTCAGATCGGATAGTTCGGGGCTGAAGGTGGCAGCCAGGTTATCACCACCCGATTCGACAAAGACAATGTCAGCTTCGGGAAATTTACCCAGCATGCGATCGATGGCTTCCAGGTTGATGGAGGCGTCTTCACGTATGGCGGTATGGGGGCACCCGCCCGTCTCGACGCCCATAATACGTTCTGCGGGCAAGGCCCCTGAAATCGTCAGCAGGCGTTGGTCTTCTTTCGTGTAGATGTCGTTGGTAATGGCTATTAAATCGTAGGTGGCCGACATATTTTTGCAGAGCATTTCAAGCAAGGTTGTTTTGCCTGATCCGACGGGGCCGCCAACGCCTACTCGTAACGGAGGCAATGATTTTGTACGTAACGCTGTGGTGGACGAGGACTGGGACGGGGTATGCATGGAACAACCTTTTAAGAGCGAAAGAGTCGAGAGTACTGGGTCTCGTGACGTGATGAAAGGATCGCGAATTGAGGCGCCAGGGTATAAATTTTGGGCGGATTATGGGCCGCCCGTTTCAGTGCGTCGTTAATTACATCAGGAATAAGCTGGCGCGCCTGATTTAAAATGCGCTGGCCGGCCATTTGTCCTAAAGGCACTGTTTTAATAGCAGCCATAACCTGGTTTTCAAGCCAGGAAAACAAATAAGCCGTTAGTCCGTTTAGCTTGTCGATACCCAGCGTGCTGATGGAAAAACTATGAGCGGTCGGATAGGTAATACTTTGGTTTTCAAGTAAATATGAACGGGCGTGCGCTTCACCCCAGTTCAAGTCAGCGGCCATTTTAGTAAGCGACCAGCCCATTTGTTCGGTTTCCTGGCGCATTTCCTGGGTTTCCCGCGAAGCGTGAAACCAGTTATTCCAGTGGGTAACGCCAGCCCAGTTCCGGGCGGACCAGTTATCAAACAACAAGGCCCAGACAGGCGCTTCGCATTGCCCTACAACCAGGGTCAATTGCTGGGATATCCATTGGTGCGCGCTGGGTTCATCGGTGATGATCTTGCAGTCTACCGCTGCTTCGAATCCCTGTGAATAACTGTATCCGCCAATAGGTAAAGCCGGTGATGACAGGTGCAGAAGGGCAGCCAGTTGGCCTGCGTTCATAGCGTGTTGCACTGTGATGTTTCAATGTTTATGAGTGTGGTCATGGTCATGGGAATGGTTTTGATCGCCATGCTCGTGTTCATGGTGGTTATGGTTGTGTTCGCCGTGTGCATGACTATGCCCGGATTTGATCTGGGGAGCTCGTGCTGCATAAGCGGCTTGCGCCAGTGCATAGTCTTCATCGAATGTTTCGTCATGGCCATGTTTGTGTCCGCCGCCATACGCGCCAGCGTCCGGTTCAAACGGCTGGTTAACGCGTTCAACGTTAACGTTGCCCAGGCGTTGCAGCATATCGACTAATACCGGGTCGTATTCCAGATGCAAGTAGCTGGGGCCAACCTCTACAAGTACGTGCCGGTTGCCCAGGTGGTAGGCGGCGCGGGTTAATTGCTGGGGTGAGTTTGCCGTTACCTTGAGCACGGACTCAAGGGCGGCTTCCACCAGGACAAACTGCCCGTCTTCGGCCACCAGTAAATCGCCATGACGCAAGACAGTTCCCTGATTCAAGACCAGTCCGATTTCCTGGCCATCATCGAGCGTAACTTTTTGACGACTGCGGCGGCGTGATTCGAAAGGCAACACAGCTTTTGGAGCATTGCGAGTAAGGGCTTTGGCAACGCTGACGCCGTGTAAATGTTTTTTAATAATACGCATAATCAGAATAAAAAGTAGCGTTGCGCCATAGGCAGGATTTTGGCGGGTTCACATGTCAACAACTTACCGTCAGCCATAACCTGATAGGTTTGCGGGTCGACAGTAATGTGCGGTAGCCAATTATTAAGCACCATGTCTTTTTTGCCTATGGTGCGGCAACCGTGAATGGTTTCAAGGGTTTTGATCAGACCCAGTTCGTGTACTTTCGGGTTGTCCATGGCGGCCTGGGACAAAAACGTAAGCGACGTTTTCAGGGCCCTGCCGAAACCGGCATACATGGGACGCGAATGAACCGGTTGGGGCGTGGCAATTGACGCGCCTGGGTCGCCGACCGTAGCCGAGGCAATCATTCCGCCTTTAAGGACCATGCTGGCTTTTATGCCAAAAAAAGCGGGCTTCCAGATGACGATATCAGCCAGCTTACCGACTTCTATCGACCCTACTTTATGAGCAATGCCGTGCGTGATGGCCGGGTTAATGGTGTATTTGGCAATATAGCGCTTAATGCGATGATTATCGGCCCGTGCGCTGTCGCCTTCAAGGGCGCCTTGTTGCGCTTTCATTTTATCGGCGGTTTGCCAGGTACGCAGCACGACTTCACCTACACGTCCCATGGCCTGGGAGTCGGAACTCATAATTGAAAATGCGCCCAGATCGTGCAGAATATCTTCAGCCGCAATGGTTTCACGGCGGATGCGGCTTTCAGCAAAAGCAAGATCTTCGGCGATGGACGAGTCCAGATGGTGGCAAACCATCAGCATATCCAGGTGCTCGTCGATAGTGTTAGTAGTAAAAGGCATGGTCGGATTGGTGGAAGCGGGCAGAACATTGGGCATACCGGCCGCCCGGATAATGTCTGGGGCGTGGCCGCCTCCTGCTCCTTCCGTATGAAACGAATGGATAGTGCGGCCTTTAAATGCCTTGAAGGTGTCTTCGACGAAACCCGATTCATTTAGAGTGTCGCTGTGAATAGCGACCTGGATGTCCATCTCGTCGGCAACGCTCAAGCACGAGTCGATGGCGGCAGGTGTAGCGCCCCAGTCTTCATGCAACTTTAGACCAATGGCTCCTGCAGCTACTTGCTCGATAAGCGGGCCGTGAACGCTGACGTTACCTTTACCCAGTAAACCGATATTTATGGGAAAGGCGTCTAATGCCGCAAGCATGGAATGGATGTGCCACGGACCTGAGGTGCAGGTTGTTGCGAGCGAACCGGTAGCCGGACCGGTGCCGCCGCCGATCATGGTGGTTGTGCCGGTAGCCAGGGCTTCTTCGATTTGATCCGGGCAAATAAAGTGCACGTGCGTATCGATTGCGCCAGCAGTGATGATCAGGCCTTCACCTGCAATGACTTCGGTAGCCGGGCCCACCACAATAGTGACGCCGGGCTGGATATCTGGATTTCCAGCTTTGCCGATGCCTGAAATCAAGCCGCTTTTAATACCGATGTCGGCTTTAATGATGCCGGTGACGGCATCAATAATAACGGCATTGGTAATAACGGTATCTACGCAGTCGGCGCTTAAACGCTGACTTTGGCCCATGCCATCGCGGATCACTTTACCACCGCCAAATTTCACTTCCTCACCGTAGATGGTGTGATCTTTTTCTATTTCCGCCAACAACTGAGTATCGGCAAGCCGGATGCGGTCGCCAATACCATTAATGCAGGTAGGCCCGAACATTTCTACATAGGCACGCCGTGAAATTGCAACCATTAGAGAGCTCCCATAATGTCGCCGTTAAAGCCGAAAACCTTGCGCTCGCCACTTAATTCAACGAGTTCAACCGTACGTTTCTGGCCGGGCTCGAAACGCACGGCAGTGCCTGCCGCAATATTCAGGCGAAAGCCTCGCGCGGCTTTTCGATCGAAATCCAGCGCCTTGTTTGTTTCGGCAAAATGGTAATGAGAGCCGACTTGTATGGGCCTGTCGCCCGTATTGATAACACTGACTACGCATGTGGTCCGGTCGACGTTGAGTTCGATTTCGCCGGGCTCAGTCAGAATTTCGCCTGGTATCATTTTTGTGTCCTGAAAACGAATAGGTTACGAGAGTTCATGCGGTTAAAAGGGCAACACCGTACGCGGCAATACCTGCGCCGGCAAGACGTGTAAGCCATACATTGCGCTGCTTTAATGTGAAGCCAGCCGTCAGTCCGATCAAATGCAAGGCAAATGTACTTAGCATGAAGCCGGCGATGAACGCTGCCGCGCTGCCGCCTAGGGGCAACTCAGAGCCGTGGGCCATGCCATGGAACAAAGCGAAGAAGCCGACCAACGCGGCGCCGGCCCAATTAGGTAATGAAACCCGGCTGGCAACCAAAAGACCCAATACAAGCAACGAAGCCATGATAATGGGTTCAATCGCTGGCAAAGCAATACCGGCCATGCCCATGAGTGCACCGATCAATAGCAGGCACAAGAAGCTGATTGGGGTCCAGACCGCAGCGCGAACATTGTCATGGGTGAGGGCGCTCCAGAGACCGACGGCTAGCATGGCTAAAAGATGATCGACCCCGGTCAAAGGGTGTGCCAGGCCAGACAAAAACAGATTGTCGGCAACTTCATGGCCCGGATGTGCAAGTGCGGCGGTGGAAACAAGACTCAGCCCAAGTGCATACGCCATAAATACACCGACGGATTTAAAAGAGGAAATTGACATAGTTAGAGTCCAGAAATAAGCAGGTTATGCGAAAAAAACTTAAATGAGCGTTCGGCTTATAAAGCAACAGGCCTGATTCCATTTTTATATCAAACATGCATTTTTTCGGCTTCGCTGCCTTACAAAAGTAAGGTCTGCGCTTCGCCTTCGCGTTCATGCCTGATCTGGAAACGGAATGACATGTTTCAAGTAATTGGGTGGTGCACGGTAACCAGCTTGGTACCGTCTGGAAAGGTAGCTTCGACTTGAATATCAGAGATCATTTCGGGAATCCCGTCCATGACATCGTCACGCGTAAGAATTGTGGTGCCGTAATGCATAAGTTCGGCCACCGTACGACCGTCGCGAGCACCCTCAAGCAGGGCCGCAGTGATTAGCGCAACGGATTCCGGATAGTTCAATTTGACACCACGGGCCTTGCGCCGTTCGGCCAACAAACCAGCCGTAAATATCAACAACTTGTCCTTTTCGCGGGGAGTTAATTCCATTGATTTATTCCTTTCTATGAATCACGTTTATTCAAATTTTTATACAGTAAAAATACTGTCAATTAAGCTGAATAACAATCGCTGAGCGGCTTAAAATATGAGCCGGTATTTTTGACGACTTTAGGTATTTGGAATACTTCAGGTATTCCAAATACGCAAATAAGTGCCTTCTTTTTTTTGCACTAAGGGGCGCAACAGAGTCCAGAGCTCAATTAGCAGCCGCTTTACATCCTCAACATGCTGACCCAATACCCGGATAAGGCTGAGGCCTTGCTCATTTGCCTGAGGCATATAGGTAAGGCCTGCACGCACAGTGTTATCCCAAGGCAGCGTTTCGGCAAGTACATCGGTTTGTTCCGAGGTAAGACCTGGTCCAAATGCCCATAAAGTGGCAAGGACGGGAAAACCGTCCAGTCCGTTGACGCTGGTGCGCAGCGGGCTTGTTGCACACAGTTCGCCGACATCGAGCCACAAGGGGCGTTGATTAAGAGTCAGCTGCGTGTTCAGCAGTACCAGACCTTCGTCCCAATGATTTTTCTTGGTGATGCTGCCTAACTGGGTAATTTCCCAACCTATATTGCTTGCGCCGGTGTGCATATTTATCTGCGTTGTAATCGCAGCGTTGGCTTGCTCAAAAAAAATATTCTCGTGAGGCAGCCAGTCTAGTCGCGCGTTAGCGGCTAGATTAACAATGACGGTCTGGGCCGAACGACGGCCATTGGCTTTGTACCAGCGCGTTGCGCCAGGTGTAGTCAGCAATGCATGGGCATCTTGCTTAACATCAATATTTATCTGTAGGACATCGCCGCCTGCGATACCGGACGGGGGGTGCAAAATAGTGACATGACAAACTTCGGCACCTTCGGGATAAAGTGCTTTTTGTACAAGCAAAGGCCCTTCATGTTTGCGCCTGGCCAGTACGGTTTTGTTTGTTCCCTGGCGCTCGAATGAAAGTTCTAGTTTGGCATGCCAATCATTAGCGAGTGCGAACATGTATTCAGGGCCCGTATTATTTTATAACAGATTGATTTAATAATGAAAAATTAAGATTTTAACGTATATCTGTTGTCTTGGTGGCGTGTCTTTAATTCGGATGTACGGTTGTAAGACAAAGTGATGTGCGGACGATTGCGCAAGAGTACGACGGGCTGCCTGTATTCCTGCGATATCGGCCGATGGTGGACAAGTCCGTCTGGCGCCATCCCATCTTTTGCGTAGCCCCTTATAATCAGGCATGAACCTAATTTTTTTCCGCTCAGTTGCGTTGCTGGCAGCCGCATCTACGCCCCATGTTTCCGGGGCGCATATTAATTACGCGCATCATGGCCTGCGATTGGCGTTCGCATGAAAGTGCCTAAACGGTTAATACCGCTGCTTGAAGAAGGACTCATCGACGAAGTATTGGGCCAATTAATGAGCGGCAAGGAAGCAACGGTATACGTGGTGCGCAGCGGCGATTCAACGCGTTGCGCTAAGGTTTATAAAGACGCGAAGCAGCGCAGTTTCAAACAGGCGGTGGCTTATCGGGACGGCCGCAAGGTGCAAAATAGCCGTCAGGCGCGTGCAATGGAAAAAGGCACCCGGTACGGGCGTCAGATGCAAGAGGAAATGTGGCAGAACGCTGAAGTCGACGCGCTATACCGGCTTGCCAATGCGGGCGTGCGTGTCCCGCAACCGTATATCTGCACCGATGGTGTACTGCTTATGGAGCTGGTCATTGACGAGTCGGGTAATGTGGCGCCGCGACTTAACGATGTTCACCTAAGCGAAGCACGCGCGCTTGAACTGCACGCGCAACTGCTAAACGAGGTGGTGCGCATGCTGTGCGCAGGCGTGATTCACGGCGATCTTTCCGAATATAATATTTTGCTGGCAAGCGATGGGCCCGTCATTATCGACTTGCCACAGGCCGTTGACGCAGCCGGCAATAGCGAAGCCGCGGCCATGCTCGAGCGCGATGTGAATAACCTTGCGACCTATTTCGGACAGTTTGCCCCCCAACTGCTTAAGACCCAGTACGGCAAGGAAATCTGGAAGCTTTTCGAGGCGGGCCAGCTGGACCCAGAGGTCGCCCTGACCGGCCGCATCGAGGTTGACAGGCGCCCTGTGGATCTTGATGGCCTGATGCAGGATATTGAAGATTCTCGTCTTGAGGAAGAAGAGCGGGTACGCCGTATGGCTAGCTAGGCGGCTTGTCCTGGCTTGCGCCGACCTAGTCCGTGTTGGCCATAAATCCAAGGAAAATCGATTCAGAAACGTTGCGTAGCCACATAAGCCCGGGCTCGTGATGGTACCGGGTGTGCCAGTACTGCGTGACATCGAAGGAGGGAAATGGGACGGGCGGTTCGATCAGCGCCAGCTTCCACGATTTGACGAATGTATTGGCAAGGTTACGCGGTACTGTCGCAACCAGGTCGGTGCTGGCAATCAGCGGTGCGATCGACAGGAAATGAGTTACTCGTAATACCACGTTTTCGCTTATTCCATGAGCCAATAGTACTTTGTCGATGGAGTTGGCGTGCCCTGTGCCAGCTACGTTTGGCACGACATGCCGTAGTTGTTTGAGTCCTGCCAGATCAAGTTTTTTTTGCGCCGCCGGATGGGTGCCGCGTACGACACATACATATGTATCGCTGAACAAAATTTTCTGAAAAATCTCTTTGCCAGGGTTTGAAATGAATCCGTACGCAAGATCAATGTCGCCCGTTGATAGTTCATTGACCAGGGCGTTTGTGCTTTTGCTGGTTACCGTGGTTTCAAACTTGATATTGGGAGCGTGCTCGGCAAAATATTGGGTAAGTAATGGCAGAAATATCTGCTCGCCGATATCGGTCATTGCTACGCGGAAGGTACGCTGTGATGTTGATGGATTGAATGGAGAGTTATCGAGCGTAGAGCGAATAATCTGCAGCGCATCCGATACGGGCCCAGCCAGTTGTTCCGCGAACGGTGTCGGGCGCAGGCCTTGCGCCAACCGGACAAAGAGGGGGTCGCCATACATTTCACGCAGACGCGCCAGTGCATGGCTCATTGCGGGTTGGCTCAGTCCTAGTATTTCTCCTGCCGCCGTGAGGTTGCGTGTTCGATAGACGGTATCGAATAGATCGAGAAGATTCAGATTGAGCTGTCGCGATATCGGTTTGCGATGTGTTCCAGACACTAGAGTCATCCAAAATATGAATAACTTAAATTAAATCATTTCATTTCTAGAATGTCTATTGCCTTTCTATACTGATTCCAGCCGTTAAAAGGAAGAGGAACAAAATGCAGAGGCAGGACAACACACAGCGCGTCGATCCGGAAAAACTCATCCGGGACGAGCCTGATACAAGCACTTTTTTGGTTGATCGCTCCATCTATATCGATGAGGACGTGTTCAATGCTGAAATACGCCAGTTGTATGAAGGTGGTTGGATTTACCTTTGCCACGAGAGCGAAATCATCGAAGCGGGCGACTACGTTACCCGCTTCATGGGCCGGCAACCTGTCGTTATCAACCGGCGCAAGGATGGATCCATCGGTTGTTTTATTAATGCCTGTTCGCATCGCGGGACTGTTATTGCGCCTTTGCGCAAGGGTAACGCCAAGAGCTTCACCTGCCGTTTCCACGGCTGGACATATAGTGATAGCGGGCGTTGCATCAAGATTAAGAACGAAACAACGGGCGCATATCCTGGTACGGGGAGCTGCCGCGGAAAATTCGATTTGAAGGACATCCCGCGTCTGGATACCTATAAGGGTTTTGTATTCGGCAGTCTGGTAGCTGATGTGCCTGAGCTGATTGATAACCTTGGTCCGGCCAAGGTGTGGATCGATTTAGTGGCGGACCAGTCGCCTGAAGGTCTGGAGGTTCTGCCGGGGGAGTCGACCTACATTATTCGTGGTAACTGGAAGATGGGCGGTGAAAACGGGGTCGATGGCTATCACGTCAGCACGGTACACCGCGTGTTCGCAGCGACCATGGCCAAGCGGGAGGAGTCCGGCAGCTATACAGGGGTGAAAAAAACCGAGTCTGGCCGGATTACCGGCAATGTTGATTCGGGAAGTGCAGATTTCGGTAATGGTCATATAGGCATTTGGGCCAGGCGCGAAACGCCGGAGGCGGGGCCGCTGTATGAGGCCAAGGATCGCTTGTCTGAAGAGTTCGACGTACGTAAAGTCGAGTGGATGATCGGCGCTGGGCGAAACCTATACCTATTCCCCAATATGTTGCTGATGGATCAACCGTCGACTCAGATCCGCACGTTCCGGCCTCTCTCTGCCGAGCGTACCGAGGTGAAAATCCAGTGCATCGCCCCAAGAGGAGAAAGTGCCCAGGCCAGGGAGTCCAGATTGCGCAAGTTTCTGGATTTTTACCTACCGACGGGGATGGCGACATCCGATGACATTGCTGCGTTGGAGGACACATCGATCGGCGGTCACGGGCGTCTTAGCCAATGGAATGACTATAGCCGGGGCGTTCAGGAAACGATACCAGGCGACCAGTGCGAAGAACTGATGGGGATTGGCTGTAACGCAACTGCGGTAACACGCAATTGGGACCACGATACGTTCTACCACGGGTATTACCGTCATTGGTTGAAAATGATGAGCAGGAATAAATAATGATGGTTACTGATCCCATGATTTATGCCGAAGTGTCCACATTACTTGCGAGCGAGGCTCTTTTTCTTGATGAGCAGCGCTGGCAGGAATGGCTGGACTTATATACCGAAGATGCGGTGTATTTTGTACCGGCATGGCAAACCGAAGACAAACTGACTGAAGATCCAAAAACTCAGTTGAGTTTGATTTATATCTCGTCCAGGCTGGGGCTCGAAGAGCGCATCTTCCGTATAGAAAGCCGCGATTCGTTTGCATCGTTGCCGCTTGACCGCACTACTCACATTACCTCCAATTTATTGCTTACGAGTATGGATGGCGACACAGTTAGCGTTGCTGCGAACTGGCTGGTTCATAGTGTCGGCTCACGTGGCGAAGCCACACGCGGTGGCCGTTATAAATATACGTTGCGCCGCAGCGAAGGAAAACTGCGAATAGCCAGAAAAGTGACGATCATGATCGATGAAAAACTGGAAGGCACGGTGGATGTCTACCATATTTGAACTACCTTCACGGATTGCTATGGACACGTATCAAATTACCGCTATTTTCGAAGACGCGCATCTGGTGACGTTTCCGGCGCGGGCCAACGAGGTCGTTTACCAGGCGGCCTATCGTTCAAATGTGCGGTTAGAGCATGATTGCCTGGAAGGCGCTTGCGGCTCATGCAAGGTTCTCTGTACTCAAGGTGAATTCGAAATCGATGACTTTAGCGACGAAGCATTATCTGATGCTGAAAGGGCGCAAGGCTACACCTTGCTATGCAGGATGAAGGCAAAGACGCCGTGCGTTGTCGAGCTTCCCTACCCGTCCAGTTTATTGTCGACGCTAAAGGAGCCGCAGTGGCTCGATGCCACAGTGGTGTCGATAGAGCAGGTGGCCTCCACGGTAACTCGCACGGTGGTTCGCCTGAAGGCTGATGGGCTGGATTTCCTGCCGGGCCAGTATGTGCACATGTCGGTACCGGGAAGCGAGGTTGTACGCTCGTATTCATTCGCCAATATGCCTGGCCAGCAGGATCTGGAGTTTTTCCAGAAGGTGTATGAGCAAGGGGCGATGAGCGATTACCTTCGGGGCAGGGCTGCTGTTGGTGACGAAATTCGTATCAAAGGCCCGGCCGGGCATTTTTATCTACGACCGATTCGCGGCCCTGTGCTCATGGTTGCTGGCGGTACGGGCCTGGCTCCCATGCTGGCGATGTTGCGCAGCATTGAGGCGGCAGGGCCCACTGCTCAGCCAATACATCTGATTTATGGTGTTAATGAAGCGTCAGAGTTTTTTGCACAAGATGTACTTGCTGGCTTTTGCCAGCGTCTGCCGTTAACGATCGAGCGTATTGCGGTGTCCGGGTCTGGCTGGCAGGGCCCAACAGGGCATGTGACAAGTCTCTTGCGGCCCGAGCTTTTAAGCGCTGGCGACGGCGATGCATATTTGTGCGGGCCGCCGCCCATGATAGTGGCTGCAACTGACTGGTTGCGCGACAACGGTATAAGCGACGCCCGTATTCATGCTGAGCGCTTCGTTTCCAGTACCTGACAAGGAGAAGCCCCCGACACTGTATAGCAACCCCTTGGGATGGCACATATTGCATCCCGCCGTTTGATTAAGAACAGAAAATTAATAGAGGAGACTTTTATGAACCATCGTAAATCTTTGAAAGGGTTGCGCGCGACTCTTATGGCCGTGGCATTGGGCGTAGTGGGTGTGCAACCTGTCTGTGCGCAGGCGGCGCCAGCGGACTGGCCGAATAAGCCCTTGAAGCTTATTGTCAGCTTCCCGCCCGGGGGCGTTACAGACACGATCGCCCGCGCCCTGCAGCCTCGTTTGTCCGAGGGTTTGGGGCAGCCGGTCGTTATCGAAAACCGTGGTGCGGCTGGCGGAACCTTGGCCGAAGGCACACTTGCCCGATCCTCCCCTGATGGGTACACCATGATGCTGACGGCGGACGGTGTTGCGGCGAACCCGCATTTACATCCCAATTTGCCTTACGACACGTTCAAGGATCTGTTGCCTGTGAGTCTATTGGTAAGGATACCGCTAGTCATGCTGGTTAATCCGTCGGTTCCGGCCAACACGGTTAAGGATTTTGTTGAGTATGCCCGTGTTAACTCCAGCATGGTTAGTTATGCCAGTCCTGGCAGCGGTACGAGCAATCACTTGTTTTTCGAAGTGTTCAAGGACATGGCTAAGCTGGACATTCAACATGTGCCCTACAAAGGGGGAAGTCCGGCGATGTCTGACCTGATGGGGGGGCATGTACAGGCATTGCTGATCACCAGC
>LNAP01002407.1_pt1 | contig 18741 bp, 19 predicted proteins | sample 602601 | NCBI WGS metagenome assembly LNAP01 (sample SAMN02440304, study PRJNA202911) | soil metagenome | biome: Subtropical and temperate rainforests or woodlands; isolation source: soil samples (1 kg each in a 20% v/v slurry with milli Q water) were... ...
ATAGGTGCCCACGACCAGCACGAGCGGGATGCAGATAACCAGTGCCATCTTGAGCAATGCAAGCACCATGGGCAGGGCCTGCCTCGCGACGTCCATGGCAGGAAACGCGGCAATCGCGCCGACGGCCATCCCAACGTCTCCCGTGGCCCGCGTCACGATGTTCGGCAAGGTCTTGTCGATCTGGCCACCGTAGTCCGTATAGACGCTGCCCTGGTTCAATTTCTGCTGCCGCGGTGACGCGATGGCGCGGATCACCGAGTCGTCCACTTCAGCCCGGCTCAGGAACCCGGCCCAGCCCGCCAAGCGATTCAACAGGCTCGGGTCCACCTGACCCAGCAAGCGTGCCCGCAGGCCGTTGCTGCCATCGCTCCACCATTGGCGGCAGGTCGGGTAATCGGCTTGATCCAACGCCCATGCATAGCGATACCAGGCACTTGCTATCGCCTCATCGTCAGTAAACGTGAGCTTGCTTTGCGGCACACGGCGCCACGGCGCATCCAGCTCGCTGACGATGGCCGGCGCGGTGTCGCCCGGTTCCCAAAGCCGCCGCATCACTGGCATCGTCCAATCAGGGGCCAGCTTCAGGTCTCCCTCCGTCCAGTTCATCTGAATCTGGATGCGCGTGATACGCGCCGCCTCGGCGGCGTTCTTCACGGTAAGGAGCAGAACGCCTCCAAAAGCCAACGTCCGCGCCTCGGGGGCCGATCCTTGGCCATAAAAGTACGCCCCAACAACGCCTTCTTCATCGGTTGCAGCAAGCACCAGATTGCTGTGTGCAATCTCCAACGCCTCGAAGGGAGACCTTTCCGCAGCCAGCCAAGCCGTCACGGCGTTCCGGCCTTGCGCCGCAGCGCGGTGGCTGGAGACAAGTTCGACTTCCTCGGACACATCGAGCGGCGAGAGCCGCGCAGGTGCGCTTTGCCAGGCCTGGATAAACGCGTCCACGGCAGCAGTCAAGACGGGGCGGGTAATAGCATTCGACATGGTGAGTCACCTCATTCGGAAGGAAATTGCGGCAGCACGAACTCCGCCAATTCGGCCAACGCGTCCTCGGCAGGCCGGCGCAAGGCTTTCAGGTTGAACGCCACATGGCTCACGCCGTGCTCTTGCTGATGCGCCAACAGCGCAATCAACGCGTTGCGGCCGGATCGCAAACCATTGCCCACGTATTGCATGGGCGCATTCGGGTTATCGAGCAAGTCGAAGAATGCCCCATACCCGTAGGGCCGAAGCCAGTTTTCACCATGTACCGAACGCCATTCCTCGAGCATGGCGGGCGACTGCCGGAAATCACTCAGATGCCAGAGCCAGGCGTCGCTGTTCTGCGCGATCCAGGAGAAGGTCTGGCGTGCCCTGCCAACAACGATCATGGGCAGCCGCCGCCCGACCGGTTTCGGAATGAGATCTATAGCGCCCTCGAGTTGGCCATAGTGCTGGGTGCGGGCGACCGGGAAGGCGTTTTCGGTGACCGTTTTGATAAGGCCGAAGCCCTCCCGAAACCGCTCGGCGCGATTCTCGTAGTCCAGGCCGAACGCCGGATACTCGATGCTTCTATCGCCGGTGGAAAGTCCCAGCAGCAGACGGCCATCCAGCAGATGATCGGCAGAAGTAGCTTGCTTGGCGACGATGAGCGGATCTCGGAGCGTCAACACGATGCCAGCGGTGCCCAGCGCGATGCGCCGCGTATGGGCGGCGAGGTAGCCCAGATAAACCATGGGGTCCAGCATCTGTCCGGTGTCGCCAAAATTCGGGTCATAGAACGGCACGTCGCGCATCCAGAGCGCGGAGAATCCGGCCTCGTCCGCGATTCGGGCCATGCGCGCATGGTTTTCAAGGGTCGGAAACGGCGAATCCGGATAACCCTCCAGCGGCATGATGAAGCCGAAGGTGAGTTGTCCGGGCTTAAAGACACGGGTATAGGCGGGGTGAGACTGCAGTTCTGGCGGCAGCGGGCCAATTAGCGGAGCAGACATGGCATTTGAACTCGTGGTGGGTAGCCGGTGTAGCGCTCAGCACCCGAGCTGACGGCGGCTATACGGGCCTTGATTCGACAAGTTCGAATACTATTTCGTTAATTGGGGAAATGGATTCCCATGTTTAGCGCCCACTTCGGGCGTGACCTTTCGGTGAGCAGACCTATGGAACCCAATCGGTTCGGCGACATCCTCGCCTTCGTTTCCGCAGTAAAGACCGGCAGCTTCACCGCGGCTGCCGCCTCGCTCGGGCTGACACGGTCGGCCGTTGGAAAGAGCGTTGCGCGACTGGAGGCGCGCCTTGGCGTTCGTCTCATGCACCGCACCACACGCAAACTCAATCCAACGGACGAAGGACTCGTCGTATTCGATCGATGGAGCCAGATTCTTGAAGACCTGGACGAAGTTGACGCAACGATGGCGCAGCGCCGCGGCAAGCCGGGGGGGATCCTGCGCTTGACTGCCCCGCTATCGTTCGGCCAGCGCCATATCCTCCCGGTGCTGAACGCGTATGTGAAGACTTGGCCGCAGATCCAGGCAGACGTTTGGTTCACCGACCGCTATATCGACTTGATTGAAGAAGGAAAAGATGTGGCGGTGCGCATCGGTGGCATCAAAGACGATGCCCGCATCCTGTCCCGAACGATCGGCGGACAGCAGTTTGTCACGTGCGCGTCACCAGGCTACTTGGCGGATCGCGGTGTGCCTGCCACGCCAGCGGATCTGGCGCAGCACGACACGATCTTTTTCCTTAGTGGCCAGCGTCCGATGCCTTGGCGCTTTCTGCATGACGGCGCGATCGAAGTATGCGACGGGCCGGGACGTATGAACATCGACAGTTCCGAGGCGCTGCGTGAGGCAGCCTTGTCGGGATTCGGACTTATCCATCTGCCGACTTACATCACCGGAAAGGACCTGCAACGGGGTGACCTCGTTGAAGTCCTGGAAGCCTACCGGCCGCCGGCCGATCCCATACGGCTCATTTACCCCAGCAAGCGCCATCTGTCTCCGCGCACCCGCACCTTCATCGATTTGCTCGTGGATCAATGGCGCGACGGCGTGCCGTGGGAGCGGTTTGATCCGTCGGCGTGAGAGAAATATCGCACTTTGGGGAATTTTATTCCCGAGTCATGCGAATTTAAGATGGTTTATCGATAACGGGGATTCAATCAGACTGCGTTCATCGCTCTGATTGGAGGTCCAGTCTCATGGACACCCCCGACTTCGCTTCATTGAACGCCCTCACGGCTCCGGACCTGGCAGCGCACCCCGGCTTTCGCCGCCTTTACCGCCCAGGCCACCTGACGCTCGGCCTGATCCTTCCGTTTGAAACGCATCCCGGTCGGCCAGCGCCCACCATGGAAGGTCATGTTCAGACGGCGCAGCGCGCTGAAGCCTTGGGCTTTGGCGCGCTCTGGATGCGCGATGTGCCGTTTCATGATCGCGCCTATGGCGACGTTGCCCAGGTTTTCGAGCCGATGGTCTACATCGGTTATCTTGCCGCCGCGACAAAGCGGATCGCCCTTGGCACGACCGGCATCGTGCTGCCCACACACGAGCCGATGTACTTGGCCAAGCAAGCCACGTCCCTCGACCAACTAAGCGGCGGACGCATGATGCTGGGGTTGTCCTCTGGCGACCGCCAAAGCGACTACCCCATGTTGGGCATCGACTACGACACCCGGGGAGAACGCTATCGCGATGCCTACGGCGTTTTGCGCACTCTCACCGAACAGCGCTTTCCCTCATTTCGATCGGCGCGCTTCGGAGGGTCGGCCGGCACGCTGGACTTGGTGCCGAAGCCCCTGCATGGCCGCGTGCCTGCGATCGCCGTGGGTACGGCCCAGCAGAGTATGGCCTGGATCGCCGAACACATGGATGGACTGCTTACCGGCGCAGTTTCACCCGAACGCCTCCCTCAACTGGCGCAAGAATGGACGGAGCACGTTGCCCAGTCGAACCCGGAGCAGACATTCAAACCGTTGGGATTGGGCGGCTATCTCGAGCTCAGTGCCGATCCGAACGAGCCCTTTCAACGAATCCTGGGCGGCTTTCGCGCCGGACGAAATGGCTTATCCGCATATCTCGACCAGGCGAGCGCGGCAGGCGTCTCGCACGTTGCGCTGAATCCGAAGGTCAGCCGGCAGCCCTATAGCGAAATCCTCGACGAACTCGCTGAGTTCGTGCTCCCGCAGCATCCCTCTCACGATTGATTGGAGCGCTCACATGAATCCCCTCTTCTCTTCGTACCAGTTGGGCGCTCTGACGCTTGCAAACCGCGTGGTCATGGCTCCGATGACCCGCGCTCGAGCACTGGACACTGTGCCGCCACCCAGCATGGCCGAGTACTACGCCCAGCGCGCGAGCGCTGGACTGATCATTACTGAAAGTGCTCAGGTTTCTCCGCTGGGCCGCGGCTATTTATGCACGCCCGGCATCCATACGCACGCACAGATCGCCGGATGGCGCCAGGTTACCGATGCGGTCCACAGCAAGGGCGGCAGGATTTTTATCCAGCTTTGGCACGTCGGCAGGCTTTCACACCATAGCTTGCTGCCGAACGGTCAATCGCCCGTCGCTCCAGTGGCAGTGCAGGCTGAAGACTCGCTCGTCCAAGGCTACGACGATGCCGGCCAGCCTGCGCAGGTTCCGGCAAGCATTCCACAAGCCCTCGATATCGCGGGGATCCGGCGCATCATTGCGGATTTTCGGCAGGCCGCTCAAAACGCCATCGACGCGGGATTCGACGGCGTCGAAATCCACGCTGGGAACGGCTTCCTGTTCGAGCAATTCATCAATGCGGGGTTGAATACGCGCGAGGATCAGTATGGCGGTCCCACCATCGCAAACCGGCTCAGGCTCTTGCTGGAAACGGTCGATGCCGTCTCCTCGGCAATCGGCCCCGAGCGTGTCGGCGTCCGGGTCTCTCCGTTTGCCCACTTGGGAGATTTGAACGCCTTCGATTCGGAAAAGGCCACGTGGATAGGCTTGGCGGGCGCACTTTGCCAACGCCAGATCGCGTACTTGCATGCCAGTCATCTGGGGCCGGCTCAGTTCCAACGCGATTTTCGAAGAGCTTTCGGAGGCACATTCGTGCTGGCGGGAGGCTTTACGGCGCAGACCGCCGAAGCGGCACTCGTCGCTGGCGACGCAGACCTCGTGGTCTTTGGCCGGCCGTTCATCGCAAACCCGGACCTTGTCGAGCGATTCCGCCAAGGCTGGCCACTTGCGGAGGCCGGCAAGGAAGCGTTCTACGGCGGGGACGAACGCGGATACACAGACTATCCACCGTACCGCGCCCAGCAGCAGGCGGCATAACCCATTTCCCCTCAACCAACTATTTGTTCGATACCACAGGACCTTGCTATGACAGCCTTATCCGTTCTCGACCTCGTGATGATCGGCGAGGGAAAAGACCTCGCCACCGCAATCGGGGAGTCCAAGCAGCTCGCACAGCACGTGGAGCAAAACGGATATTCTCGCTACTGGATCGCCGAGCATCACGACATGCCCGGCATCGGCTCCGCGGCCACGTCGCTCATTATCGATCAGATCGCCGCGGCAACTTCTCGAATCCGCGTGGGCTCGGGCGGCATCATGCTCCCCAACCATGCCCCCCTTGCCGTTGCAGAACAGTTTGGCACCTTGAACGCCCTCTACCCCGGCCGGATCGACCTCGGCATGGGACGCGCTCCAGGCAGCGGCGGCGCCGCCGTTCGTGCTTTGCGGCGTAGTGGCATCGAGAATGACTTTGCCGAAGACGTCACTGAAGTGATGGACTACCTGGCCAACAACGGCCGGCGTCCTGCCCATGGTGTGCCCGGTGTTCACGATGTGCCGGTCTGGATTTTGGGCTCGAGCATGTTTGGCGCCCAACTCGCTGCAGCGATGGGCCTGCCTTATGCCTTTGCTTCCCACTTCGCACCCAGGATGCTTGATCAGGCGGTCGACTACTACCGAAAGAACTTTCGTCCGTCGAAGTGGCTGGCGGCGCCCTACGTGATGGTTGGCGTGAACATATTCGCCGCAGACTCGAATGAAGAGGCGGATTTTCTTGCGAGCTCCCACCGCCAATGGATGCTCACTCTGCACATGGGCCGGCTTGGTTTGTTGCCGCGCCCGGTGGAGGGTTATGTGGAGAGCCTGCCTGAGAACGAACGCCGCGTGCTTGACGAGGTTCTCGCCATGACGGTGGCAGGCGATCAGCAAAAGGTGAGCGCCTGGATCGAGGGCGTGGTGCAGCGCACCGGTGCAGACGAGCTGATGATAGACAGCCGGATCTACGACCCGGAGCAACGGTGCCGCTCCCACGAACTGGTCGCACGGGCGATTCGCTGATTCAACGTCCCGTACTGATCTCCCCAAGCGCCATGCTGACTCGCGACCTCTTCGATAATGGCAGTTACGTCGACTTGCTTGCCGGCACGGCTGATCAACCTGCGTGGACGATGGAGGCCATTGAACAGTCGATGCGAGACACCTTATCCGGACGAGTGTCGGGCGAGGCCGTTTGGCTATTTGCCTATGGCTCGCTGATGTGGAATCCGGTCATCGACGCAGAAGAACAGCAACTGGCAACGCTTGGCGGATGGCACCGTAGTTTCTGCCTACGCTTGAGCGCCGGCCGAGCGACGCCGTCGGTCCCGGGACGCATGCTGGCGCTGCGGGAAGGTGAAGAATGCCGTGGCCTAGCCTTCCGGCTGGCGGAAGATACGTTGCTCGACGAACTACGCCTGGTGTGGATCCGTCAAATGGTGCACGGGCTGTATCGGCCAGTCTGGGCGCAAGCACGTTTGGCGGATGGGCGTCGGGTTTCGGCCATTGCTTTCGTCGCCGAAACGACGCACCCCCAATATCGTGCGACAGATCAACTCAACGCGGTTGCCGCCGATGTCGCCATGGCAAGCGGCCCACTCGGGAGTAATCGTGAATATTTGACTCGTCTGGACGACGGGCTCGCCCGCTGGGGGATCCACGACCCACATGTGAGCGACCTTGTGCAGCGGGTCAAGGTGCGAGTTTGGTAACGGAATGCCAAAAACCACGCGAACTCGGCAATGGGCTGCCAAGCCACCCGCTTAACAAAGCCCCAAGCGCAACCCGATTTCACAGCCAATTGGGCATACTTCCATGCGTTCTGTCGCGACGTTCGAATTCTTCGGACGACTGTTGATGTGCAGCGCGCCAATCGCATCAACAGCCCTGTCTGGGCCGGCTGCCGGAAGGCATCGGTCTAGGCGTGGAGGTCGACTTCGGGACAAAGACGTTCTATCAGTCGCCTCCTCGCGCCTAGATCGGCTATCCGAGTGCAAACACCAGGCGAGGCTCCGACTTTTCCTGCAATGCCTCGCGCGTAACGCCGGGCGCCAGCTCTTTTACAACCAGCCCTTCGTCGGTGATGTCCATCACCGCCAGGTCGGAAATGATCCTGTGCACCACACCACGACCGGTCAGCGGCAAAGAGCACTGATCCAGAATTTTCATCGCACCGTCACGCGTGTTGTGTTCCATGAGCACAATGACCCGGCGCGCGCCACCAACAAGATCCATGGCCCCGCCCATGCCTTTGACCATCTTGCCGGGGATCATCCAGTTTGCAAGGTCTCCCTGCGCGCTGACCTGCATGGCTCCCAGGATCGTAAGGTCCATATGGCCGCCTCGGATCATGGCGAACGACATGGAAGACGAACAGATGGATGCGCCAGGCGCTGTTGTCACCGTCTGCTTGGCCGCGTCGATAAGGTCCGGGTCGATTTCGTCCTCATAAGGGGGCGGCCCGATGCCGATCAGTCCGTTTTCGGACTGCAACCATACTTGCATGCCGTCAGGCACGTATTGCACCACTTTCGTGGGTAAGCCTATTCCCAGATTCACGTAGTCGCCGTCGTGCAGTTCCTGTGCGGCGCGCGCTGCCATTTGGTCATGTGTCCAAGCCATCGCAAATTCTCCTTACTGCGGCCGTGAACGGAAACTCTTGCGCTCGATGCGCTTTTCCGGGTTGGGTACGACGACGATACGATCGACGAAGATTCCTGGCAGATGCACATCGTCAGGATCGATCTCGCCCTCTTCCACCAGTTCTTCCACTTCGGCGATCGTCACCGCTCCCGCCATTGCCACGTCGGGATTGAAGTTTCGAGCTGTGCGTGCAAAGACAAGGTTGCCTGCTCGATCTGCACGCTTTGCTTTCACCAGCGAGACATCCGGCCGGAGCGCCAACTCCATGATGTAGGTCTGGCCACCGAACTGCCTGGTCTCTTTGCCTTCCTCGACGACAGTGCCGACGCCAGTCCTGGTGAAAAACGCGGGAATTCCGGCGCCGCCTGCGCGCAAACGCTCCGCAAGCGTCCCCTGAGGGTTGAACTCCAGCTCCAGTTCGCCACTCAAGTACTGTCTTTCGAATTCCTTGTTCTCGCCAACGTACGACGCGATCATGCGCTTCACCTGGCGCGACTGCAGTAGTAGCCCCAGACCGAAATCATCAACGCCAGCGTTGTTGCTGATGCAAGTCAGATTGCCGACGCCGCTGTCACGCATCCCTTCTATCAATGCTGAAGGAATGCCGCACAGGCCGAAACCCCCGACAGCTATCGTTTGGCCGTTCGTGATGACCCCGTCCAGGGCGTCGGCCACATCTCCATATATCTTTCTCATTCTCTAACCGAAGTAAATGGGGTTGAGTGGGTGGTAACCCCCCAGATACTAGGGATTCGATGCGGCCGGAACAATGGATTTGCCGCAACCTTATTGTGCAATTCTGCACAGCGATCAAGCGGGCGGGTGGAACAGCTCCGGCTGCGATTCGACCTGTTCACGGATAAATCGCCAAGCGAACTGGTAGCGTTTGATCCGCAGCAGATCTTCGGGCGCCGCAATCCATAAGCTCCGCGTAATGAGGGGCTTATCAGGAAAAACGCTGATGAGGTCGCCGCTATTCACGTTTGCGACATAGGGCGTAAGCAAGACAAGCCCCAGCCCAGCCGCTGCGGCCGAGCGCTGTGCAAGCACGCTGTTCGAGCTGAAACATCGATTCGGTTCCAGGACGAGCTCTTCAAGCACGCGATAGCGCTCACTGACCGAACCATCATGGATGTAGTCCAGGAAATCGTGCTGAGCGACGTCGCTGAGTTCACGTATTGGAGGATGGGCGTCCCGGTAGGCAGGAGAGCAATAAAGGAAGTAGTCGATCTGCGCCAGCTTCGCGACCTTGTATCGCCCCATCTGCGGCGGATCAAGCGTCACCAGGATTTCGACTTCCCTGGTCACAAGGCTGGGGAATTGGGGCTGGGCCATCAGTTCAATGCGCAGTCCGGGATGTTTCTGGCGCAACTGCGCCATCCCCGGGGCAAGCACGTGGATACCAAATGCTTCCGGTGTTCCAACGCGAACATTGCCTTTGATGAAGTCGGCCGCCTCCAGGCTTTCTTCCACAGCGGCCAACAGCGCGCTTTCCATTTTTTCCGCGTGAGGAATCAGCGCATGGCCAGCATCGGTCAGCGAATAGCCGCTGCGGCGTCGGTCAAACAAGACCACGCGCAAGGTCGCTTCCAGCCGGTCGATCCGCCGCGAAACAGTGGAGTGCTCGATCCCGAGCTTCTCCCCCGCATCGGAGATCGTGCCCAGCCGTGCGACAGCCAGAAAAACTTTGAGGTCGTTCCATTCGGGGTGCGTATCCATGGCTCATTGTGCATCAGCGCACACTAAGGGTGCAACGGTGGTCTTTGATAAAGCAAGTGCGGATCGCACAATTGCGCCAGCAGTTACGCAGAAAGGCACGCGTCATATCGGCGCAGAAGAACGCGGACGGCCGACAAACGGCCGCTCAATCACGTACCTGAAGTTGGAGTCGAGGATGACAGAAAACCTTCGTTATCAGAACTACACGGCTATTGAATTCGACCGTCCGCTTGACCGTGTTCTGCGCCTGACGCTGAACAACCCCGAGCGCATGAATTCCCTGGATGCCCGGGGGCACGCCGAACTGGCGGAGGTATGGCGCGAGATCGACACCGATCCCGAGGTCAGCGCCGTGATCATCCGCGGAGCCGGGCGTGCGTTCTCGGCTGGTGGTGATTTCCGCATGCTCGAAGAGATCAACGACGATTTCAAGGCCAGGGCCCGTGTCTGGCGAGAAGCCCGAGACCTGGTCTACAACATCATCAACTGTTCGAAACCTATCGTCTCCGCCATTCATGGCCCGGCGGTGGGCGCGGGTCTGGTGGCGGCTCTGCTGGCCGACATCTCGATTGCAGCGAAATCGGCCCGCATTGTGGACGGCCATACCAAGCTGGGCGTCGCCGCAGGCGACCATGCGGCCATCATCTGGCCCTTGCTTTGCGGGATGGCCAAGGCCAAATACCACCTGATGTTGTGCGAACCCGTGAGCGGCGCGCAGGCCGAAGCGCTGGGTCTCGTGTCGTTGTGCGTTGAGGACGACGCGCTTCAAGACAAAGCCCTTGAGATCGCCGGGAAGCTCGCGGCGGGCGCGCCGGGTGCGATGCGGTGGACCAAGTACGCCCTGAACAATTGGCTGCGTCAGGCCGGACCCATTTTCGATACCTCGCTGGCGCTGGAGTTCATGGGCTTCGGAAGCCCCGAGGCGCGGGAGGGAGTGAGCGCATTGCAAGAGCGCCGCGCTCCCCGGTTCGACCTGGACCTGGGTGTCTAGGAGGAGCAGCGCTCATGAAATCCATCAAGACAGTCGCCTTCATCGGCGCCGGCAACATGGGTGCGCCAATGGCGCGCTGCGTTCGGCGTGGAGGCTTTGACCTCATCATCTGCGACCGCAGTGCCGCCGTACGCGAGAGCTTTGCCCGTGAAGGCGTCGCCACAACTTCTGAAGTGAAGGACTGCGCGGGAGCGGACGCGATCATTGTGCTGCTCGCCAATGACGCTCAAATTACAGACGCCCTGCTTGGCGACGGCGGACTGGTTCACGCCATTCCCAGCGGCCACCAGCCCATCGTGTGCATGATGAGCACCACGCTGCCCGCTACCCTGCGCACGCTGGAGGCGCCGCTCGCTGTAGCCGGCGCCCACCTGCTCGACGCGCCGGTGAGCGGCGGCGTCGTGGGCGCACAAGAAGGAACGCTCACGATCATGGTGGGCGGAGCCGTATCCGACGCCGAACTGGCCAGGCCATTGATGCAGGCTATGGGTAGCCGAATTTTCCACTGCGGCGCGTTGGGATCTGCACAGGTCGCCAAGATCATCAACAACATGGTCTGCGTGGCAAATATCTATTTGACCGCTGAAGCCATCGAACTGGCTCAGGCGCATGGCGTTTCCCTTGAGAGCTTCGCGCCCATCCTGGACGTCAGTACCGGAAGGAACTTTCTGACTGCCAACGCGGCCCTGGGCCGCGCGCAATTCCGCGCGTGGTCGCCGACGGAAGACGCCTACCCGGACATCCACCGAATCGTCGCGAAGGATCTGCACCTGGCCTTGGCACTGAGCGAGCAGGCAGGCATTGCGCCCGGACTGCTCAAGCAGGTGTCGAGCTACGTGGACAACCACGGCCCCAACGAGGCCACGCGCTGGACCAGCGCCGGACGTACACCTCAGTCGGGCTAAAGACATACCGGGAACCCGGTAGAATCCGGCACGCGCCGGGAATCACTACACCTATAAATACGGAGAAGACAAGATGAAGAACCTCAACAGCGTTCTTACGGCTGTGACTTTGGCGACGGCGTCGCTCATGTCCGGCGCCGCATTCGGACAGGACACCAAGACCTTGATATTGGGCGTATCCGCGCCGATGTCAGGCGCCGCTGCAACGTGGGGGCTTGGACAGGAATGGACCGCCAAGCAGGCCGCCAAGGAAATCAATGACGCCGGCGGCGTGAAGATCGGCGGCACCACCTATAAATTTGAAGTCCGTGCCTACGACAACAAATACAACGCCGCGGAAGGGACCAAGGTCGCGCAGAACATCGTGAATCGCGACAACTCCCGCTACGTGGTCGGCAGCATCGGCACCGCGCCGATTCTGGCTTTGCAGTCGCTCACCGAGCGGAACCAGGTCATTCTGTTCACCTCGGCCTGGGGCAAGACCGTCAAGGGACCAACCAAGCCCTACACCTTGACCCAATCGACCACGCCGTTCGAAATCCTGGAACCCCTGTATGCCTACGTAAAGGCCAAACACGGCTCCATCAAGACCGTTGCCATGCTCAATCCCAACGACGCGACCGGCAAGGAGACCGAACCGGTCGCCCAGAAGGCTTGGGAAAAGCTTGGCGTGAAGGTGGTGTCAGTCAACTGGTACGAACGCGGCACCACGCAATTCCAGCCCATTGCGCAAAAACTCGCGGCGGTGAAGCCGGACGTCATTGACCTGGGCGTTGCTCCCCCGGCCGATGCAGGCGTGCTCTTCCGCGAATTGGCCGTACTCGGATGGGAAGGTGTCAAGGTTCAGCCGGTGGGCACGGGGGCAGCGCAGCTCGTGGACATTGGCGGTCAAGCAGCTAACGGGGTGTACATGGGCTTTTCGGGCGATTACGCCGGACAGCAGGCAACCAGCAAGCAACGTGAGCTCAACGAAGGCATGAAAAAGGCCGTCGGGGAATCACTCAACCCGCTGCAGCTCGCACCCTACGACTCTGTGTACGCCCTCAAGGCGGGCATGGAAGCCGCGCAAAGCATCGAACCTGCCGAGATTCTGAAGGTCATGCCCAAGATCGTCTTTGACACGTCGTACGGCAAGACGGCGTTCGGTGGCGAGGCGACCTACGGTTCGCCTCAGCAGATGCTCATCCCGGTCATGATCACGCAGATTCAAGACGGAAAGCTCGTGGAAGTTGAGCGCGTGGTGCCGGAAGAGCTGCAAAAGCGCCTGGCGCAAGGCAAGTAATCAGAACGCTGGACGGCGATAAGTCGGGGGAGACAAGTTGGACGTTTACATGCAATTAATCATGAACAGTATGCAGATCGCCGCGGCGTACATCCTGTTCTCGTTGGGCTTGACGCTGATCTTCGGCGTCATGCGAATCGTCAACTTCGCACACGGAGAGTTCTTTACGCTGCCGCTGCTGGTGATGGGAGTGACAGTCCCATTCCTGATCAGCGAGCAGTTGCCGCTCTTTGCGTCCTATGCGCTGAGCGGTGTACTTGGGATCGCCTTGACGCTGCTACTGGGCGGTGTGATTTACAAGTTCGCCCTGCAGCGGTTCCAGCGCGACATGACCGGCTCCTTCGTGGTGTCGGTCGGCCTCTCGCTGTTGCTGCAAGGCATATTCCTGGAATCCTTCGGCGGCGTTCCCAACAAGCTCCCCGCGCTGGTCGAAGGAACGGTGAACATCATGGGCGCTTACATCACCATCCAGCGCCTGATCATCACCTGCTGCGCGTTACTGGTGGCCGCTCTCATGTGCTGGACTATCGCGTCCAGCCGCCTGGGAAAGGCACTGCGCGCGGTCTCGGAAGACCATGAGGCTGCGATGCTGCAGGGCATCCCGTACCGCCAGATCGCCCTGGCCGGCTTTTTCATCGCGACCTCACTCGCGGCGATCGCTGCAGTACTGCTATCGCCCGTGACCGTTTCCAGCCCGATCATCGGCAGCGACTATCTCATTCGGGGTTTCATCGCGATCGTCATCGGCGGGCTGGGCAGCATACCCGGCGCAATCCTGGGCAGCCTGTTGATCGCCGTCATCGAAAGCCTGGGCGGCTACTACTTCGATCCGACCTGGGCCACGATCACGATGTTCGCCCTGACCATGTTTGTACTTCTCGTTCGTCCGAAGGGAATTCTCGGCAATGGCTAAATCGCTACTCACCCCTGCAATCGCCTCGGTCGGCCTGGTGGTGCTCGCCGCCAGCCTGCTTCAGGGCGGCGGACTGGCCGCCAGCCTGGTCCTGTGGCTGGCCGTCAACGTGCTGATCACCGCCAGCTTCCGCTTCGTCACCTTGATCGGCGAACTGAACTTTGCCGTCGCCGGCTTTGTGGGCCTAGGCGCCTATATGGCTGGTGTCGGAAGCGTGACGTTCAACTGGCCATTCCTGCTCACCCTGGTGGCAAGCGCAGTCTTCGCCGGCCTCATCAGCCTTGTGTTCGGCTACATCACGCTGCGCGCTAAAGGCCCCTACTTCATGCTGATCAGCTTCGCTTTCACCGAAGTGATCCGCATGATCTACACCAAGACTGAAGCCATCGGAGGAAGCTCTGGCATGCTGGGTATCTTTCCGCCGGCCTACCTGGACGGCTACTTGCCTGCCCTGGTCGTCGCCGTGGTGCTCGCACTGCTGTGGGCGCTCTGGTTCATCGAGAAATCCGACTTCGGCAAAGTCCTTGTGGCCATCCGCAATAACGACGCCATCGTCGAGACCGTCGGCATCAACGTGCATCTGACCAAGGTGCTGTGCCTGGGTGTTTCGTCGTTCGTTGCCGGCATTGCCGGTGCGCTGCTGGCTTACTCGAACAACGTCATCAGTCCTGGGGATTTTGGCTTCCTGCTTGCGGTTTACGCGCTGGCCTATCTGAAGGTGGGCGGCGAATCCCACATCATGGGCGCGGTGGTCGGCGCCATCGTTCTGACGCTGCTCGGCCAGTTCGCCCTGAGCTTCGGTCCCTATGAGCACATCTTCTACGGAGCCGCCATCGTGATCTCGGTACTGCTGATGCCGGGGGGGCTGATCGGCCTGGGCCGCCACCTCAACAAGCGCACGCGCGGGCTGACTGCCGCGGCGAAGCCCCAAGCCTGAGGTCTTTATGGAAAACCAAATACTACTTAAAGTCGATGGCCTGAGCCGCCGCTTTGGCGGCCTGGTTGCGGTCAGGGAATTGAGCTTCGAAGTTTGCAAAGGAGAAATTCTTGGGCTCATCGGCCCCAATGGCGCCGGCAAAAGCACCACGTTCAACGTGGTAAGCGGCTACTACAAGCCGTCTGGCGGCAAGTTGACCTTCATGGGCCAGGACATTACCGGCCAGAGCGCCGCCCGGATTTCCCGGCAGGGTCTGGTCCGCACGTTCCAGCACGACAGCATGCTGCGCGACATGACCGTGTACGACAACATCGTCGTCGGTACGTTCGCGACGATGCGCCATAAAGCCGAACGGGACGCACGCGTACGAGAAACTGCGGCGCTTATGGGCCTGTCGGAAGTCCTGGACGAAGTTGCGGGGAATCTTTCGCACGGCTTGCAGCGGCTGGTCAGCATCGCGATCGCTTTCGCCGCCCGGCCGAGCCTGCTCTGCCTGGACGAACCTCTGACCGGCCTGAACCAGACGGAGGCGTCGTCGGTGCTGGCGATCTTCCGCAGGATGCGCGAGGAGTACGGCGTTTCGATGCTGCTCGTGGAACACAACATGAAGGCGGTCATGGATATCTGCGATCGCATCGTGGTGCTGGACTATGGCGTGTTTCTAGCCACCGGCACCCCGGCCGAGATCCAGCGCGACCCGCGCGTGATTTCGGCCTATCTGGGGAAGCGGCATGAACAATAACGAAAATGTGCTCGACGTCGAACGACTGTCCGTGATGTATGGCATCGTGCCGGCGGTGAGCGCCGCAAGCTTCACGGTCAAGCGAGGATCCATCTCCACGATCGTCGGTTCCAACGGAGCCGGCAAATCGACCATCATGAAGGCCTTGACCGGCCTGGTGGCGCCCTCTTCCGGACGTGTCCGCCTCTATGGAGAAGACATCACCGGCCTGGCACCCGATGCCCTCGTCTCCAGGGGCCTCGTCCTGGTTCCCGAAGGGCGGCGGCTGTTCAAAGCCATGACCGTGGGGGAAAACCTGGAACTGGGCGCGTACCGCGAGAAAGACAAGAGTGCCATTCAGCAAGGCTTGGCAGACGTGCTGGAACGCTTTCCCGCATTGAAGACCCGGCTCAAGTCGCCCGCGGGAAGCCTTAGCGGAGGGCAGCAGCAGATGGTTGCCGTGGGCCGCGCTCTGATGGCCAAGCCGCGACTGCTGCTGCTCGACGAACCCACGATCGGGCTTGCGCCCGCCATCGTCGACACCATCGCCCAGATCATCCAGGACATCGCGGCCGAAGGGGTGGATGTGATGCTTGTCGAACAAAACGCAGAGATGGCACTGGAGATTGCGACCCACGCCTTCATTCTTGAGCGCGGTGAGATTCAGCTGCAAGGCCTGGCATCGGAGCTTGCCAGCAGTGAAGCGGTGCGCAAAGCCTATCTGGGTATTTGAGCCCAACGTATCCCTCATCCACTTATCCGTTTTTGCGAGGTATTTATGCACCGACTCGAAGGAAAAGTCGCCTTCATCACGGGCGGCGGCGCCGGTATCGGCCGTGCCAGCGCATTGCTGTTCGCCCAGGAAGGCGCCCAGGTCGTTATCGCCGAGCGTGACACCGCGGCGGGCGAACAAACCGCCGCCATGGTGGAGAAAGCCACGGGCCGCCCTGCCCGCTTCATTCACACCGACGTCACCGAACCCGAAAGCCTGGAGGCGGCCGTCAAGCGGACCGTGGCGGAGTTCGGACGATTCGACGTGCTGTACAACAATGCCGGAGGCTCCACCGTCCGCGACAGCCGTGTGACGGACGCTCCAGTGGACGAGTTCTGGTCCAAGATGAAACTCGACCTGTTCGGGACCTGGTTGGGTTGCCGGTACGGCATCCAGGCCATGATGGACGCGGGCAACGGCGGATCCGTCATCAACAGCACATCCATCTTTGCCCTGATCGGCACTCACGGCAAAGACGCCTATACGGCGGCCAAGGGCGCGGTTAGCGCGCTGACCCGGTCGATGGCCGTGGAATATGCCCAGTACCGAATTCGCGTGAACGCGGTGGCTCCGGGAGCGACAGCGACAGAGCGCGTGCTAAAGCTGCTGAAAGACGATGGCGTCACCAGCAAGTCGCTCGACGGCCAGCTTTTTGGTCTGGTGCAGCCCGAAGATATCGCCCACGCCGCGTTGTATCTGGCTTCTGACGAGTCCCGCTCCACGACCGGCCACATCCTCGCCGTCGACGGCGGGTTGACCATTTCCTGATCGATCGGAGCCATCATGTTTCGACATATTGTCATGCTCAGCTTCAACGCCCCGCTCACCGAGCAGGACCATGAAGAAATCACCGGCATGTGCCAGACCATCAAGAACGAAATCCCGGGCATCCTGGACCTGCGCTTTGCCACCAATGCGTCGGATCGCGCCCACTCCTACACCCACGCGTTCGTGGCGGACTTCGTGGACGCCGCCGCCCACGACCATTACCAACTGGCCCCGGCGCACGTGCCGCTGAAGCAAAAAGTCGTGGCGCTAAGCCGGCAGCTCATCGTGCTGGATTACGAAGCCTGAACGCGGACCATGACACAACAAACTGAAACAAGGAACCCTATGCGGGCCACCAAGCTGTTTACCCCGGTCAAACTGCGTGGCGTCGAGCTGCCCAATCGCGTATTGATCTCGCCGATGAGCCAGTACTCCGCCATCGACGGACTAGTTCAGGACTGGCACCGGTTCCATACCGCCGGCCTGGCGCGGGGCGGACCCGGCAGCGCAATGATTGAAGTGGCGGCAGTCACCCGCGATGGTAGGGGAACCCTTGGCGACCTGGGAATCTGGAGCGATGAGCAGATCCCTGGGCTTGCGGAACTCGCTCGCATCATGACCACGCACGGCGTGGTGCCGTCGATTCAGATCGGTCATGCCGGCCGCAAGGCAAGCACGGGCAGGCCCTGGGAAGGCAATCGGCCGTTGGCACTGTCGTCGGAAGATCAGGCCTGGGAGACTACGGTGCCCTCTTCTGTGCCGGTACAGGATGGCTGGCCCGTGCCTCGGGCACTTGAGGCCGGGGAACTGGCTGGCATCGTCGCCAGCTTCCGCGACGCGACAGTCCGCGCAGTCAGCGCGGGATACCGGTTTGTCGAAATTCACGCCGCGCATGGCTACCTGCTGCACAGCTTTCTTTCTCCCGTTACCAACAAGCGGCAGGACGAGTATGGTGGGTCGCTGGAGAACCGGATGCGCTTCCCTCTGCAAGTCGCGGCCGCTGTCCGGGACGCCCTGCCCTCCGACATTCCGCTATCCGTGCGTATATCGGCCGTCGACGGTATCGAGGGCGGGTGGCAGTTGTCAGACAGCATCTTGTTTTCCCGCGAATTGAAGGCACTGGGCGTTGATCTGATTGACTGTTCATCCGGCGGCATTCAGGCGCCTGCCACGGCGGGGCAAGGTCCGCAGGCTGTCAAGCGCGGGCCTGGATTCCAGGTTCCATTTGCGCAGGCGGTCAAGCAGGAGGCTGGCATCGGGACGATCGCAGTGGGGTTGATCGTTAACCCCGAGCAGGCCGAAGCGATTCTGATCGAGGACAAGGCGGACTTGATCGCAATCGGGCGGGAGGCATTGCATAACCCGAATTGGGCCCTGCACGCGCGTCTGGCATTGCAGGCCGATCCGGACTATCTGGCTTGGCCGGAGCAATATGGGTGGTGGTTGAAGCGCCGGCCGAAGGTTTCTCACGTGTAGTTCCGAGGTAACCTAAACTTCGCGTTCAGGGGGGCTTATCGTCGGTCGAGCGTGCGTAGCAAAACCCTTTGGAACCTCGCGGAGGAAGTCTTGCGCCCGCTGCTTTGCTTGGAGAACTTGCACGGGCCGCGCGCGCAGCACCTCTACCTAGCGTTCGTCCGCAGACGAATTGGGAGTGACCTTTATGCTTCGTGATCGGGCGATCATCAAATACGACAGCTTCCGGCCGAGGCTGTGTGAAAACTCTTTGACGCCGCTATGGTGATGTAGATAGAGTTTGGTATCTCGATCCCGGGAGTCGACATGCCCCGCTTCATCGAAGGTCA
>LNAP01002409.1_pt1 | contig 18732 bp, 23 predicted proteins | sample 602601 | NCBI WGS metagenome assembly LNAP01 (sample SAMN02440304, study PRJNA202911) | soil metagenome | biome: Subtropical and temperate rainforests or woodlands; isolation source: soil samples (1 kg each in a 20% v/v slurry with milli Q water) were... ...
ATCGGAGCTGTGGCCTTCGGCCTGCTGGGTGGAGGAGCCATCGAAGCCCCAGAGCGGAAGCTGCTCGAGCGTCGGGAACGACGCGAATTCCTTGATCTGTGTTTTGCCGCGCAAGTTCGGAGTCGGCGTATATCCGTCGAGCCAGATGTACTCGAGCTTATACTTGGTCATTGAGCCTCTCTGTAGATGATGCGAAAGGTGGGGGCCCGGGGGCCCCCGCACGATTGTTTACCCGGCCACCATCGGCCGGCCCTTTACAAGCATTTAACGTGCCAAAAGGCCGCAGCGCGCTGGGTTTTCCACGGCGCCCGGGGTGTCCCCAGAGGCGGCAAACCGTCCACAGTGGCATGCGTCATAGCCGCGCACCGTTGCGTGAAGCTGCACTGCAAAAACCCCGAGGAAAACGCCTGATTTCGGAGCAGCCGGACCGGTGCCGGAGGTTGCCGATGAAACGCGCATCAACGTCCAGCAATTTTCGCGAAGTCTCCGACCGTGCTCAGCAACCTTTGGAATGGCCCAAGCGTTGGTCACCCATCGCCTGCCTTGGTGGATGCAGAAGGCGATCTGCCTACAAAATGAGCTGAAACTGATTTCCTTTTCAGCACTTTCAAATCCCGGATGCGCGGCCGATATGGGGATTCCAGTAACCACAATCGAACGAGTCGGGCGCACCATGGAGGCCAAGGCGCTTCGACCCAGGAGCAATTGAAATGATGAACAACGGACTGAGTCACGGATCTGCGAAGATCTATCAATTCCCCGTCGGGGGCCGCGCGGCTCTCGCCGGGCACCGCTATGGCGATTCCCGCTTCCCCGCCGATCACGCTTCGCTTCCCGCGAACGTCTCGATCTGCAGCGACAGCTGGTACCACCAGGACGCGGTCGATGAAGCCAAGCCCAAATGGGAACGCTAATGCCAGTGTTTGGTAAGATGCCGCCGCGCTCTCGCAAGCGCCCGGCGGCAGTTTGAAAAAGGGTCGAAACAACGAGGTTTCGACCCTTTTTGATTCTTGCAACCCTCCGGCCTAGAGGCCGGCCTTTTCGATCACCGCGCAGGCCGTCACGGGCCGCTTGAGATGCTTGACCGTGGTCGCCCCGCTGTTGGGGATTCTCAACGTGATCCCAGACCCCGAATAGCGCGCGCCCGAGACCGTCAGCCGCTTGGCGAGAGTCGCCGGCTCGCCGTCGATCTGGACGAAGGCGCGCTTGTCGTCGTCATAAAATCCGACGATGAACTGCGTACCATCAGCGCAGCGGTAGGTCCGGAACGTCTGCGCGTCCGCCTGGCGCGCACTGAGAACTCCCCCCGCAAGCATGGTGATCGCCAAAAGAATGGCCTTGTGCCGGCCCATGATCGCCCCCTGTAATAGAACTCAAGGACGCCTATCAAGCGCGTCCGGTGGAAACATAGCCCAAGCTGAACCCATGTCAGACTCCCCTGCCCGCCATCTCAGCCTGCAAGGCGCCAGCAATTTTCGCGACCTCGGCGGCTATCCGACCGCCGACGGCCGCACCACACGCTGGCGGCACATCTTCCGCTCCAACCATCTCGGCCAGCTCACCGCCGAAGACATCGAGGTCGTCCGTGCACTGGGCGTGCGCAGCGCATTCGACTTTCGCGGCGTCGAGGAGCGCGCGGCCGGGGTCTGCGTCGTGAACGAGATCGCCGTGCATTCGCTGCCGATCGAGCCCACGGTCGTGGCCGCGTTGCGCGCCGAGCTCGTCGCAGGCAGGCTGACGGCGCCGGTCGCGCTCGATATCATGCGCGAATCCTATCGCAACTACGTCCGGCACAACACGCATAGCTTCCGCGCGCTGTTCAGTCATCTGCTGGAAGATCGTGCCCCGCTCGTGATCCACTGTACCGCCGGCAAGGACCGCACCGGCTTTGCCAGCGCGCTGATCCTGCATGCGCTGGGCGTGCCCGACGAGATCATTGCTGAGGACTATCTCCTCACCAACCAGTTTTACCGGCGCGATGCGACGGCTGCCACCGATCTGCCGGACGATGTGCGCAGTGCCATCGGCAGCGTCGAGACCTCCTACCTTGAGGCGGCCTTCGCAGCCGTCGACGGCGAATATGGCGATCTCGACACCTACTTGCGCGACGGGCTCAAGATTGGTCCGCAAGAGCGAGAGGCGCTGCAGGCGCGTTATCTGCAGTCGTAATCCAGCACCCGCATTTTTGCGTGGCTCCAGTTGCCTTGAGGATCGCCGAACGAAGGGCACGGGCGACGTGCACTGTGCTCCAGTCACTCTGGTGCAGCAGCAGCCCATCGTCCGGGGCAACGAGCTGCTCGAACGACGCCTGGTTGTAGACGTGCCAGTGCCGCATCAGCGCCCAGCGCTGGAACAGGTTGACCTCGGCGTCTTGCGCGGCGGCTCGGATCGCAGAAACCATCTTTTCGGCCAGCTCGGCGTTGTCGTCGAACAGCATGGCCGTCGTGTATTGCGGATCGATCAGCACGACATCGATGGTCGGATGAGCGTGAAGGAGGTTCAATCCCTCCGCGATTTTGCGGACCACCTCGTCGAAGTCGAACTCCTTCTGGCGGAAAACGGCGTTGGTCCCAACTTGCCAAAGCAGCAGCGATGGATTGTCAGCAAAGATGTCGTCGTTGAACCGAGGCACTTCCAGGTTCGCCTCTTCGCCGCCCTTGCCCCGGTTGAGTACGTCGATCCGGATGTTCGGGCGCTGATCGTGTTCCTTGAAGTGTTTTCTCAAATACAGTTCGAGCCGCGCGGGATAGGCAACGACATTGTCGAGTCCGGCCGTCGAAGACGATCCCATCGCCACGATGCGTACGGGCCCCGTTCCGGCCAGCGCGGTTCGGAAATTGTCCAGCGGATGTTTGAGATCAACGATTGACGCGGGAAATTCGAGGGTTGGAAAATTGTCAGGCATGAAACAACCTCCTCCGCGATCTAAAGTTGTATTCATAGCCCATTCCAGGGGGTGCCGCCATTGCAAGTCCAATTCACGGAGAGCAATAGTCCGACGTGGACTGAACCGACGGAGAGGCTCGTGCAGGGAAAAATCATCGTCATCACCGGCGCGCTCGGCGCGCTTGGCAAGGTCGTTGCCGAAACCGCGCAGTCACGCGGCGCGCGTATCGCCGGCATCGATCACGCCCCCTCGCAACTTTCGACGACGCCGGAGCGGATCGAGATCGGCGGCGTCGATCTGTCCGACGCGGCACAAGCGAAGACAGCGATCGAGGCGGCCGCAAACCATTTCGGCCGGCTCGACGCGCTAATCAACATCGCCGGCGGCTTCGCCTTCGAGACCGTCGGCGACGGCGACATCAAGACGTGGCAACGCATGCATGCGCTCAACGTGCTGACCGCCCTCAACACCTCGCACGCCGCGCTGCCGCATCTGGCCGCATCCAAGTCCGGCCGCATCGTCAATATCGGCGCGATGGGCGCGCTTCAGGCCGGCTCCGGGATGGGCCCGTATGCGGCGTCCAAAGCCGGCGTGCATCGCCTCACCGAGGCTCTGGCGAGCGAGTGGAAAGGCAAAGTCACGGTGAATGCGGTACTGCCGTCGATCATCGACACCAAAGCCAACCGCACGGATATGCCGAAGGCGGATTTTTCCAAATGGGTCACGCCGGTGGAACTCGCCGAGGTGATCCTGTTTCTCGCCAGCGACGCTGCGAGCGGCATCACCGGCGCGCTGATCCCGGTGAGCGGGCGGGTGTAGCCGCATTCAGATCGGATCGTCCGGTTTATCGGCTCTGATTCAATCGAAGCCGGGAACGCTCTAGACTGTCCGCAACTGATTCTCCGATCGGACACGCCGTGGAAACCACGCTCTATCTGCCCGTCAAACGCTTCCTCGAAGAGCTCGGCTTCACGGTCAAGGGCGAGATCGGCGGCTGCGATCTCGTGGGCCTCAGCGCAGGCGATCCACCGGTCGTGGTGATCGGCGAGCTCAAGCTTGCCTTCAATCTCGAGCTCATTCTGCAAGCGGTCGATCGCGCGCCAGCCGGCGACGAGGTCTGGATCGCCGCGAGGATGTCGATCCGCGGCAAGGGACGCGAGAGCGATGCGCGCTATCGCAATCTCTGCCGCCGGCTCGGCTTCGGTATGCTCGGGGTGACCGACCGCGGCCAGGTCGAGGTGCTGGTGAAGCCGCCGACAGCGGCACCGCGCCGCGAGCCGAAGGTTCGCTCGCGCCTCGTGTCCGAGCATCAGCGCCGCCAGGGCGATCCCGTGCTCGGCGGCAGCACGCGCGCGCCGATCATGACCGCCTATCGGCAGCAGGCATTGGCCTGCGCCTCGGAGCTTGCGGGAGGCCCGCGGCGCGTGCGCGAATTGCGCGAGCGCTGCCCTGACGCCGGCAAGATCTTGCTTAACAATGTGTATGGCTGGTTCAAACGCGCCGACCGGGGAATCTACGGGCTTACGGAGGCCGGACACGCCGCACTGAAGCGCTGGCCGCAACAACGGATCGAACGCGATGGCGGTGTCGTGTCAGCGCCCTGACACCCGACCGGTGCATAGCTGAGATGCCACACCGATTTCATATTGCAATGCAACATTGGCGGCACTAGGTATCCCGGCATCGAAACGAGGCCGTTATGAGCGCAGACTGGAATACCAAATATGGCACGCGGCGCGTGCGCCACGATCCGCCGACCTTGGACGAGGCGATCTTCGCCGCCGTCGGCATCACCGACGATCAGGAGCAGCAGGCCGAGATCGCCGCAGCGCTGATGGGCATGCCGCTCGACATCGTCCAGGCCGAAGTCAAGAAGCAGGCCCGCACCAACAGCCGCATCACCGCGACCCGCGTGATCGCCGGCGAACAGGGCGCGCAGCGCTCGGTGGTGGTCGAACGCCGCGTCGTGCGCCGCTTCGGCAACGACAAGCGCACCGGCACCTGAGCGCTTAACTTCTTAATCCCAATACGAAAGCGGACCGGTTTTGCCGGTCCGCTTTTTTGATTCCTGCCGGCTCTATGCGTCAGGCAGCGCGGCTACCGTACATGCTGGAAATGATCTTCCAGCATGTCGAGTTGAAGCTGAGCAAGGCGCGGCCGGCCGCGAATGGCGAGGCCGCGAGTTCAGCGAGCTCTGCCTCCGGCGTCTTGGCAAGATCGATCGTGCCGGTCGATTCGCCATGACGGAAAGCAAGATGCGCCCCGAACTTCCTGGCGAGCGCCCGCATCGCGTGATTCTCTGCGCCCGTGGTGATGCGCAGGCGCTTGTAGCCCTTCCAGCGCGCTTCCGCGATCAGTCGGCTGAACAAGATGGTCCCGACGTTCTGGCGGCGCGCCGAGGCTTCTACGCTGAAGGCAACCTCGGGCAGCGAATCGCCCTCCGGCGGATGCAGCTCGGCCGCTCCGCGGACCATGCCGTCGACGATGTAGGCGACAATCACGGTGCCGTCCTCGGCGCAGCGGGCGGCGTAACGCTCGATGAAACTGTCGTCGAGAAAGCCGTTGAAACGGTCATGCCGGCTTCCGGCATCGAGCCTCAGCAGGTGATCGCGCAGGAGCGGCAATTCTTCCTGCTGACTCAGGGTCCGTACATAGCCCGGAACGGGCGTCGTGCGGACGATCTCTTCTAATATCACGTCAAAACTCCTCTTGGTGTCCCTCGAGGAGGCGTTCGAATCCCTAGACCTCCAATATTGTGCATCGCAACAAATTTTTCAAGACGGGAACCTGCCCAAGTTTCGAGCACCGCAAGCGACTAATTCGTTAACAAAATCAAAGTCCCGTAGTCATACGAGGACGAGCTGCGTCTGGGTGACCACTGCGACGAGCTTGCCGTCCTCGGTTTCCAGCCGAGTGGTCCAGACTTGGGTCCGCCGGCCCCGGTGGACCGGGGTCGCTGTGGCGATAACCGTAGTTCCCTCCTTGGCCCCGCCGATAAAGTTGGTCTTGCTTTCCAGGGTGGTCGTGCCCTTGGCGCCCTCCGGCAGGTTGATCACGGTCGCCGCCGCGCCGACGGAATCGGCGAGCGCCATCACCGCGCCGCCGTGAATGGTGTGGTGGAGCGTGCAGAGGTCGGGGCGGACCGTCATTCGCGCCACCACGCGATCCCTCCCGGCCTCGATGAACTCGACGCCCTTGAGCGCGGCGAATGGCATCTTCATCGCTTGAAGTTTCTCGAGCGGTGTCATCGGATCTCCTCCCAATTCATTGTTGTCTCAGCGTGAATTGCCTGGCGCGGCAAAGCAATGACGTCAGAGGTAACGGCCATACTGACTTTGGCGCCTTCATTTGCGCATATGCTCCTGCCATGCGCCACTTCCCGCCCCGCCGCATCGTCTGCCTGACCGAAGAGACGGTCGAAACGCTCTACCTGCTCGGCGAGCAGGACCGCATCGTCGGCGTCTCCGGCTACGCCGTCCGTCCACCGCAGGTGCGGCGCGAGAAGCCGCGGGTGTCGGCCTTCGTCTCGGCGGACATGCCGAAAATCCTGGCGCTGGAACCGGACCTGGTGCTCGCCTTCTCGGATCTCCAGGCCGGTATCGTCGCTGATCTCGTTCGCGCCGGCGTCGATGTCCACGTCTTCAATCAGCGCGACATCGCCGGGATTTTGGCGATGATCCGAACGCTCGGCGCGCTGGTCGGTGCGGTCGAGCCCGCCGAGGAACTCGCGCACGGCCTCGAGCGGCGCCTTGCCGCGATTGCGGCAACATCCCGCCCCTCACCGCGGCCAAGAGTCTACTTCGAAGAATGGGACGGCCCGCTGATCTCCGGCATCGGCTGGGTCTCCGAACTGATCGAGATCGCCGGCGGCGCGGATGTGTTTCCGGAGCTGCGCCATTGCCAGGCCGCAAAGGATCGCATCGTTTCGGCGGACGCGGTGCGTGAAGCGTCGCCCGACGTGATCCTGGCGTCATGGTGCGGCAAGAAGGTCGTGCCTGCCCGCATCCGCGCGCGCGACGGCTGGAGTGAAATTCCGGCCGTGCGTAATGATCGCATCGTCGAGATCAAATCGCCGATCATCCTGCAACCGGGGCCAGCGGCGCTGACGGATGGGCTGGACGCGATCGTGACGGCGCTGTGGGGCGAACGCCCCTGAACTTTCAGCATCGACCTCCTTGATCCCGTCATCCTGAGGTGCGAGCTGCGCGGTGCAAAGCACCGTGCAGGGAGCCTCGAAGGATGAACGGCCCCGATGCAGCCGGGCCGTCGCCCTTCGAGGGCCGCTGAAGAAGAGGCCACCTCAGGGTGACGGTGATAGCTTCTCACGTCACCGCGTTGACGACCTGATATTCCGGCCGGCGCCACACCTCGTCTCCGATCACTTCTTCTATGATCTCGGCTGCCCGCATGATCTCGCTCTCGCCGATGTAAAGCGGCGTAATTCCGAACCGCATGATGTCGGGCGCGCGGAAGTCGCCGATGACGCCGCGGGCGATCAGGGCCTGCATGGCGGCGTAGCCGCCCTCGAAGGCGAAGGAGACTTGCGAGCCGCGGTGCTCATGCGAGCGCGGGGTCACAAGCTTCAGGGACGGGCAACGGCGCTCGACCTCCGCAATCAGGAGATCGCCGAGCGCCAGCGAGCGGGCACGCACCTCCGCGATGTCGACGCGATCCCAGATGTCGAGCGAGGCTTCCAGCGCCGCCATCGCCAGCACCGGCGGCGTGCCCACCCGCATGCGCTCGACGCCGCCCGCGGCCGCATAGCCAAGCTCGAAGGCAAACGGCTTTTCGTGCCCCATCCAGCCGGACAGAGCTGCGCGCGCAGTGTCGGCGTGACGCGGCGCGACATAGAGGAAGGCCGGGGCGCCGGGACCGGCATTGATGTATTTGTAGGTGCAGCCCGCGGCGAAATCGGCGCCGCAGCTGGCGAGATCGACCGGCAACGCACCGGCGGAATGGGCGAGATCCCAGACAGTGACGATGCCGAGCGCACGTGCTTTGGCCGTCAGCTTCGCCATGTCGTGGCGCCGGCCGGTGCGGTAGTCGACCTCGGTGATGTAGAGGACGGCGACCTCCTCCGACAATGCGGCCTCGATCTCCTCCGGCGTCACCAGGCGCAATTGATGGGCGCGGCCGAGCGTCGCGATCAGGCCCTCGGCCATGTAGAGATCCGTCGGGAAATTGCCGATGTCCGACAGCACGACCTTGCGCGATGCGTTCATGTCCAGCGCGGCCGCAAGCGCCTGATAGACTTTGAGAGACAGCGTGTCGCCGACCATCACGGAGCCGGCTTCCGCGCCGATCAATCGCGCGATGCGATCGCCGACATGGCGCGGCTGGGCATACCAGCCTGCACTGTTCCAGGCGCGGATCAGTTCGTTGCCCCACTCCATGGTGATGACGCGGTTGACGCGCTCGGCAACGCCCAGCGGCAGCGCGCCGAGCGAATTGCCGTCGAGATAGATCACGCCTTCAGGCAGATGGAACAAGGCTCTGGTGTCGTCATAGACGCGAAGCTTGGTCTTGCGAGTGGGCATCTTTGGACATCTCTACAGAATTGTACGCACACGCCAGAGCTCGGGGAACAGCTCGACCTCCAGCATGCGCTTGAGATAGCTGACGCCGCCGGTGCCCCCGGTGCCACGCTTGAAACCGATGACACGCTCGACCGTCGTCACATGGTTGAAACGCCAGCGGCGAAAATAGTCCTCGAAGTCGACCAGCTTTTCGGCGACTTCGTAGAGCATCCAGTGCGTTTCCGGCGCCTCGTAAACCTGACGCCAGGCCTGCAGCACGCCTTCGTTGAAGCTGTGGGTCTCGCGGACGTCGCGTGCCAGCACCGCCGCCGGCATCTCGAGCCCGTTGCGGTCGGCGAGCCGCAGCACTTCATCGTAAAGGCTCGGCGTCGCGAGTTCGGTTTCGAGCAGATTCGTGGTTTCCACATCATGCGCGTGCGGCTTGAGCATGGCGTGGTTGCGGTTGCCGAGCAGGAATTCGATCAGCCGGTATTGCCGTGACTGGAAGCCAGAGGACTGGCCGAGCTGGGAGCGAAAGCGCGTGTATTCGCTCGGCGTCATGGTGCGCAGCACGTCCCAGGCGCCGTTGAGCTGCTCGAAGATGCGCGACATCCGCGCCAGCATCTTCATGGCCGGCGCGACCTCGTCCTTTGCGATCGCGCGGCGCGCGGCGGTCAGCTCATGGAGGGCGAGCCGCATCCACAACTCTGTCGTCTGATGCTGGATGATGAACAGCATCTCGTCATGGGCTTCCGACAGCGGATGCTGCGCGCCGAGGATCGCATCCAGCGCCAGATAATCGCCATAGGACATCCGCCGGGCGAAATCGGTCTCGGCGCCTTCGCTCGTGGGATCGTAATCGCTGGACGTCATGACAGGCCCTTTCGATCGATCATCCCTCGCCTCGTCAGTCGAGGCCGATCAGGCGCGCGGTGATCGGCGATGATGGATCCTTCAGGGCGTCGATCACGGTAAAATGGTTCAGCCCGGGATCGATGACGAGGCGCGTCGGCACGTCGAAACCGGTCCAGATATTGGCCATCAGATCGGACTGGCGGATGAATTCCGGCCGCTCGCTGCCGCCGACCCAGGCGGTCACGGGCGAATGTCCGCGCGGCAGGTGCAGCGCCGCGCTTTCGAGCGTCGCCTCCTCCATGGTCATGCGCAGCGTCTCGTTCATCTTCGTCTTCAGCAGCGGACGCAGATCATGCAGGCCACTGATCGAAAGCGTGCCGGCGATGCGGTTGTAGACGGCGGGCTCCAGCCGGCTGTCGTCGCACAGCATGCGCGTGACGAGGTGGCCGCCGGCTGAATGGCCGGCTAGACGGATCGGACCGGAAGCAAGCGAAGCGGCCTTGGCGATTGCGGCGGTGATTTCCGCGGTGATGTCGCAGATGCGTGCGGCCGGCGCCAGGGTGTAGCTCGGCAGCGCCACCGTCCAACCGTGGTGCCGCGCGCCTTCGGCCAGATCGGTCCAGGTCGACTTGTCGAAGCGCATCCAGTAACCGCCGTGCACGAAGACGACGAGACCCTTGCTGTCGCCGTCAGGCAGGATGAGGTCGAGGCGCTGGCGCTCGCCGTCGCCATAGGCGATATCGGTGCGAAAACCTTTCAGTCCGGCGCGGTAGGCCGCCGCCCGCTCCGTCCATTGCGCCGGCATCTCGTCCGAGCCCGGGATATGGGCCGAATTGGCGTAAGCATCATCCCAATCGCGCATCGTGACTCCAAGGGACTCGTCCCGCGACGCCAGTCTGCCACCGGCGCGGCCTGCATCCTAGTCTTTATTTTAAGCTTAAAGTATTTGGGAACGATGGTGAATTGGGCAGATGCGCGATCTGCGTCCGGTGTTCCCCGGGCGCACCGCAACGTGCAACGATGCGCTGCTGAACCCGGGTCCAGCGAATGTGGCGACATGGGTCCCGGCTCTGCGGTGCCACGCTGCGCCGCGTCCGGGACACAAGCAGCCTACGCCTTCTCCACCCCGCACCATTCCGCGATGAACAGCGCCGTTGCGTTGGTCGACTTCTTCAGCGAGTCCAGGTCGACGAATTCGTTGAAGCCGTGCATCTCGCCGCCGCTCGCGCCGAAGCACAGGCTCGGGATGCCATAATTGAGGCCGTAGAAGCGGGTGTCGGTGAGCGCCGTGAAGACGAGGTCTTCGACTGCGCCGCCATAGACCTTGTCGAAGGCCTTGGCGAAGGCGGCCTCGGGCGCTGCGGCGTCGGTCAGCTCATAGCCGTCCGACAGGAAGCCCGACCATTCGATCTCCGGCGGGTTGTTGGCGAGGAAGCGGTGGTTGCGCGCGGCCGCGGCAACGCAGGCCGCGATCTCCTTCTGGTGGTCGGCGACCGACCAGCCCGGCAGAATCGCGATACGGCAATCGACGTCGCACCAGGCCGGCACGCTGGAAGCCCAGTCGCCGCCCTTGATGATGCCGGGATTGAAGTTGATGGGATGGTTGAGGGTCTTGAAGTGACGATCGGCCTTGGCCCGCTCGTTCCATTCGATCTCGAGCTTCTGGACCGCCTGGATCAGATGATATGCCGCCATGATGGCATTGGCGCCGGAACCGGCGAAAGCGACATGGGTCGGATGGCCCTTCACGCGCAGGCGAAACCAGATCACGCCGACCTGCGAGCGCACCATCTTGCCGCTGGTCGGCTCCGGGATGAAGCAGGCGTCCGCACGGTAGCCACGCTGCAGCGTCGAGAGCGCGCCGACGCCGGTGCTCTCCTCCTCGATCACCGACTGGAAGTGAATGCGCGCGGTCGGCTTGAAACCAGCGGCCTTGATCGCGTCGAGCGCATGAAGCGCGCCGATCGTGCCAGATTTCATGTCGCAGGCGCCGCGGCCGAACATCTTGCCGTCCTTGATGACCGGCGAGAACGGCGGTGTGTCCCACAACTCCAGCGGGCCCGCGGGCACCACGTCGCAGTGTCCCTGAAGGATCAGCGATTTACCGGCGCTGGTCTGCGGGCGGTAGGTGCCCACCACCGAGCGCGCCTTCGAAAAATCGTGCTCGATCGGGCCGAAGCCGCGGAGGTCCTTGAGATCGTCGACATTGATGTGCCAGTCGTCGACCTCATAGCCGCGCTCGCGCAGGAGGTCGCCGATCATGTCCTGGCACGGCCCCTCCGCCCCGCGGGTCGAAGGGATCGCAACGAAATCGCGGGTGGTCGCAAGCTGGGCTTCGAAGCCGGCATCGACGGCGTCAAGAATCCTCTGTTGCGTTTCGGCATTCATCAGGCTGCTCCAGGCGTTCAAACAAATCGAAGAGCCCGCAAGCTAGCCGATTTCAGCCGTTCGGGTACTCCACAAAATATGCATCCCGCAATGCATCTTCGAGCAGTCGGCCTTCCGAATAGCCATTCAACGTCCCAGGACGCGTCACGCCGTCGAGCAGCCGCGGACACGGCTCTGGCGCGCCGAGCACGGTGCGCACGGGAATACGCTCGGCATAGATCGGCAGCGCGTAGTCCTCGTCATCGTCGGCGACACCCTTGGCGCGAACTTTTGCCGAGGCCTCCTCGATCTCCATCGCGATGAACGAGGTCGCCTTGATCTCCTGCGTGTTGCTGGCTCGCAGGCTCGCGGTGCGATCGGGGAAGAAACGATCGACCATCGCGATCACTGCGCGCTCTTTCTCCTCGGGATCGGTAACGAGGTAGGCGGTGCCGAATGCCATCACGGCGCGGTAATCGGCGGAGTGGTTGAAGCCGCAGCGCGCCAGCACCAGGCTGTCGAGATGGGCGACCGTCAGGCAGACGCGCTCGCCCCTGGTCTGGTTGCGCAGCATGCGGCTCGCGCTCGAACCGTGCCAGTACAGCTTGGTGCCCTCGCGCCAGAAGAAGGTCGGCGTGCAATAAGGCTGGCCGTCGATGACATACGACACGTGGCACATCATCGAGGAGTCCAGGATGCGATGAACGGTGTCGTGATCGTAAAAGCCGCGATCGTGACGGCGCTTCACCTGATTCCGCGCTGAAGTCGGGTAGGAATTTTGGGTCTCAGTTTGGCTCACGGCGGCTCCTGTCGGGATTGGAACAATTCCAGCGCAGTTGTAGCGGCCCATTTGGTCTGCGATAGTGCCAATTCCATGCAAAATATTCCGACCAATTCCTCTGCACCCGCCAAGGCCGAATTGCCGCTCGACCTCACCGGTCCGCACATCACGGCCGGCGCCTCCGCAGCGCACCGGCTGTATCAGGCGCTGTGCGAGATGATCGTCGCCGGCCTTGTGAAGCCCGGCGAGCCGCTGCCACCGTCACGGACACTGGCGAAGCAGACGGGCTTTCGCCGTAACGCCATCGTCACCGCCTATGAGCGGCTGATCGCCGACGGCTTTGCCGTCGCCACCGTCGGCTCCGGCACGTTCGTCGCCGCGCGCATTCCGGCTCGCGCAGTCGAGCCGAAGAAACCAAAGGTCGTGATCGAGGCGCCACGACAAGGCGCGTTCTCGCTCGGCTGCACCCATATCGACGAGCGCGCCGTGCAGCGTTTTCGCGCCTTCGTCGGCAGGCGCATGCGCGCGTTCGGGTCCGAGCATCTGCACTATGGCGATCCCCGCGGCAGCCGCGAGCTGCGCGCGGCGATCGCCGATCATCTGTTGTCGGCACGCGGCCTGCGCTGCGATCCCGATCAGATCATGCTGACGTCAGGTACGCTGCACGCGCTGCGCATCGTGCTGAGTGCGATCCTGAAGGCTGGCGATCAGGTCTGGTGCGAGGACCCCGGCTACCCTGCCGCGCGAAATACCATCGCACATTGCGGCTATCGCGCCGTTCCCGTTCCCTTGGACGAGCACGGCATACGCGTTGCCAAGGGCCGCAGTGCGGCGCCGGCGGCGCGCGCGGCCTATGTGACACCGTCGCACCAGTTTCCACTCGGCGTACAGATGTCGATGCCGCGGCGGCTCGAGCTGCTCGACTGGGCAAGGCAGGCTGGCGCCTTCGTGCTGGAGGACGATTACGACAGCGAGTTCCGATATGACGGCGCGCCGCTGATGTCGCTGGCCGGCATCGACCACCTCCAGCGCGTGATCTACATGGGCACATTCGCCAAGACGCTGTTTCCGGGCCTGCGCATCGGCTATTGCGCCCTGCCTGAGCGCCTGATCGCCGACGTGACGGCCACGCGCGCCGCGCTCGACCGCTTTCCCGGCACGCTGATGGAGGGCGCAGTCGCCGACATGCTCAATTCCGGCGCGTTCGCCGCGAACCTCAAACGCGTGCGAAAACTCTATCGCGAGGCGCGCGATGCGCTGGCAGAGACGCTGGAAGCAGCGTCCGATGGCGCATTGTCGGTGCCGGTGCCGTCGCAAGGGTTGCACCTGGTCGCCCGGTTCGATCCCTCGGTCGATCTGGCGGTGGCAGCAGAGGCGAAGCAGGCGGCCGGCGCGGAAGGCTGGCTATTGGCCGACACCTATTCGCGGGCGCGTCCCCTGCCCGGATTCGTGCTGGGATTTTCGGGGCACGCGGTTCCAAAGCTGGTGGCGTCAGCGAAGCGGCTTGCGCAGGAATCGCGCCTCGCCTTGGGCGCTAAGAACAAATCGGCCCGGCGGGCGTGACGAAGCTTCGCTGTCAGAATCGCCGGCCGCTACCTACATTGAAGCATCGATTCCGGGAGCTCTCGTCATGTCACTCCGCCGCACAGCCTGCCTTTCGCTCCTGATCTCCAGCGTGCTGGCCTCGACGGCGCATGCAGCCACGGTCGGGCGCGTGGAGGACATCGCCGATCTCAAGCTTGGTCAGCGTGTGCTCGTGGATGACGGAACCTGTCCGGCCGGACAGGTCAAGGAAGTGCGCGGCGCCAAGATGACCGAGAAGGGCGTGGCGCGAACGAGCGCCTGCGTGCCGCGATACGGTCCGAAGTCGAGGTGACGCCTACGACTTCGCCGGATCGAACATGCATTGAAGGGTCGGCTTGGCGATCTTGGTGAAGGTCGGGCCGATCTCGCTTTGCTTGGACGCCGGCACCCAATCGGTCTCGATCGTCGGCACACCGGTCTCGCTGATGCCGCGCAGCAGCGCCTCGCGGAGATCGCGGTCCTCGACGGCCGCGGCGGCGTGATCATGCAGGCAGCCACAGACCTCCTCCGGGTGCTCCCAGCGCCCAATCATGCGCGGCGCACACTGACGCACGAATTCGATGCGGGGATCTGGTAGCCGTGAGGGCGTGCGCACCTGCGCCTGCGCGACACTGATCGTCAGAACGGATACGAAGGCTGCGGCACAAAAACGAACAATCATGATGGCCTTTATCGGCTGCTTTTTCTTGGCGGCGATCAGAGGCGCGCGGCGACCACGATCGGTTGCGACGATGCGGTCGTGACCGGCGAGCCGCTGTATTGGAAGGTGCCGACACCGGGCAGACCGCCGTCCGGCGCGCCCGCAAACGAGGAACCGGCGAGCACGAAACCAAAGGCGAGGATGAAGCTGAGCGCGCGCATGGTCTTGTCTCTCAATTTCTTGGCCGGCAGTGCGCCGTCGTCGTTACGAAGCTGATAACCATGGGCGGTTTCGCCCGTGATGCGCCAAAAGCGGAAAATGGTTTCATCTTCGCGAGAATTGTTTCGCCGCCTCCGGAGCGACGAAACATTCGGCGGAAAATCCCAATGTTTTCAGATGGGCCGCCCCGCGGCCTAAATTTCCCTGGCAGGCTCCGGTCGAGCTCGGAACCTGCCGCGCACGGTGCGCCGTCATGTGCGCGCCTTCCACGCTTCACATGCATTTTACGTTTTTCTGCTGAAGAGGAATCCAAACGAAGGCTGGATCCTTTCGAACCGGCAGCGCTTCGGCTGCGACCCAAGCCATCGAAACCAGAAGCCCGGATCACCGGGCACGTTCACGTGAGGAATGGCCATCATGATGGCGCAAGATCGCGCAGCGGCGCGCGACGCGGACCAATGGACGGACCGCACCGTTCAAGGCGCCACATCGCCCGGCGCGATGGCGTTGCAATCAAGCCGCGGCTTTGAGGCCGCGCCGCAGGCCTTCGTGCGGCTGACCGGCTCGCATCTCGCGAGACCGCGGGCCAGCCGCATCGTGGCTACTGAGTAAAGAACTCGGCGCACTTCTGGACGTTGGCGTCAGCCGGTCCCCACGGCATGATCGGCACGGTCGAGGTCGAGTTCTTCGGCGAACCCTCGATCAGCCTGTCCGAATAGACCATGTAGACCAGCACGTTGCGCTTGGCGTCACAGCCGCGCACGATCTGCATCTTCTTGAAGAACAGCGAACGGCGCTGGCGGAACATGTCGTCGCCCTGCTCCATCTTGTTCTTGAACTTGATCGGGCCGGTCTGACGGCAGGCGAGCGAGATGTCCGAGACCTCCTCGGCAAGGCCAAGCCAGCCCTTGAAGCCGCCCTTCTCCGGTACCGTGAAATGGCAGGCAACGCCTTCGACCTCGGGGTCGTCGAGGCCATAGGTCGCAAGCTTGTCGTTCGGGCTCATCCATTTGAACACGGTCGAGCGGCGGAAGATCAGATCCGGCTCGTCGGCGGCGGATGCGGAAGCCACCGGCGCGGCCAGGGCCAGGAGGAATAAAGCGAGGCCTTTCAGGCGGATGCCGGAAAGATCGGGGAAACGAAATGACATGAAGTTCTCCGGTAACGAGTTCCCGCAATGTAGGGATGCGACAGCCGGACAGGAAGACGACGGGCCGCCGGGCGCGGCCACCGTTTACCGCTCCGTGAGGCTTTTTTGCTACGGCTAGGACAAAAGTCGCTGATGGCAGAACCGCTCTGCTGGTGAACGCGTATCCCCTCTGCGAGACTAATCACTGATTTGGATTGTGGATTCGAGGAATGAAGAGCGTGAACGGGTCCCGTTTTGCTGCTGCCATGCCAGCGCGGCTGTGGCAGGTCGCCATTCTGACGGCGGCGGGTGCGATCGGTACGGCGAGCCAGGCAGACGCTGCATTTTATTACTGGACGGATTATTCCGACGGGGCCTACGTCTCCCGGCAGGATCGGCATCCCGACATCCCGCGCCAGAAGCCGCAGAAGCGCGGCGCGGCGGGGAAGAAGGACGTCGTCGCCGAGAAGGAAGTCGGCACCAAGCCGCAGGGCCCGCTCGTCATCGTCGTCTCGATCGAGCGGCAGAAAGTGACCGTCTACGATACCAACGGCGTGTTCGCGGAATCCCCGGTGTCGACAGGCATGAAGGGCCATTCGACGCCGATGGGTGTGTTCAGCGTCATCCAGAAGCACAAATTCCACCATTCCAACATCTATAGCGGCGCGCCGATGCCGTACATGCAGCGGATCACCTGGTCCGGTGTCGCGATGCATGCAGGCGTGCTGCCGGGCTATCCGGCCTCGCATGGCTGCATCCGCATGCCGATGGCGTTCGCCGTGAAGATGTGGAACTGGACCAGGATGGGCGCGCGCGTGATCGTGACGCCCGGCCAGATGTCGCCGCAGAACTTCTCGCATCCCCTGCTCGCCTCGGTGCGCGTGGCGCCGCAACCCGCAGCCAGCCTCGAGCCGCAGACCAACGTCGGCGACAAGGCCGACAAGGGCGCGGCACAAACCAGAACCGCTGAAGCCAAACCGGTCGAGACGAAGACCGCAAGCGCGGACAGCGTGCTCGAACTGCGCTCGTCGGTCGGCCACACCGTGATGTCGGATGCGACCGCCGGCAACGCGGCGGCGCGCGAGCAGGCTGCCGCACCGGCCGACAAGGTCGAAGAGCCGGCGGTGTCCGAGGCCAAGAGCGCGGAGGCACCCAAACCGTCCGAAGACGCAAAGCCCACCGAGGCCGCGGAAGCGCTCAAGGCTTCGACGCCCCCCGGTGACAAGCCTGCCGACAAGGTCGAGGCATCCAAGACCGAACCGGCCGACACCGCGAAGAAGCCCGACCCAGCCGTAACGGCTACGGCGCCTTCGTCCGATGTGAAGAAGGACGAGACGCGCGTCGCCGATCCAGCGCCTGCCGCAAAGCCGGAAGCGCCCAAGCGTGCCGGCCAGATCGCCGTCTTCATCAGCCGCAAGGATTCCAAGCTCTACGTGCGGCAGAATTTCGCGCCGCTGTTCGAGGTGCCCGTCACGATTGCCGCGAGCGACCGGCCGCTCGGCACGCATGTCTTCACCGCCGAAGTGGAGAAGACCGACGCCAATGCGCTGCATTGGTCGGTGGTGTCGCTGCCGGTCTCCGTCCGCGCCGCCGCGCGCGAAGACGACGGCCGCATCACACGCCGCAAGGGTGGCGCCGCCGTGATCCCCGTCGCCGCCAAGCCCGTGGTGATGCCGGACAGCCCGGCCGAGGCACTCGATCGAGTCTCGATCCCCGCCGACGCCATGGCGAAGGTCAACGAGATGCTGACCACCGGCGGCTCGATCATCATCTCCGACCAGGGCATCAACCAGGGCGAGACCGGCGAAGGCACCGACTTCATCGTCCGCCTGTACTAATGTCGCCGCACCGGCAGCCGATAACGCGGTGTTGAGCAGGCGGGCCGCGGCGGCGGAGTAAGGTGCATCCTGGATCATTCCGGGCACGCCGTCATGATGAACCGCAGGACGATGCTCGCCGCGCTTCTGGCGACGACCGCATCCGCGACACGTGCGCGGGCCGACGGCGGCATGAGCCGGATTCCGGCCTACGCCTTCTCCTTCCCGGCTTTGTCGGGCGACGACATCCGCCTTGCCGCTTTCACCGGCAAACCGCTGCTCGTTGTCAACACCGCATCGCTCTGCGGCTACACCCCGCAATATGCCGGCCTGCAGGAAATCTGGAGCCAGTTTCGCGATCGCGGGCTGACCGTCATCGGCGTGCCGTCCAACGATTTCGGCGGACAGGAGCCCGGTGGCACCAGCGAGATCACGGAGACCGCGCACCACCAATACGGCGTTACCTTCCCGATTGCGGCCAAGGCCGTGGTGGTCGGTGCGAAGGCGCATCCGTTCTATAAGTGGGCCGCCGAGGCACGGCCCCGAGACGTTCCGCGCTGGAACTTCCACAAATACCTGATCGGCCGGGACGGCTATATCGCCGAGGTGTTTCCGTCCGCGGTCGAACCGGCGGACACGCGGGTCAAGACCGCGATCGCCAGGGCGTTGGCCGACAGTTGACGCGCTCCGCCCATCCGGTTGGGCACAATTGTGGCGAAGCGCCAAACAGCCGTTGCAATGGCGAGGGCCCACCATCTAGGCTAGGATCACATAAGGGGCAGGATGGTTTTGCCGCAGGCGAAAAGGCGCGGCAGAACAACGGGATCAATCTCGAGGACAACACCATGCGTGTGGCGGCAGGACTGATTTTGGCGAGTGCGATCTCCGTGGCGCTGACGGGCGCGGCGTGGTCGCAGACCCCGGCCGCAAAACCTGC
>LNAP01007132.1_pt1 | contig 18726 bp, 18 predicted proteins | sample 602601 | NCBI WGS metagenome assembly LNAP01 (sample SAMN02440304, study PRJNA202911) | soil metagenome | biome: Subtropical and temperate rainforests or woodlands; isolation source: soil samples (1 kg each in a 20% v/v slurry with milli Q water) were... ...
GCGGCTCCACGCGTTGCCAAAACTCATCCGTTACAACCCAGGAATCAACTCGCTTGTTCAACGCATCACTCCGACGCCGCGTCTGCTGCGGCTCGGATTGATATTCTATCTATTTACGGATAAGCTCCAAACCGCTCGCGCGGTAGACGCTCCGGCTACGTTGGTGGCGTTTCGTTGCGCCGGTGATTCTGCGATGTTGGCGGTCGAGGCAATCCATGGGATGCCCGCCGCCAGATACGCCATGCGCTTGAATCCGGACACTGCGTGTGTCTCGCCCAGCCGCATGCCCGTGCAGTACAGGACCAGGATCAGCGCATGCAGCATCACACCCCAGATGAATCGGCCTTTGTGCTTGGCTGCTGCCTCCAGCAGGTTCATCACCTCCTGGCGAGTAAAGATGTAGGGCAAGAAGACCGACTCTTTGACCGGGGCCACGGCGTGCTCGGGCACGAAGCTGGCAGGGTCTCGGCGACGCCGGAACAGGCACAGCTGGCGGACGACGCCGAACTCGTTGCCCACGGTGATTGCCTTGCGGCCTCCAAGGCGCGCCGCCCAGCGCGTCACAGCTTCGTCCAATGGCGCTGGCTGCTCTCGCCAATGCTCCCGAACGAAGCGTACAAAGCTGTTGAGCACGAACTCCGCCCGCCGGTAGCCCATGCCGAGCGCGCGCTTGAATCTCAGGAACTCGGCCGCGTCGGCGGCCAGCGTCTGCGCGGTGACCCGGGTGTTCATCGTGGCACCGGTAAGGAGACTTCGCGCAGCGTCTGCGTAGCAATGCGCACGTAGGCCGACACCGACTCCGGACCGCGATGCCCCAGCAAATCCGACAGCACCCGAGCTCGGGTGCCGGAATCGAGCTGGCGTGCTGCGTTGGAATGCCGCAGCACATGGCTGCCGAGGTACGGCGCCTCGATCCCGCCCGCCCTGGCGTGCTTGATCAGGATGTGCCGCACGGCGCTGGAGGAGGTCAAGGCCCCGAACGAGCCCTTCATCTGAACGAACACGTGGCGCGTGGGCGTGTGGGGAGGCCGGCCGTAGCGCAGGTAGCGCGCCAGCACCTTGGCCACGGCCGGCAGCAGCGGCACTACGAAGCTGGTGCGCGTCTTCGGGCGTGTCACCCTCAGCGTCGCTGCCTCCCAGTCGATGTCCAGCAGTTGCAACCCGATGACTTCGCCGGCGCCGAAGCCGTAGGTGCTCATCATCAACAGCATGGCATGGTCGCGCAGCCCACGTGCCGTAGTCGTGTCCACTGCGGCGAGCAGGCGCTGTACATCATCCCAGGGCAGCGCGCGCCGGGGGCGCTCGAACTTCGGCTGTACGGGCGATATTACCGAGTCCGCCAGATCCAGCCTGGTCCGACTGCTGGCCAGCAGGAAGCGCGCGAAGGAGCGGACCGTGCTGGCAATATCGGCTGTGGTCGAGCGTGCGTAGTCGTGCGCACAGTCCATGAGGAAGGCATCGATGTCGGGCAGGCGAAGCTGCCGCCACGTCTTGCCCGAGCCGGCGAGGTGCTCGAGCAGCTTGCCGACATGGTCGAGCTTCTTGAGAACCGTGACCTGCGGGTTTCCGCGATGCTGCGCCAAGTGCTTGGCGTAGGCTCGCAGCAGCGGTGACGACGGCAGTTGGCGCTTGTCAGTGGGGTGCCATGGTTCAACTGGCTGTCCCCGCACCTCATACACGCGGCGAAGGGCTCGCAGCGCCGAGCTTGCATTACCCCCGTGGCGAGGGTCGATCGAGTGGTCGCGCGCGTACCACGTCAGGAAGCGCCGTACGCCATCTCGGGTGAGTTCGGTCCGCTCGTCCAGGCCGCGCGCGGCGCAGTAGCGGCGCAGCCGCACGATCCAGCGCAGCGCTTTGCTCGCCAAGACATCGGTCGGCGCGCCAGACCGCCATGATCTCTCGCTTGGCGGGGGTGGTCGATGTTGAGGGGGAGGCCATGCAGGCAGTTCCGAAGTGGTCCAACCACGGTAGAGCTGCGCTGGGGTTCTGTCAGGCCCCATCTCGTGTTGGTACTTGCCAGCGGCGCTATTGTTCGCCCAGCGTCTGCGCCGCCAGCCCAGCGGTGCAGGCAGCTTGGCCAATGTGTTGGTGTCGAGATCTCGCCGCAGTTGCTCCAGGAAACCTTTGGCCACGAACACGCCACTCATCCCGCACATGCCATCCGCCAGCAGGGCATTGATGGCCGCGCGGACTGGGCCCAGCCGGCGCCGCAACCATCGCACTGCCGATGGCAGCGACAGTTCCGACTCTCGAAGCATAGCCGCCACAGACTCAAGGCTTGAACCTTCGAAGGCGGCAAAGACAGCCATCTCAACGTCGGAGAGAAGCCCTGGCAGGCGCGCCGCCATAAAGTCAGGCAACAGGCTGACCGTGCGATGCCCTTGGGGGCAATACCAGCGAGCAATCCGCATACCGGCGGGCCTTGTGCGCAAGTAGCTGCCATGCCGCACCAGACCGCAGCCGCCCGATGGGTGCAGCGGGCAGCATGTCAACGACGCCCGGCTCCACTGCTGGCCGGCGACGTAGGCTTCGACGGTTGAGTACGTGTGCAGCGCGATCTGCAAAGCTGACCTCCGCTACGCCGACGATAGCCAGCGTAGGCAGATGCATTATGTGGTGTGACGTAGGCCATCATCCACAGGGCCGTGCGTTCACTGCAACATCAGCACTCTACATAAATTCGTCCTCAAGATAATGGGCCTTATGCGGAGCTCCGCATAAGGCCCACGCACGCCGCAAGTTCTTTGATCTGCACACGGCCAACAAGAGCCAGATCGCCGAATTCGCGCTGGAGCAATTCGCCAAGGTCTACGCGATCGAGCGTGAGGTCAAGGAACTCAATCCCGATCAGCGAACTGCCATCCGCCAGCAGCAGACAAAACCCTTGCTCGACGCGCTGCACGAATGGATGGCACTGCAACGCGAGAAGGTGCCCAACGGATCAGCAACCGCCAAAGCCCTGGACTACAACCTTCGGCGTTGGGAGGCGCTCACACGCTTTGTCGATGACGGGCAACTGCCGGTGGACAACAACTGGATTGAGAACCAGATCAGGCCGATTGCCTTGGGCAGAGCCAATTGGTTATTCGCCGGAAGCTTGCGTGCAGGCCAACGGGCGGCCGCCGTGATGAGTTTGATCCAGTCGGCACGAATGAACGGGCACGACCCGTATGCGTACCTCAAAGATGTCCTGACCCGGCTACCCACGCACATGGCCAGCCGTATCGATGAGCTCTTGCCACACCGCTGGCAACCCGCCCACATCTGACCATCAGCTATGACCGCCAGGGGCGGTCAAGGTGGGTTCACCGCGCGTACGGTTGCCAACGCATCCAGCCAGTCGTATCGACGAGCTGCTGCCGCATCGCTGGTCGCCAGCCATCTGAGGTGCGGCGCCAGTCTCGTGCTGACCCTCAAGATGACTGCCGGACGTACCTTTATGGTGCAGGGTCAATAAGGTCGTTTCCGACCGTACAGACCTGTGCGTGCGGGGGGCTGGCAACCTCCACCCCAACGGCGTGACCGCTGCAGGAGCGCGCGACCGTTGTCGCGCGGCCTCCACTACCGACCTCGGGCTACAGCGCCAGCACGATCTTGCCCCCTGCGGCACGCGAGCAGCAGGCCATCATGCGGTTCTGGGCGGCGCGCTCGACCTTGCTCAGAACCTTGTCGCGATGGTCAATCGCCCCATCCAGCACCGCGACCTCGCAGGCGCCGCAAAGGCCTTCCCCGCAGTCACTGGGCACGTCGTGGCCGGCGCTCCGCAGCGCCTGCAGCAGCGTCTGGTCCGCCGCCACCCGAACCGTCATGCTGGAGTCGCGCAGCTCCGCCTCGAAGCCGTGCTCCCGGGACGCGTCCAGCGCCGCCACCTCCGAGGTAAAGTGCTCGAACCGCAGCCGACCCTCGGGCCAGTCCGCGGCCAGATCTTCCAATTCGGCGATAAGCCGCGTCGGCCCACAGGCATAGACACGCGTGCCGTCGCCCACATCCGCCAGCAGGGCTGGCAAAGCCATGCGCCGCCCCTCCTCCTTCACGTAAAGGCTCAAGCGAGCCCCGTGGTCGAGCTGCAGGCGCACTAGAAGGGCCATGCGGCTGCGCGACCTCCCGGCGTAGTGCAGCCGGTAGGACTTGCCGAGCCGCTTGAGCCGGTCGGCCATTGCCAGCATGGGCGTGATGCCGATGCCGCCCGCGACCAGCACATAGTTGTCCGCCGATTCGTCGAGGCGGAACAGGTTCTTCGGGCCTGACAGTTGCAGCGCGTCGCCCGGGCGCAAGTGATCGAAGAAGTGCCGTGAGCCGCCGCGGCCCTCGGCCTCGCGCTGGATGACGACTTCCAGCCGCGCCGGGTCGTCGGCTTCCCCGCACAGCGAGTACTTGCGGCGGAAGCCGCCGGCGATCAGATCGACATGCGCGCCTGCGGTCCAGGCAGGCAGGCGCCCACCTGCCGGATCGGCCAGGACCAGACGCACCAGATCCTCGCCTTCGGCGTGGCGTTCCCGAACCACCATGCGGCGCGCAAGGCTGTCCTTGGACGGCGGCCCGACGGTGAATGGCGCAAGGGCTGGCATCGTGGCGCCGGCGACGCGCTCCGGATTGCGCGCCGGGTCCCACTCCACCCACAGCTGCGACGGGCCGCGCATCGAGATGTTGGAGAGAAAGTCGAACTTCTGTCCGGGCGCCAGCCTCATGTGCGGTAGCCGGCGTGCAAACTCCTCCAGGAACACGCGCATCTGCATCCGGCCGATGTTTTTTCCCATGCACTGGTGCGCACCGTAGCCGAAGGTCAGGTGTTCCACTGCGTTTTCGCGGTACAAGTCCACCTCGCCGGGGTTCTCGAAGTGCAGAGCGTCCTGATTGGCCGACGCCATCACGATCAGAAGCCGGCTTCCCTTCGGAATTGCCACGCCCCCCAAGGACGTGTCCGCCGTCGTGATACGCCGCCACGCGACGGTGGAGCCGGCCACGCGCAGGCACTCCTCCACGGCGTTGGGGATCAGCGCGGGATCTGCGCAGATGGCTTCCCACGCCGGGCGGTTCGACAGCAGCGTCATGAATGCGTTGGTCGTGGCCTTCGACGTGGTCTCATGGGCGGCGACCAGAATGGCCATCATCATCGAGCGCAGATACGACTCGGTGACGATCTCCGGATGCAGGCGGTGCTGGCGGACGGACTCGTACATCCAGCCTTCGCCGTCGGGGTTCGCCATCATGTCATCCACGATCCGCTGGGCGGCCTGCCAGAAGCGGCCCACGCTCTCCGCGATCTCGATCTGCTCCTGTGCCGTCGGCCGACCGAAAGTGTTGAGCGTGTGCGCCACCCCGAACTGACGCAACTGCTCGGCGCCATCTTCGGGCACGCCCAGGAAGCGCAGCGCGATGGTCAGCGGGATCTCGTAGAACATCTCGCGCACGAGGTCTGCCCGGCCGCTGTCGACGAAACGGTCCATGCACTGCCGCGCCAAGGCGCGGATTGTGGGCTCGTAGCGCACGATCCGCTCAGGCAGGAAGGCATCCACGAGCAGACGGCGCCGCTCCATGTGGTCGGGCTCGTCTTCGTTCACCATCGTGCGCTTCAAGGCGAAGCCGTAGCGCTCCAGGATGGCCGTCGTCTCGGGACCGCCCGGCGTGAGCTTTTCGAGCACGATCGACGGCGAGAAGAGGATGTTGTCGCGGAATACCGCTTTCACGTCCTCATACCGTGTGACCACCCAGTAACCTAGCTGCGGGCTGTAGAAGACCGGCTCCTCCTCGCGCGACCACCGCACGTAGGCCGCAGGGTCCTGCATATACGCGGGTTCGAAGGGGTTGAAGGCTGCGGCGTTGGCGCTCACGGGACAGCCGCCGGATGCCCGCGCTCCATCACCACTGGTGTGGGCCGGGCAGACCGAGTGCAATGCAATGTCGTGCCAGTTCATGGTTAACTCCTGGATGTGTGCGGACCTAGTGTCCTGTCCCGTTAATTTCTGGCATTAATCGTGCATGCCAATGCGGTATCTTGGGAACGGAGATACCGCCATGAGAACAGGTAGACCGAAGGTCGAATTGCTGCTGACGGACGATGAACGCACGCAGCTTCAGTCGTTTGTGCGCAGTCGATCCCTGCCTGCGGCCTTGAGCGCGCGAGCGCGCATTGTCCTGAGCAGTGCCGATGGCGAACCCAACAACACCATCGCCGAACGTCTCGGACTGACCAAGACCACTGTGGGCAAGTGGCGCACGCGGTTTATCGAGCAGCGCATCGCTGGCCTGTACGACGACGTGCGCCCGGGCAAACCGCGCACGATCAATGACGAACACGTGGCGCATTTGATCAAGACCACGCTGCACACCAAGCCGGCCAACGGCTCGACACACTGGAGCGTGCGCACGGTGGCCGCCCAGACCGGCATTTCCAAGACCAGCGTCGCACGGTATTTCCAGCTGTTTGGCCTGCAGCCTCATCGCACGCAGAGCTTCAAGCTCTCCAACGACCCGTTCTTCATCGAGAAGCTGCGCGATGTGGTCGGCCTGTACCTGAGCCCGCCTGACAACGCCTTGGTGATCTGCGTGGACGAGAAGAGTCAGTGCCAAGCGTTGGAGCGCACCCAGCCCATGCTGCCCATGGGTTTTGGCTACGTCGAGGGCGTCACCCATGACTACAAGCGCCACGGCACGACCACGTTGTTTGCTGCCTTGAACGTTCTCAACGGTGCCGTGTTGGCCGCCTGCAAGCCACGCCACCGACACCAGGAGTTTCTGGCCTTCCTGCGCGAGATCAACAAGGCTGTACCTGCTGAGCTGGACATTCACTGCATCTGCGACAACTACGCCACCAACAGCCATCCGAAGATCAAGGCCTGGCTGAGCACAAGGCCGCGCTGGCTCATGCACTTCATTCCAACTTACAGCTCTTGGTTGAACCAGGTCGAGCGCTTCTTCGCGCTGATCACCTACAAGGCGATTCGGCGGGGTTCGTTTACCAGCGTCAAGCAGCTTGTATAGCGCATCGACCACTTCGTCGCCGCGCGCAACACGAACTGCCAGCCCTTCAAATGGGCTGCCACCGCCGATTCGATCCTTGAAAAGCTGCATCGACTTTGCTCACGTATCAGCGGGACAGGACACTAGTCCACCTTGATGTTCTGGGAAGCTTGAATACCCTTCCACCGTGCCCGTTCCCTTTCAACCATCGCCGAGAATTCGGTCGGGCTCGAACTCGATGGCTCGACACTCGCGCCCGACAGCTTGGCCGCAACTGCAGGGGTGTGAACCGCCTTGGCCAGCGCCCGACTGAGGCTCTCGATGGTTTCCTTGGGCGTCCCAGCCGTCGACACAACGCCGGTAAATGCGACCGCTTCCACGGCGGGCATTCCGATCTCCGCGAATGTAGGTACGTCGGGGAGCTGCGGCATCCGGACAGCGTCGGCCACGGCGAGCGCCCGCACCTTCCCGGCCTTGACAAACCCCCCGGCGAAGGCCATGTCTGCCATCATCACGGGCACCTGCCCCGACGCCACATCGGCAATGGCCGGGCTGCCGCCGCGGTAAGGCACGTGGACAAACGGAGCGCCCGTCACCTGCTTGACCAATTCCATGCCGATGTGGTGCGGACTACCCGGGCCGACCGATGCGTAGTTGAGGCCGCCCGGCGCCGCCTTGGACTCCGCGAGCAACTCCTTGACCGAGCGGGACTGGGTTCCCGGCCCGGCAACCAGCACGAGAGGGATGCGGCCGGTGGTCGAGACCAGGGCCATGTCACGATCCGGGCTGTACGCGAGATTCTTGTAGAGGTCAGGGTTGTAGATGAGGTGCCCGTTGTCAACCGACATGATGGTCAGGCCGTCTGCTGGTGAGCGCACTAAGTCAGCGGCCGCAACGGATCCGTTCGCGCCCGGCTTGTTGTCGATAATGACTGGCCGGTTGAGTTCGGCGGACAACTGCTGGCCGACGGTCCGCGCAATGAAATCTTGGCCGCCGCCCGCGGCGTAAGGGACGATCCAGCGTAAGGGTTTCGAAGATGGCGACTGCGCGCTCGATGCGACGGCAAAGCCCAACAGCCAGATCAGCGCAAACAACGCAACGGACTTTCTCATAGGAACCTCTCAGATAAGTGAATGACCGCCAGATCGGCGGGATAGGCGCGCTCGGGTGAAATTTGCTATAAACCAATCACCACCCACGCTTGGCGGACCACTTGGTGATCAGATCAACGGACTGCTGGAGTTGCTCTGGTTGCCCCTGGCAATAATGGGTCGCTCCAGCCAGACAGTGGAATGTCTTGTCCGAGCCCGCCCATGCCTGGTACATCAGGCCGGTATCGGGCTGGGGCACCGCATCGTCAGCGCCGTGTTCGATGGCAAGCAGGGGGACGCTGATGTTCGTCGCGTTGGCGACCCCGGCTGCTCGCGAGTGGTCCACGGACCACTGCGATAGCCACGATCGCAGTGTCGAGAACCTCGCCAAACCCACCGGCCCGTTGTTGACGGTGGCGGGGATGCCCAGGTAGCAGATCCCGATGGCGCGATCATTCGGGTCGATCGTGGCATCCAGGAAACGCGGCTCAGCCATGGTGCGGTGCGTGACGAAGCCTCGTTCCACTTCCTGCCCACCCTTTCGCCTGAGAGCGGCGAGGGTTTCCTGCACATGCGCGGTGATGCGCCGCACGCGTGCCAGTTGTGCGGCCCTGTATTCGTGCAGCCAGTCCTTCGGATAGGGAGGCTGCACAGGACATTCGGGCGAATAGATGTCGAACCGCAAGTCACGGCTGTCGGGATCGTTCTCATCCACGACCGACGGGTCGATCCACTGGCTCAGGCAGACCGCGCGCGACTGATGGGCGGCTTCCAGAATCACGCCATCGGCGGGGGGCAGCTTTGCGGCGGTCAGGTCCACCGGGTCGCCGGCCGGAGTTTCGGTGATGGTGGGTCTTTCGGCCTGGGCTTGATAGAAGAGGGACAGTGAACCGCCTCCCGACCAGCCAAGCAGAATGACGCGCCTGAATCCCAGGATTTCCTTGGCGTGCCGGATGCAGGCGCCGAGATCCAGGGCGACCTTCTCGTAGATCAGGGGAGCATCGTTCTTGACGTATCGGCTCCCCATGCACAGCACCGAGCAGCCGGCCCTGGCCAGCGCAGACGGGAGCGGCAGCAGTTGCAGGGTGGAGCTCGGGTGCATTAGCAGATAGACGGTGCTCCGCTGCTGCCCCTCGGGCTCTATCAGCAATCCCTCAAGGTTGATCGTGCCCTGGCTGCCGACAAAGCCGTACGTCTCCTTGAACTGGGCGGCTTCAGGGTAGACGATGTGCACCCACTGGCGATTCAGAATGGCGGCGTGATTCATGGATGCGGCATCCGGCAAGCCCAGTCGCCCCGGAGCGCGAAATTTCTGGCGCCCAGCCAAGCTGCAGGCCGAACGGCTTGCCCGGACTCGTGCTTACTGGAGAGCGCGAACTTCAACTGGTGCATATACATTGTTCCTCGGCGCGAATGCTCGGTGATAGCCGCGACCCCTGCGGCTGATTAAATGGGAGGGCCTGCAGTTCAAGTCGCTGGGCCAGCGAGGTTCGCATGCACAGGCGATGAACCTCTAGCGGGCAGCCGTCGCGCGGCGCGGCGCCTTTTCTTCCACCCAGGCCGCCAACTGAACGTGTGCCCGGTCGATCTGCGCCTGCGACACCCCCTCGGGGGCCATATCGACGGTAAATTCCAGGCGAATTCCGTTCGGATCGAAGAAGTAGATGGATTGCATGGATCCGTGATCCGTCACACCCAGCACATCGACGCCTGCCTGCTCAAGTCGGACCTTGAATCGCGCGAGGGCCTCCACCGACGCCAACTTCATCGCGAAGTGATTGACCCAAGCAGGCGTGTTGGGCGACGGCTGCGCCTTTAGGTCGTCTCCGAGATCAAAAAAGGCAATGTAGGAGTTGTCCTCCATCTTGAAGAAGAGATGCACATAGGGGCAATACTCGCCAGTACTCGGCACGACGTCGGCGCGAATGATGTGAGCCAGAGGCATCCCCAGAATATCTTCGTAGAAGGCGCGTGTTTCCTCGGCGTTCTTGCATCGCCAGGCGAAGTGATGAAGTCGCAGAACTGGATCCTTTTTGGAAGTTATGGACAAATGATTCTCCTTAAGTTGTCGTCTTTTCATTATTCTAATAGTATCCAAAACAGATACTATAAGGGTTATCCATGATGGCGACGCTCGAACAGCACTGGTCCGTTGTAAAGTCGCGGTCCTATGAGCAAATTCGCGCGGATGGTTGATGTTCTTGATCTGTTTTCCGACCAGGCCACTCTGTTAACCGCTGAGGACATCGCAACCCGTCTAGAGTTGTCCCGACCTACCGCTTTTAGGTACGCGCGAGAACTCACGGCCGCAGGATTCCTGGCGAACTATTCGGGGAGGTACTCGCTGGGTGCGCGCATCATCACGCTGGACTACCGGATTCGCGAGTCAGACCCCGTCCTGCGGACCGCCCGGCCGGTAATGCGCGAGTTGTCTGTCGAAATGACGGCGACCGTCGCGATGTGCCGGATGTATAACGAAGAAGTCGTCAACGTGCACCAGGAGAGCCCGGTCCAAGAGGGCGCGCCAATCCTCGGGCGAGGCCGTTCGCTTCCTTTGTTTCGTGGCGCGGCCTCGATGGTGATGCTGGCAAACCTGCCGCCCGCCAAGGCTCGAAAAATCTATGAGCGTCATGCGTCGCAGCCAGAGGCGCAGACCATCGGCTGGACATGGAGCGAGTTTCGGACGGCCCTGAGGAAGATCCGCCAGCAGGGCTTCTATGTCTCGGTTGGTGAGATCAGCGAACTCACGTGCGGGATCGCCGCACCAGTTGCTTTGCCGGACATCGGAGTTGTCGCTGTGTTGTCGCTCATCTTGCCCGCGTCTCGCTTGCCCGTTATCAACACCGAAGGGCTAGGGAGAAGGGTCCACGCAGCCGCCAAGACGATTGCGTCCCAGCTGGCAATCCTCACCGCCGCCAACTGACGTGAATGCGCATTCCACTGATGGCGGACAGTGATTCCATTCCCATCGCGGACAGCGTTCCATGCGATGGCGGACACCGTGCCCGGGGGTCCTGAGTGACGGCCAAATCGTAGCCGAAGTGTCCGCCATCAGCGTGGAATGGCGGTTGGCGTGAAGGAGAGTGATCCAAACCGTGGGAGGCCTTCAGTCTGAAGGAATGGTCTAGTGCGGTCGTCTGGGGACCTCGCAAACACATGGAGGCGGCCACATGAAATTGATCTTTGAAGCCTCAGATTGACGACTTTGACCTCCCAAGGTTTGGATCACTCTCTCGTGAAGTGGTCGGCCCTGAAGAATCCCCGGAGCCTGCATGAACACTGACTTTTCGAGTGATTCTGGGCTCGCGGAACTCCCAGTTTGATTTCCAATAGGGGCAGTTTTCTGGGAGTTCTGCCGTGCTGTTTGCCTGCCCCGCTACTGACGATTTCTTCCGCTCGCGCATCGATCACATGATCGACCTGCGCCATCCGCTGGCCGTGCTGGCCTCGCGCATGCCCTGGCAGGAGATCGAAGCGCGGGTGGCGCAGGTCTTCTCCCGCAAAGGCCGCGCCGGCGTGGCCATGCCCGATCTGGACCTCTTCGGTGAACAGGTGCAAACCCGCCACGGCGTTCGTTGATCTGGGCTATCGGGGCGTGGATGCGAACAACCCGGATGTGCACATCGTGCACCGGGGCAAGTCCAAACGGATCAGCGAGCAGGAGCGACGCCAGCTCAGGCGTCGTCAGGCGATCGAACCGATCATCGGCCACCTCAAAGCCGATCACCGCATGGATCGTTGCCACCTCAAAGGGGAGCGGGGTGACCGGCTGCATGCAGTGCTTTGTGCTGCCGGTTTCAACATCAAATGGCTGCTGCGCATGATCGTCAGGAAGGGCATCACCTTCTTGCGGTCTGTTTTTTTTTGTCTGCAACAAGCCAGCGTCCTGGGCCGGTCTTGGGTGGCGCTTGCCATGGCTTGGATCACCCGTGTCGCAAAGACTGGCTCATCCGAGTGCGCAGCCCCAAGAACGCATGGTTGGCGACATGCTCTCGGGGCAATTGCGGCTTGAAATGAATATTTCAGGGCCGACGAAGGAGAGTGATCCAAACCGTGGGAGGGCAACCGGGTGAGGAAATCGCCTGGGTCCACCGCTCAGATTACCGTCTTCGACCAGGCGTCACGCGAGTTCATCTACAGGGTGACCTCCCACGGTTTGGATCACTCTCCCTCACGGCGTTGACGGGCAATCACTGCGGTCAGAAATTGATGTACTACCGTGTTAAGAAAGGTAGTATAGACACATGTTTGTCGACAACAGTCTGGCAGCTCAGGCCGCCTATTCCTCCGTACTCTCCGCAGCCCGGATGGCGCAGCTCAATCGATCGCCTGCCGACCTTCCAGGCGGCTTCGCGTCGAAGCTGATCCACAGCAAGAGGTACCACTACTACCAGCGCAAGGGCCCGGCCGGCCTCGAGCAGATCTATGTCGGTCCGGATGACGACGCGACCCGCGCGCTCATCGAAGCCGCACACAACGAGACTGCGGTCGCGAACCAGGCGCACTTGCGCAAGTTGGCCAACGCGGCTGCAGCGTTGGGTTGCTATACCGTCGCGCCGAAGCATTTCCGAGTGCTGAAGCGCCTTGCCGATCACGGCGTGTTCTCAGCCGGTGCCCTTGTGGTGGGTACCCATGCCTTCCTGGCCTACCAGAACGTCCTGGGCGTGCTCTGGGGTGATCCTGGCCAGACGGTCGACCTGGACTTCGCCCACGCGGGCAGAAACCTCTCATTGGCAGTGGCGCCGGACGCTCGCGTCGACGCCCACTCGGCGATCGAGTCCCTGCAGATGGGCTTTGTGCCGGTGAACTCCGGAACACGCTACGTCAAGTCGGACGAACCAGACTTCGATCTGGACTGGCTGACCTCCCGGACGCGCACCGGTGACGAGCCGGTCGAATGCCGGGCGCTGAACGTGACGCTGCAGCCGCTGCGTTTCATGGAGCTGGCGCTTGAAGCTCCCATCCCCGCGGCCCTGCTGGGCAGCACTTCGGCCATCGTAGTCAATCTGCCGGCGCCCGCCGCCTATGCCGTGGGCAAGCTGCTCGTGGCCGCCGAACGGACTGGGGATAGCCGATCAAAGACGAAGAAGGACATCGCCCAGGCTGCGGCGCTGATCGACTACTTCGTGCAGCGCGATCCCGACACCATCGTCGAGATGGTCGCCTCGACGCTTGCACGCGGCCCTGCTTGGCGCAAGGCCTTGGACGTTGGCTTGGATGCCCTCAACAGGGCATGGCCTCGGGTCGGTGAGAGCCTGACTGCGGCGACCGAACAGGGGAGGTAGGCGGACGCTACGTGGGCTTTCGACGCCGGCGCTCGACAGCCAGTCTGTCCATCTCCTGATGGGAGATCTCCCGTGGCGTCCATCACCGGCCAGCGCCAGATGCACCGCGTTGATCGCCTTTACCGTAAGCGTGGCCCCAAGGCCCTTGTTGCGAGGAGTGGAGGGTCAATGCAGGATATGTCCATATGCAAGACAGTGGACACACCCGTGAGTGAGAGTGATCCAAACCGTGGGAGGTCCCCTTGTAGATGAACTCACGTGACGCCTGGTCAAAGACGGTAAGCTGAGCGGTGGACTCACGCGATTTCCTCACCCGGTTGCCCTCCCACGGTTTGGATCACTCTCGCGGCTTGAGACCAAAGTCATCGATGATGAGCAGTGGCACGCGCGACAGGGCAGCGAGTTTGCGCTCATAGGCACCGGTGGCCCGAGCGGCGTTGAGCGACTGCAGCAGGTTGGCACAGGTGGAGAACATCACATCCACGCCTTGGCGCACCGCGCAGTGCCCCAGCGCTTGGGCCAGATGCGACTTGCCCGTGCCGCACGGCCCCACGATGAGCACCGGCGCACACTCGTTGACGTAACGCCCGGTGGCCAGGTCATAGACCATGGCCCGGTTGAGCTGGGGCAGCCGCTCAAAGTCAAACTGCTCCAGCGTCTTGGTGGTACGGAACTGCGCGCGGCGCAGCCGCGAGCTGAACTTCTTCTGCTCACGGCGCGCCACCTCGTCGCCGATGAGCAAGGCCAGGAATTCGGTGTAGGCCAGCTTGGACTCGATGGCCTGCCGGTTCCTGGCCTCCAGAGAGTCCAGGATGCCTGAGAGGCGCAGTTGCTTGAGTTGGGGGCTGAGTTCGGGAATCGGGTTCATGACGATATGCTCAATGCAGATGGGAGGATGTAGGTTGGCAGGCCGGGATGGTCGGTGCAAACAGGCTGGCGGCCGGGCGCACAAAGCGCTGTGGGGCGTAGACCTGCTCGGTGAGCACATCGCCCAAGGGCTGGCGGTCGGCGCCGCTCTTGAGGATGGACTTGACCGTGCGGTAGTGCGGGCTGTCGTGGGCCAGCGCGCGGGCACAGGCCGCCTCCAGGCGCATGGCACCATAGGACTTGGCCAGGTGAATGACGCCTTGGGCCGCACGCAGCCGCTCGACGATGCGGTCGCTCAGCAGGCGCTGCAGCAACTGCGTGCAGGCGGGACCGATGTCCTGGGCCTGCTGGGCCAGCCACTGCCGGTCATGGGCGAAGAACAGCTGCGCCTTGGGTGGCAGGTGGTCGCGCACCGTTATGCGTTGACCTGGGCGCAGACTGCGGGCGTGTGAGGCCACCAGCCGATGCTCGTGGTACAGCGAGACGGCGCCGTCGGTGGCACGCAGCCACAAGGTCTTGCCCACCAGAGAGAAAGGGGCCGAGTACAGGCAGTGGTCGAACTTGACGTGGCAGTCCCGATGCACGCACACCCGGCTCCAACTGCCCAGGTCGGGCGCTTGCGCGGGCAGGGCCTGCAGGTGGGTGCGCTCCAGCGTGAAGAGCTCCAGGGGGGCCACGCGCGTGGTGCCATGGCGGCGCTGCCCGGCTTCGTTCATCACCCAGGCGCGGGCCTGGGCGTTGAGGTCAGCCAGGTCGCGAAACGTGCGCAGCGGCACGAAGTTGCCCTTGACGTACTTGACCCCGGACTCGACGATGCCCTTCTTCTGCGGGTCGTGCGGCGGGCACGGGTCGATGCGAAAGCCGTAGCCCTCGGCACACTCGGCGTAGCTGCGCTGCACCTGCGGGTCGTGGACGCAGGCCTTGGTGATGGCGCACTTGGCGTTGTCGATGACGATGCGCTGGGGGACGCCGGCAAACCATTCGAAGGCGCGGCGATGGCAGCCCAGCCAGGTGGCCACCGTCTGGTCCCAGACAAACTCCACGTACTGGTGACGGCTGTGGCACAGGGTCATGACAAAGGCCCAAGTGCGGCGCATCTGCCCATCGGGGTGAAGCAGCATGGGGCCGGTGCCGAAGTCAACTTGGGCGGCCTGGCCGGGCTCGAAATCCAGGCGCACGGTGGTGGCCACGGGTTGCTGCTGGCGGAGCTGCTCTACCATGCGGCGCACCGAGGAGTAGTGACCGGCAAAGCCGTGCTCGCGTTTGAGCGCGGCGTGGATGGCGGTGGTCTGCACACCGGCGCTCACCCAGGTCGCTATCTGCTCGCGCCAGGGCGCAACGCTGGAGACGGACTTGGGCTGTGGTGCGGGCTGCTGCTCCAGGGCGGACGCGATGGTCTCGTCGCGGGGCATGGCCACTGACGCTTGAAGCCAGCCGTGGCGGCTGGCCAGCTCTCTGAATTCGGCCGCCTTGGGCCGGCCCAAAAGCTGTTGCTGGGCAATCTGGCGGTCCGAGTCCCCTGCGCGCATGCGCACAAGGGCCTGTCGGTAATGGTGCATCTCGATTCTCCTGCGGACCATGGCTCGTCTCCTCCCGGGCAAAAGACCCGACAGTAGCGACGCCATGTGTCCTGGTTAGAGATGCCCGTTTGACCTCCCTGCTGGCTCCATTACGGTGAACATCAGGTGGCTCCTTTACGCCGACAACGAACTGGCTCGTTTACGCCGAACATCAGGTGGCTCCAATACGGCGGTCAGTGACACCGCCCTGGAGGCCGCCAGCGCCATCGTCATCTATGTCGACCTCTGGGAAGACAAGAAAGCCGACCCCGGCGAAGTCATCATTGCCTCGGTTAAGGCTGAGTTGGCCAAGCGCGAAGGCGTCATCAAGCGCCTGGCAAAGAGTTCCGGGATGGACAAGGTGTCGTTGGGAGGCATGAGCTTCTCGCTGGACCGTGTCGGGCTGGCCAAAGGCGTATCCCTGTCCGCGGCGCTCGCTGCGCTGTCCGATGAGACCAAGCAGCTCATCGTGATGGTGATTGATGAGGCGCAGCACGCCATTACCAGCACCGCCGGCGGTGATGCCCTGTTCGCGCTCAAGGCTGCGCGAGATGAGCTCAACAGCAGCAGGCATCACGGTCTGCGCATCGTTGCGACAGGCTCCAATCGGGACAAGCTGGCCATGCTTCGCAACAGCAAGGACCAGGCCTTTTTCGGCGCGCCCCTGGTTCCGTTTCCGGAGCTGGACAAGTCCTACATCGAATGGTTCGTGGCCCAGCTGGACTTCGGCAAGGAGCTGGACCCGACAGCGGTCTTTGAGTGGTTCAAACAAGCTGCATACCGCCCCGAGGTGCTCGGCGCCGCCGTAGACGCCCTCACCTTTGATGCGGCCATCCAGCCCGGCCAGTATGCGAAACGGCTGGAGGAGCTCGTTCAAAAGGAAATTGATGCCAGCAACACCGAAGCACTTCGCGTGGTGCACAGCCTCACGCCACTGCAATCGGCGATCCTGCGCGTGATGGCGGCGACCGGCGTCAACTACGCCCCGTTTGAGCAAGCGACGATGGAGCGCTACCGTGCGGTGCTCACGGCGACGGCCCCCGACGCCAAGATTGAGCCCGAGGCAGGGAACGTGCAGCAGGCGCTGACCGCCCTGCAAGAGAAGACGCTTGCCTGGAAGGCATCGCGCGGCGTGTACGCGCTCGAGGATACGTTTCTTGCCGAGCTGATGGACAAGGCGGGCATGCTGGCCGACGCCAAGAAATGAGAGTGATCCAAACCGTGGGATACCTTACACCGGATCAGTGATAGTCAGCCTCGTGTTGGTGCCGGACGGCCAGCACCACGACCAGGGTTGGCGAGGCAATCTCATACTTGAGCACATACCCAGAGGCGCCGAAGGGTACGACGAGTTCGCGACGCAGTGGGCTCCGAGACCCATCTTCCCGTCGGAAGAGAAACGGTACCTTTGCGAGGGCCTTTATTGCCTCTTCGATGGCCTGCAATGCACGGTCAGCGACTTCCAAATCTTCGACGTACTCAGCTCGATCAAGCTGGTATCGATACAGGCGCTGGAGGTCCGCATTTGCTTCCGGCTCAAGAACAATCCGGAACGTCATGCAGAAGCTGCGCGATGCTTGCCTTGCAGTTCACGCCGCCTGAGCTCAAGACTGGCACGCATCTGTGCCACGACATCTTCGGCAGGAACGCTGACACCAGTCTGCTGGTACCGCACCCACGCGGCATCGGCCCGCGCATCGAACTCAGCTCGCATCCGGCGATAGTCCACCGCCTTGCGGACTGTAGCTTCCAAAAATTCGGACAGGGTTTCCCCCTCGCGCAGTACCGATTCGAGGTCTGCGCGAAGCTGGGGCTCAACGCGCACTTGCGGCAGGATGGCGGACTTCATGCTTTAAGTGTGTTGCAAATGTGTTGCACAGTCAAGACTGACTGACGGATGTGGTCCGAGAAAACAGGCGTGTCGGTTTCTGAGAGGTTGCCGCAGATGGTGACGATTCAGCACTGCCGCGCTTCACAATAGCGAGGTCACGTTGGTCGGTCGATGCTTGTATTTCGACTTGAATCGGCGTAGGCTGAATGCCTCGCGGTGGGTTGGCTTAGAACTTATCCGTAAATTATGTTGACACTCAGCGGCACCTTGCGAAACGCGATGATTGCCGCCGCAATGTGATTGAGTGCGAGGAAGCTGCGTTCGAGCTTCTCGTAACGGACAAGCAGTTTGCGAAAGCGGTTGAACCAGCTATGGCATACCTCAACAACCCAGCGCCTGGCCTTCTTCTTTGGGTTGCGCCTCTTGATTTCCGTCTCTTTTCGGCGACCGACCACGTGAGGGATGTAACCGTTGCCCTCGATGGTGCGCAGATGCTCCGCGCCACGGTAACCCGCGTCGGCACAAAGATGTTTGTTTCGCCTTTTGGGTGGGTCCTTGCGTTTGATGACGATGGCGCCGAGCACCGCATCAAGCCTCTTGCAGTCGTGGACGTTGGCCCCGCTCACGACGAGCGACAACGGGACGCCACGGCCGTCCACCAGCAGATGGCGTTTGCTTCCCCTTTTTCCCCCGGTCCGTCGGGTTCGGTCCGACGGCTTCTTGTGCCAAGGGCGCCTTCATCATCGCACCATCGACGCTTTGCCATCGCCACGCGATGCCTTGCATGTCGTCGTATTCCGCCAACCCGGCTTTCCAGACCGCTTCAAAGAAACCCGTCTTCTCCCATTCAAGAAAGCGTTTGTGGATGGCACTGGCGCTGCCAAAGCGCTCAGCAGGCAGTGCCTTCCACTGACAGCCCGTGCGCAATACAAACACGATGGCCTCGAACACCTGGCGTGCCGGCTTTGCAGGACGGCCGGCTCCAGGCCTGCGAACGTACTGCTTGCCCGGCACCTGCGCGCGTGGTGGGACCAGCGGCTCCACGCGTTGCCAAAACTCATCCGTTACAACCCAGGAATCAACTCGCTTGTTCAACGCATCACTCCGACGCCGCGTCTGCTGCGGCTCGGATT
>LNAP01002410.1_pt1 | contig 18723 bp, 13 predicted proteins | sample 602601 | NCBI WGS metagenome assembly LNAP01 (sample SAMN02440304, study PRJNA202911) | soil metagenome | biome: Subtropical and temperate rainforests or woodlands; isolation source: soil samples (1 kg each in a 20% v/v slurry with milli Q water) were... ...
AAGTGTTCGTCACTCACGACGGCGCCGAGACCGACCTGGTCCTGGGTGGTGCCGGTTTCTTCCGCTGGCGCTTCCTGCGCGAAAGCGGGCGACGACAGGCTTGCGATCGCAACAGCGAGCACGCTCGCGGACATAAGATTCTTCATTAGCGCTCTCCCGTATGCACTCGGATGGGGAGCTCCGGTGCGATCATGTCCGCAATTTATTGCGTGACCTTGATACGCAAAATAATCTGTGCCACAAACATGTCAACCACTTTACGAATTTTGAGAGAGATGCCGAATGTCGCTGTTATCCAAGCTTTTTGGGAAGGCACCCGACCGCGCCGTCGAAATCGAGTCGTCGGGTGACCACTTCAATGTGCCTCCGGGTACCACGATTCTCGAACGCGCGCTCGCCGAGGGAATCGCCTATCCGCACGACTGCACGGTTGGCACCTGCGCCTCGTGCAAGGCGCGTCTGAAACAGGGTAGGGTTCGGGAAGCGACGCCATTCGGCTACACCTTATCCAAGGCGGAGCTGGATGCAGGCTACATTCTGGCCTGTCAGGCGGTCCCCCGTGACGAGCTCACGATCATCGAGATCGATCCACTGCTGGCCGAGCTGCCGCCAGCCGAACAGTTCGCCGCCCGTATTGTGGCGACCGAACAGCTCACCCACGACATCCTCAAAGTGACCATCCAGGCTGACCGGCCGGTCCATTATGTGGCGGGTCAGTACGCCAACCTTCGCGTCCCTGGCGCCGCTCGTTACCGCAGCTATTCGTTCGCCAACGCTCCGCAGCGCAAGGGACGCAGCACCCTCGAGTTCTATATCCGTAAGGTGCCGGGAGGTGAGTTCACTGAGTCGTTGTTCCGCGGTGAGCTAGATGATGAGCCAATGGAGATGGAGGCACCGCACGGCACCTTTCATTTACATGGTGGCGACGCTCCGATGATGTGTATAGCCGGAGGAAGTGGCCTCGCGCCGTTGGTTAGCATCCTCGAGCACGCTAGGGCAAATCGAATCAAGCGTGACTGCACGTTGCTGTTTGGCGCAAGAACCCAGGGCGATCTGTATCAGCTCGAGGTCATCAGCAACATCGCCGCTAACTGGCAGGGCGAATTCCGTTTCATTCCAGTGTTATCGCACGAACCGGAACACAGTAGCTGGACGGGCGCGCGCGGCCTGGTAACTGAGCACATTCCAGCAATGTTTTGCGAGGGGGCGGAGGGTTACCTGTGCGGGCCTCCGCCGATGATCGACGCGGCGATCGCTCGACTTGCGGAGCATGGAATACCACTGGAAAAGGTTTTCTACGACAAGTTCACGGACGGCAGAAATCCATAGATTCCACTCTCAATATAATAAGAAAGAAGGATTGGTATATGAAAAAAACAATATACAACTGTGGCGTGGGTGGCCTTCTGGCCTGCCTGTGTAGTGGCGTTGCGTGCGCGACTGACGCCTTCAGCCTCATCGGAAACGGTCCGATTTCCGTAGGGATGGGGGGGGCGGTGTGGCCCATGACATCGGAGCAGCGGGAATGATGGTGAACCCCGCGACCCTCGTCTTGATGCGAGAAGGTGCGCATCTGGGCGTCGGTATGGACATTATTTCTGCTGACCTAGAGATCAAGAATACCGAGACCGGAGAGACAGCTAGCTCACATAGCCATGGTCGCAACAATGGGCCGTACTTTGGGCCGGAGCTTTCCTTTGTCTGGCGTCATGAGCGTTATGCCCTGGGCATCGGTGCTTTTGCTTCCGACGGTGTCGGAACCCAGTTCGGGAACAACAGTTTTCTCTCCCGTACCTCTACCAACAGCATTGATACAGGACTGGATAGCTTCTCCCGACTGCTCGTCTTGCGAGTGCCGTTCTCTGCCGCTTACCAGGTGAGTGAAAAGTTATCCGTCGGCGCTTCGTTGGATGCCGTGTGGACATCGGTGAACCTGGGCATGCTGCTGGATACCACACAGATCGGTAGTTTGGCTGGGCAGGGACGTATGTCAGGTTCGTTGGTCCCCGCACTGTTGAGCGTACCGGAGCTGTCGGCGGGCTACCTGTCGGTTGACAATCACCATGCTGCCGGTGGTGGTGCGGATTCCTGGGGGATGGGTGGGAAGCTTGGTCTGACCTATCAATTGTCCCCGCAGACCCGTTTTGGGTTGGCATATAACTTCAAAACGAATGTCGGTGACCTCTCTGGAAACGCCGATTTGACGGCGGTAAGCGCTGTCGCCGGAAACATTCCGCTCTCTGGCTCCGTGAAGCTGCGCAATTTTGAGATGCCGGCTCATCTAGTGGTCGGCATCAATCATGAGTTTACGGATCAATTTGCTGTCTCGTTTGACTACAAGCGCGTCTTCTGGAGCGATGTCATGAAGGACATTAGCGTCCAGTACAAACAGAATGGCTCGGGTGACACCCTCGACCTGAAATTGCCTTTCAACTATCGGGACACCAATGTGTATTCCCTGGGAGCACAATATCGCTATGACGTGCACTGGGTGTACCGTGCTGGCTTTCACTATGCCCAGCAGGCAACCTCCTCCGGTGGAGTATTGCCAATCATACCCTCAACGCCCACCACCAACGTCACGGGGGGTGTCTCATATGCATTTAGTGCTAACGATGTCATCGATTTTGGTTTGGCCTATGGGTTTAAGACAAAAGTGTCCAATGACAGCCTTCCAATAACCAATACGCCCATCGAAGCGTCGCATGCACAGACCGTTGCCTCTGTTGCCTATACGAAGAGCTTCTAATTAGCGTAATGATAAAGCGCCGTTTACTCAGGTTATAGAAAGAAGAAATTAAGCTGCTCGAGTGTGGTGATCAATCGACTGTAGGATAATGAGTTTGATCAACTTTGAAGCTTTGCTATATCAGTTTGTCAAAGGGTGCTGAAGGATGCTGGACTAGGCAGGGAAGCCGAGTTGAGTTGAGACGGCTGGACGATCCAATAATTTAATTACGCAACTGTGCCGTGTGACTACGCACAGTCTGAACTACGAGGACGTCGCCAAGAATAAGAATAACAAGAAATTGATAGGGGGCGACGAGGAAACTCTATGGAGATTGCAGTTGTTGGAACTGGGTCGGCAGGTTGTACTGCGACATATACACTTCGTAAGAATGGCAGTAAGGTGCATTTATCGAAATTCATGACCAAGTGGGTGGACGAACCAGTCAAATGCAGCGTGAGGGATTCAACTCAGGGACGAGGAGTGTTTTGATGGGGGGATCTATTCGCGGACCGATGCTGTTCTAAAAGAGATTGGCAAGTACAAGAAATTGCTGCCATGGAATGCCAAAGCACACATCACGACCATGATCAGCAACGGCATGCCGTTGAATTCGATCAAGTAATGAGTTTTCTCAGGCTTCCTATCTTCATTTTTGACGAAGAACTTAGCGTCGCCTACGGCGTGCTAAAATAATTGTTCTCTCCCGGACCTAAGAGTTATTTCACCGGTTACGATCTGCCGGTCAAAACGCGGGCGCCAATTTGTGGGACGTGGGTGACAGCGTCAAGGAATTCGGCGATGTGGGGACCGCTGCCTGCACGCGCACGGCTAACAGGACTGTGAAACAGGTAAATGAGAATTTCCCGTCAAAGATTAAACAAGCCTGGGTTTCCGTACCGAGCCACTCTTAGTAACTATCGGAAAGTTCCATTGAAAATAATTCAGGTTCGAATCGGGTGCTGAAATTGAGCGGTTGGTTCGCATTCGTTGCGGTCAGGGTCAGCTTTATCGGGCTGGTTTTATTACGACTGTCGCCATTTCCGCTGGGTCCCGACAGCCCACAGAACTGAGTCGTCGCCTTCTATTCCGGAATCCCTCGTATGGTCATGAGGTTGGCTATTGACTCGGTCGGCCTAGATCTAATCGAGATCCTTGTTGCTAGGATCACAGTTCTGATGTGGAGGGTCGAAGGAGAATTGACCGGCAATTGGTTGAAAATGGCTGACTTATTCAGAGTCTCCTTAAGGGCTGTGCATTGGAAACGCAAAACTACCATTTTATAATAAAAATAAGGGGGGATGATTGTGGAAAATAGTGAACGTATGCTGGGAGGGCTTGGTGTTCAATTCAAGTTGATGCTCATGTTTTCTCTAGTTATTAGTGTTGGGCTGATTGTCACATTTTCTGGGTTTTACAGTGTTTACGCACTCTCTGGTCTGCTAGAAAAAAGTGGGCTTATTGGTGATCTTAAGGTGGAAGTTCTAAATCTAAAGGCAGTGGAAAGACAATACCTGTTTCTTCATGACGAACAAACTCTTCAGGATAGAAACTCTGCAGTGGAGCGGATAAAAAGTAGCATTGAAGTAGCTTTGCCTTTGTTTTTGTCTCCGGCGGCAAATGACTTAAATGGATTGACTGGCGAGCTAGTTACCCATGATCGGACGTTTTCTGGACTGGTCCGCGCTTCAGTGCCTAATAATCCCGGATTGGCGCAGGGAGTGCTAGTTACTTGGAGGGAAGAAACTGAACAATTGGCTGGTCAATATGCGAGCTTGGAGAAGTCGGTAGACAAGCTGATGTCGGATCTGGTCAGGGATCGTGATGATAAGGTGGCGTTGGTATACACGCTCTTGGTTGGCGCTTCAGTGATTGCTATATTAATCGCCGCGTGTGGTGTCTGGTTCATATCGCGTCAATTGGTTCCTCCTCTAAAAGCAACTGTTCGGTTGGCTGAGCGTATTGCCTCTGGTGACTTGGTCGATGTGGAGGAAAGCTGCCGTAGCGACGAGATAGGGCAGTTGCAAAGCGCTACTCGTAAAATGGCGAATGGTTTACGTCATCTCGTAGGAGACATCAATCAGGGAGCTTCGCAATTGGTTGCTGCCTCCGAGGGACTTTCGTCGATTTGCGCGCAGGCTCAAACGGATAATGAGCAGCAGAAGTTTGCAATAGCACAGGTCTCTGCTGCTGTGAATGAACTGGTGATAACCGTTCAAGCGATTGCACAAAGCACAGAGGAAGCAGCAGCATTGGCAAGTATGGCGGATGAAAAGGCGCGCGACGGAGAGCGAGTAGTAAATGGTGCAGTCGATTATATAGAATGCCTTTCTGAGGATATGGCTAAGTTAGGTGGAGCTATGGAAAGACTACAGCGCGATAGTGCATGCATCAATCAGGTGATTGATGTAATAAAAGCTGTGGCGGAGCAAACTAATCTCTTGGCATTAAATGCGGCAATCGAGGCTGCTCGAGCAGGAGAGCAGGGGCGCGGATTTGCAGTGGTCGCGGACGAGGTTCGAGCGCTCGCGATGCGTACTCAGCAATCGACAAAGGAGATAGAAAGTCTCGTGATTTCGCTTCAGGAGGGAAGCCGTACGGCGGGGGAGCTTATGCAGCGCGGTAATTTTCGAACCAGAGAGGTTGTAAGCCTAGCCCAGGAAGCACGTACCTCGTTGCTTGAAATCACTCAAGCAGTAGCTGATATTCAGGCCATGAACCATCAGATCGCTGCCGGTGCAGAAGAGCAGGGCGCTACAGTGGTTCAGATCAACCAAAACATCATCGAGATTCACAGCATGGCTGACCTGTCTGCAATTAAGTCAGGGCAAACGATGAGTTCTTCAGTAGAGCTAGCTCGTCTAGGTAGTGACTTGCAACAGTCAGTCGGGCGCTTTCGTTGGTAAACAGCTTTGGGTTTCGCTCATGATCCGACTCATGCTGCATCATTGGAGACGCTTCATTATGTTCGCGATTTGTTATGGCGTGATGGATGATACTCAGTGATCGCTTCTGGCCGGATAGCGACGGTTTAGCTGAGACCGTCGCTGGGTGGATTTACACCTCTGTTTGATCAGCCTTTTCTAAAGCATCATCGACCTCTATGCCAAGATATCTGACGGTGCTTTCAAGCTTGGAATTTGTAAGTGGGAGGTATCACATACCCTTAACCGGGAGCTTCATACCGTATGATTATCATATTACGAAGCCGCTAGTACCTTCCGAATCGCTGTCAAATAGCCCGCTGGATAAACCACCTGACCGGTATCGGTTCTGACCCGGCCGTTAGCTTCGGATGACCATCCCCAATGCGCCAAGGTATCAGGCGAGATCGCTCGCTCCAGAGCCATCTTTTCTTGGGTGGAAAGATGGCCAATGCTATCCGGCTCCTTATGCCCTTCAGCAGGATCTTCTACCCGCTCATCCAGACGCAGAACAGTGGTCGTGTTAGCCAAATGCCTAAGCGCAATTAGCTGCCCTCGCGCAGACGCCAGTTCGGCTACTAAGATGCCGATACGCGCCCGAAGAACCGGATCAGAAACCCCCTCCAGTAATTCATCACAGACCCCAGGCTTACGATCTGCGCTTTTCTTAGGCTTGCTTCCTACCGAGCTGGCAAAGACCTTCATGAGCGCCTTGTAGTCATCCCCTGTCTTGTTGCGTATTGCTGGAGCAGATGGACCGCCAGCCTCGTGTGATAGTCGCCCAATAGTGGCTATCGAAAAGTCACGACTACCTCGGGCGTGTTGCTCTTCGCAAAGTCTGTAGATAAGCCGAAGAGATGCTTCCTTTCGAGGGTGCACATTTAGACAAAGCTGCTCGAGGAGCTTGCTGGGATCAGTTGTTGCCATTATTCCTCCAGAGACACAGCCACCAAGCTGTTTTGGCTAGCCTCGAAATGACGCCCGAAAACCGGTAGACGATGACCTTCTAGGAATTGATCAATTTCTGCGGTTACACCTGCTGCCTCTAACATTCGGCGACCTTCAATCAGAGCGTTTGCGTCTGCATGCCCGACGCGAGCAACCAGCAGGTTCACAAATTCATTTCCGACCGCTAAGGCTTCATCTTCAGATAAGGAGGCAAAAACAGGGCGACGCCCACTCTGTGAGAGCATGGCGTCCAGCAGACGGCCACGACGAAGATTTGCCAAGGTGGCACCGTCCTGCGGATAAACTGTTGCGGATTGACAGACCGAGTTATAGAGGTCGAAGTCCGTACTCTCTGAAAGAGCGGTTTCGAGGTCGCCCATGCTTCCTGACAGAACAAGATTTAAACCTTTCTCTGGCGTAGATGTGCGCAAAGCTGCTTTGCTTCGCTCAATCAAGGCGTAAGTTGCATGCCAGTTATGAGCAATTGAATCAACGTCATCTAGGATACTGTCCCGTCTTGCGTAGAGGCGCCCAAGGTTCTCCTTGCTGCTCTGATGATCCTCTTCGTCCTCAATCGCACATATTTGTCCCTCAAGCTTCCGTAGCCGTTCTGAGGCTTCGGTAAGCAGCACCCCCGTGGCATTGAATTTGGAGACCAGCCCACCTAGAAATGCAGGGCCGGTTACAAAGAAGCGGCAGCGCACACAATTCTTGGCCCCACCAGGGACCGGCAGATAGCTCTTCGTCTTCGTTGCACTTGATCGTGCCGGTCCACCGACGTCACACCTGCCCATGCCAACAGGGCAAATGCCCAAATCACCCACAACCCACCCGCTTGGTTCGTTATGGTCAAGGGCTGATAAAGCGCTGGTGTCATTGGTAATCACTAATGGCGACGATCCACGAATGGCGGCATCCTGAAGGAACCGGACGAAGTTGCCCTGTTCTTGGCGCTGAAGTTTTTCCTGGGCTTTGATCAACTGTTCAGAGACATATGCAGGACCAGGCTTCGTGTAGTAGAGCGTCATTAGCACCGTAGCGTGGCCAGCAACGCACTTCGACAGTACCTGGATCGGCACTCCACCCTCAATGGCATATGCGGTTATCAGTGAAACGCGAAGAGAGTGCAGATCAAACAGAGCTGCGGGTAACAGCCCTTCGTTGCGAGAGTAGTATTTAACGAAACGTATCGGCGATCCGTCGGGCAGTGTTTCTCCCCGTGCAGCTACCCGGTTCTCCAGCTCACGCATGAGCATAGCCCAGAAAGCTTGAAGCTTTGAGTCTACGACCGGCTCTGAGCGGAAAGCGCCAGTTGGGTCGCGAAACAGAAAACAAACCTCTCCTCGTTGACGCAAAATTTCAGCAGAGTGACTACGCAGAACCGTTTTGTCGTGGATACTTGCCCACGACATGGGGGACTCAATCGGGTTGAATTGCTTCTGCCATTCGAGCAATTCCCTCACCAAACGAATAACTTCTTCGTGTTGCCAGGGGATTTCGTAACCACTGTCCTTTGGGTCGCGATAGATATCTGCGGTTTTGTTGGTGTTCACGTAGAAACCCGTGAAATGACGCCCCGTTGAAGTGTCCAACATTTTTCTGAGAAAGCCGCGCCGGACAGGCTTCTTGCCTGAAGACTTCTTGGATGGGTTTTCAACCCAGGCACCGAGACTGAAAACCTCAACGTCGGATTCCCCAGAGTCAAGCATTCGCACCTGAAAAGTCCTGAGCGGTAGGTGCAGTTTTAACAGTATCGCTACAGCCCTCACAGGAGACCAAGTTTTGACAAATTTCCCATTAATTGGGTCATGCCACATGAAATAGTCAGTTGAAATGGTTTTCGGCCAAGCGAAGTCATCCGCTTGAATTATGCGAATCAACTCATGAATGTAACGAAGCGGAAGAGCATCGCGATGTGATTCGGAAGATTTTGCCTGTCCAGTAAAGCGAGTTATAGGATTGTAGTGATCAGGACTTGTCACTGGCCGACCATGATCATCATCAGCGGTAAGGTAGCGCCTGAGAAACCAATCGAAAAAGTCTGCCAAGTAGTTTGTGTAATGATGGGTACTTCCATCGGCCCAGCCTTGCAGTCCGACCCATTGACTCCAACTTGGCACCAATCGGATGTTTCTGCGGCAGTAGTGTTCGACAGATCGCGGTAAATTTGGATGCTCAATCATATAGGCAAAAAAACGATCTGCCATATAAGACCTAAGCGCAAGGCTTCTTCCTTCGCAAAGCCACTCAGCAATCATTGCCCGCCAGTTTTCTAGGGACACATCCTTTTCAGTAACCCAGTGATACGTCCTGTCGTGCCCACGGCTTTTTCTTGCGATTCCCCAGTCTTTAACTGTATAGGTTGCCAAAGTGTCATACTTAGCCTGTTGGATAGCCAAGAGCGGCTTAACCCAAAGACTGAGATTTTGTCGTCTGTCTTCAATAATTTGAGGGCAGACGCCCTCGGGAATCAGATCGCCAAGTTCCCGTACACCAATGGCAGTAGAAACGAACTTCACGGCAAGCCCAGGTATATGCGAAACGTGTGGCGAGGTTGATGCCGCCTTGAGGTTGGTTATCCATGAATGGTGCTTCCCGAGCCCAAATGGATCGAGGAAGAGTGCAACTTTCGTGATGAAGGGCATCCGGGCAGGAAAAGCCAGGAAATCTTCGACCCACAGGCGCTGAAGCCAAGTAATGACCAGCATTTTCTGTCCAGCGATCTTCCCTTCAAATTCCATTGCGCTTTCAATGGTTGCATCGATGGCCCACATCAGGCCCACAACATCCACAACAGATCCAAATGCTAGTAGAGAATTTTCTAACTTCCGGTTGACCTTGCCTGCTGACTTGGCCACCGCAATTTTTTCCTTAAGCTCTTTGACCAACGCAGGAAGCTTTTCAATTGGCGCTCCTTCGATGACCAGGAAACGATCAGGTGAATCGTTTACGACTAACGTATTACCAGTGATCCGAGATTTAGCGCTGTGCCAATGCGCCATTTGACAATGCTTAGTCTCCATCGGCTAATGCCCTCTGGAGGTCGTTCAAGGCGAATGGCGAATTTAGTCGTTCTGATGCTTCCACCAAGGTCGCGGCGATGGTTGCAGGTGTCGGGTTGGTATAGACCTGCTGAGACTCCTGCGACTTGTGATGAAGACATCTCTGTATAAGTTGCGGATCAACCTTCGCGTTCGTGAGTAGCTGACCATATGCGTGTCGATGCCCGTGTGGAGTTGTGCCGTAATCCTTCCCCACAGTTAGGTCTATTCGCTTCACTGCTTTTGCGTGCGCCTGCCGGTACGATGCAACGGTATATGGATCGCCTGCGACCTCATCTTTCTGGCTAACAAACAGATATGGATGCCTTGCATGGCGAGAACGAATTTTCATGATGTAGAGCTTGAACAATGCCAAGAACACCTCTCCCCAGAAGGACGGGAACCAGTGGACCAAGGCATATTTTTGTTTCTGGTCAGTAAGGTGCAAGTCTTTCCACCCGGCATGAAAGCGACCGACAACCAAGGTCCGGGGTTCAAGCCCCCACTTCGCTCTCAGATACTCTTCGCGGGATGCTTCTGTCTGCGTTCCGGTCAGGGGATCTAGGTAGTCTTCCGGTGCAGCCCCTTGCTCAGGATGGAAGACCTTCACCAGCGCACTGCTGGGATTTCTCGGATCAACGGCCACGTCCGTAACGTAAAGGTGGAACGGTTCGGATTCCCTTAACCCACCGCCATGCAGAAGAATCGTGATCATGATGTCGCGGATGTTCATCCGCTCATGAACGCTTCGCGATCTCTGTTTGCCGCTCACAGTGAAACCCTGTTGAAGAAGGTCAGCAATGCGCTCATCAGGGAAGTATTTGACCGGCGCCGCATCGCCAATCGCACCTCTGCGTTTAACCCTAATCGAACGAACCACCCTCGACTGGGCTAGGGCAGCGTTACGGTCATAGGTATGCATCAGAAGCGCATGGCTACGTCGCTTTTCGTGACGCCGCCAATAGGCTATCTGCTCCGCCATTGATGCCAGTTTCCACGGGTTAATCGCTGTGGTGCTATAGCGGTTCACCAGCCAATCGGAAAAAGCAGTCAAAGCATTCAGTAGGAAGTTGGCGCGGGCAAGTGATTTTGCCTGCCAGTACAAACCAGACGGGTCATCGCCATTACGGTCAATAGTCCCCGTAACTAGAGCTTCCGCGAAACAAGCTAAAACCTGCGGTCTAGAACTTGAATCACGAAAGTGAGTCTGGTTTGCTTTCAGGTAATCAACGAACAAGCCAACCGCTCTGCACGTGTCGCGCTGCCATGCAGCGGTGCGGGAACGTCCCATATCGAGAAAGTATTCAAGCAGGGGCCACATGGCCACTGGGCGATATTCATCGTCATCAAGGAGGTAGAGTACATAGTGACGCTGCCCTTCGACCCCGTACCCCTGGATGAGAGTGTGCGCAATGGTATGGGAGAAGGCAGTATTGGACATAGCGTTACGGATTACCTCACGAGTTACAGCTGCGCGAATAAGTTTGTCGTATCTACAGTGCTGCTGACTTTTCACTCCAGCACGCGAAGGCCGGTGGAGATTCAGATGAATCTGAGCTCTGGCAACGGATCGTTGATTGCTTGCTTTAACCAGAGCCCACAAGCGTCCTCTGCCCGATAAAAAGAGCACATACGTAGCGCTCTCGCCAGCCTTACGCAACCGAACCGTAAGACGGGAACGCTATCGTCCGGTATGCCGGTGCCATCCGGACGTTCAACATAGGTCAGTTCCGACAACATGATCGTCAATCCTACATTCAGCAGTGAGTAACAGCTGGATGTAATCCAGTCTGGATGCCTTTCTGAAATCTCAGTTACGGCGCTCAATGCCCATGGCAAGACGGGCATCCGGCGAGCTGAAATGACACCCGCCAACGAATAAACGAGTCCGCTAGGAGGTTCATATTGCTTTGTGCCCCGGTGCTGCGCCCAGTAGGAAATGACTTTAGCGATGTCATTGGCGCCAACGATGTCTGAGTCGAACAGCCTGAAAAGCACTTTGCCCTCCAACTGAGCCAAAGTAGCTTGGTCAGCCGAGTTAAAAGCGCAAGCGAGGTCGCTACACAGCAAGCTTGAACCCGCCGTCTCTAAGCCGTCCCGCATTTCATTACACCAGTCCATGAGTGCTGCGCGCTTCGACAAGGCGCTCAGCGAGTAAGCGTCGACAAAGGCCGCCAAGATTGAGTCGATCGCTTTCATGCGCGTCACGAACATTTTTTTCAGCTCGTCCAGCCTGCTCAACTCCGGCTGGATAAACAGCCATTCTGCATCCCACCAGCGTTTAATGATAAGCAAGGCCGTAGCCATCTCGTCTTCTGACCAGGCAGCTAAGTCAACCGAATGGTAGAGGTTCGTCAGGAAACCATCGGCATTGCGCAACCCCCATGAACGGACTGGTTGACCCTCTGATGCAGACCGAGGCGAGACTGACGAAAAATCTTCCAAGGATTGTTGCAGCATCCAATGTTTGTACCGTTTCCTCGCGTTTTTTTTCCGTTGGCTGGTCACCCAAGAGAATACTGCCCAGCGATGACGACCAGGAATCGCTGGCCAACCTTCCTCAGACAGCAACAGACGTTCCACTGCCGACATCTGACTTTTGGATACTCCGCCCCACTCTCTGATCCAGAATAAGCGTGACCAGATGCCCTCAGTGTTAGGTTCCGACTCTGCCGAGTTTGTACCGATGACTGAAGCGTTTACGAGCAAACGATCAATCAGCGCGTCCACGAGTGCCTCCATCTCACCGGACGGTTTGCCGATAACCAAGTCACTCTCTCGCCGATGCAGTAAATGTAGGCTCAACCAATCGGTTTCGTGAAAGCGGTTGTGAATGCCTAATTCAAGGAAATCGGGGATGGAGGCGAGTGAAACCAACGAGTTCAACCGTTCCGATGGTGAGAGCACCTCGAAGCAGCGTGCCGTCAGATTCGTCGCTTCCTTCCATAGATCGGGGTGTAAGACCATCTGTTTTGATTTGTAGAGTCTAATGACTCTCTCAAGCTGGATTGCGGCAAATCCAGGCACAGGAATGCGAATGACGAGCCTTGACGCCAGTTGCATATGAAACCCGATGACCCGTTCCATCAAATCAGACTGAAACTCCTGAGGAAACATTCGATCCACAAAGTCAATCGAGCGTTCGAAGAGCTCTTGAGCGAGTGGCCACGGCATTCTGGCGACCTGGTAGCGGGATAGCCAACCCGCAGAATGTATGAATTGGGTCGGATTGCGCGGTTCCAGCATTTTACTGCTCAGCAGCCTTATCATCACGCTGAGGACTCGTTGCATTGAGTCCGCATACTGCACCCACCAAGCCGCTTGTCCAAAGGAGCCCATATCAAAGGTAGCGTTCCCGACCCGAGGCACCAAGGACACTCGGTCAGTCAACGACAGCCATGCAAATGCTGCGCGGATCTTGTTCCCAAACGAATGGCCACCGGCAAGATGTCGAGTAGTCGAGTACCGTCCGAGTTCGAAGAGTGGTGTATAGGTGACCGGTTGTGAAGGCGCTGGAGCTTCAGCGTTCAAGTCGGCGGTTAGCTGTAAAATCTCCCTCTCCACGTCATGGCCTACCGAAGCCAAATAGCTCAGTCGCCGAGTTACCACCTCCGGAAAAAACTCTTGCTCATCGACTGGCGCCTGTTGGTCGAGAGGGTCGTCCAGAGTATTTTGGAGATAGCCAATTGCGAGGCACGCCCACGCCTCCTGAGATAGGTAAAGGGTAGACTTGGAACGGGACCGCTGGTTTTTCCTCAGACGTTTCAATCCCAGCAGTGCGATTTTCAAACCTGCTGTGATCTCACCTATCTCACCAAGCAACATGCCTTTTCTCACCAGCATGTAGCTGTCGGGCGATCTAATGTCCCAATTTTTCAAAGCCTGTTGCGCGATATCTCGCTCGCCAGTGTAAAGTTTGAGCAAAATATCTTCGTAAGTGATCTGATCAATCACTTGCAAGTCCGTCGAAAAGTGCCGTTGCAACGAATCAGTGATGGTCAGAAATTCGGCATGACGTACAGCCTCCCGAGCCCATCGCAACACCCCCAGTGCGAGATCTTTCCAGCGCTGTTGAAAAGCAAAAGGGGTTTGTGCTTCCAGACGTTCCAAATCATCCCTTTCAATGGCCGAGACATTGAACGATTTGGGGTCCGTCTGACCGAGCAGTCGCAACGCAACACCGGCAAGTTCATCGCTCAGACATTGAAGCAGCACATCTTGGTGCCAACTGTACTCTGCCAGAACCGCAATCCCCACGTAGGGCGCTCTGGTTAGAAACTGCTCGTGAACTTGACTAGAGTGCAGGAGGTTGTGGATTTCCCTGACGCTAGAGAAGAAACGCTTTCTGATGGCGTAAGGGGTTACAAACCAGCCAGGATGACTGTTTCGCGCTTTGCGGATGACGCTGAATGTCGCGACGACTCGCTCATACCGCGGCGAGGTGTTCTCTGGTGCGTTTAGAATATGACTCAATTCGGCTGGGCGATGTCCCCAATCCTCGACATCCTCTGTCAACGGCTTTTTCAAAATCTCAAAAAGGGTCGCAAAGCGAGCTGCGTAATCCCAATCCTCAATCCCAGCCTTAGTTGGCAGGACAACAAAGGTAACCCTGCGTGACTCCAATAGCTTTTGTGTACCCAAGCTCGGCGGGTGAATCACAAACAAATAGATGGGTAATGCATGCTCGTCGAGCATGTCCCGAACCCATCCAATCCAGTACAGGAAATTAGGGTCGTCTCCCGAAAAGCCGATCAAGCAAAAGACATTCTCCAACATGGATTGACGCACCAAGTTGATGAAGGGCGCGGATTTTTCTGGATAGCGGCGATAGTCCTCTTCAGTGAAAATGAATGGTCGCTGGGACGGAAAAGAGCCGTGAAGTTTTACAATTCGTCGTCGCCCCAAGATTTTTGACTGTGGGATATCCTCTCGGCACATGACCGTATAGTGAGCCTTATCGACGATGGCTTCAGCGGCGCGTTCTAAAAGAGTGTCGTAATTCGTAGTGAAAATTTCTGACCACTGGAGCGACATTAGGCTTCTATGCAGAAGACCTGGCGCTACTCGATCATCAGGAATCAAACGTTTCAGTAATTCCTCAAGCCCGGGCTTGGAAAATACTCTTGCATATTGTTCCCCTAGTTGTGTCACTGTACTGGCGGAAAAATCGGACAACTCCGGCGCGCCCGGATTCAACTCGCGCCACAGCTCCTGAGCCACTTCTTGCCACATCGCAAGCTCGACGCCATTTTCGGCGTTCTTGCTAAATCCCGCCCCAACCATGACTGCGGCATTGCCATTCTGTAATGCGCGACGGACGGCGTTATAGTGCACCTGATCGTTTGGACCGCTTGCCATTGCTCCCTCCATTGATGCGGCAGCCTTCGATGAGGCCTAAGCTGTAGAAGCTTAACGTGGTTGTGATGGCCAGCAGTATGACATTTCCGTGCCGAGCAGCACGTCCTAGTTTACCAAGGTCAGCGAAATCGCTATATCTATTGGTGCATATGTCAATTCACGCTCACGCCTTGGCGCATACTAATGCTGCGATTCCCGAAGAAACATAATTTATCGATTGGAGCAATGCTATGCCCACCGGCTACTACCTTGCATGCCTCGAAACCCACCGCTATGTATGGATCGGCGCGCTTGGTGACATAACATCCGTAGTAGGTATCGATGCTGACTTGGTATCTAGTTTTTGCTTGGTGCATCGCGGTAAAGCGCTCGTCGTGGTCAGCGAGACACACCAGGTCGTTGGCGAAGGCCACGAATGGGCTATTTAACGTCGCTGATGCGTGTCGTACCTACGATTTTAATCTCGAATGGTAAGGTTCGAAATTGCACTCACTTGACTACCTGATTGCATCGGTACTGACCACTCGTTTGCATTGGATTTAACCAGGCACTTGCATTTGTCGTAACCACCCATTGCATCGGACTTCATCAGCACGTGTCGTAAACATGATCGTCTGAGAATTACCCATTATGGCCTGTAGGGACAGACAGAATCGGCCTAATGGCACCATTTCGAGCCCTAGGTTCTATCTGTTTTTACTGAAAGTTATAAACACTTCCTGCATGCCTTGCTAGCATGCACTATTTATCCAATAGAAAGAAAATTTAAATGATAGACGAAATTTACAAATTTACCGAAGAAAAGTATTTCACTTCAGGAGACTTTAATGGGCTAACGCTTCACGAACTCCTGATTAAACTGAATCTAGGCAAAGCGGAGGTGATAGCCGAAATTCGTGCCGGCATCGAGAATGATGTACTTACGATTGAGCACCAGGGAAACCCTCATATAAAACCCTTCTCCGATGTTAAAAAAGACAAGATGATTGAGTTTTTAGATGAGAGTAAGGGTGAGACGAATTTCTGTATGTATCCACACCCCAAAAAGCTAGAAAGTGCTGCGGCGGGCGAGTTTTTTCGCGACGCGCCCTTCACTTACGAACTAGCAAAAGGAGCTGGTCAGTTAGACTTTCGTGCATTTGATCTATCGACACTAGAGTTCTATCGTAACGATCCGAGGTACCACTATGAAACAAATTCAATACAAGGCCAGATCTGCGTTACAGATGAACATTTCGAGTCGGAGGGTATGCCAGAGCATGATCAAGTTCTTTTGCAAGGATTTGGGTTCGCATATGACAATGAACTAAACCGCTATGCTGGGGTTATTTTACGCTACCTCAATAAGCTGAGTCCCGAGCATCAAAGAATATGGGCTGCCAAGCAGATAAAAAAAGGTGAGGTATGGCTGCATCCTGAATACTTCGCAATGTCCTTTCAAGGAAGCTGGGGTACCAAGCTCTCTATCTTTGATGCATTCGTTCAAGAACTAGATCAAGTAAACAAAATGTGTGAGCGAATGGAAAAACCAAAACTATTTAGAGATAGTTACTGCGAAGAGCGTATACGTGGGTTTGAATTTCTTTTAAGACCCACTAAATCAGAGTTTGGGAGCTTCGTTCACCTCCTTGATAAAATGATGTCCGACAACATTTCGAAAGATTTTTTCCGGGGGGATCTGGAGCTGGAGAGAGATGTCACTCGCAAATCTGACGGAAAGGTTATCGTCGAACCGAAGGGAACTATCCAGCTGCTCGATGAATGGCTACACAAATTCTATAGGTCTGCGGAGAGGGAAGATCCGGTAAAGGAGTTGATCGATACATTTAGAAAAATTAGGAAGCTACGCCAAGAACCTGCCCATAGAATCGGATTAGATATTTTCGATCAGTCAATTTTTAGAGAGCAGCGGGCTCTTATCATCGAGGCCTATAACGCAGTTCGTCTACTGCGAATGATTTTAGCGCTACACCCCAAAGTCGAAGAAGACCCACCACAAATAAATGACTGGCTGCGCGAAGGTAAAATCTGGGACTTTTAGACTCAGTGCAATTGCTTGATAAAGCTCTGGAACGCACCGAATATTATAATATTCACTAGCAAAACCTCATTGAAATAGCTGCTTTCGATTGTACAAAATTCATTTGTTTGGCTTTGAAAGCACTAGTTATGACATTGAAACTACTAGCATAAAGCTTTGTATGACCAAGTAGGAGTTGGTCTGCTCTCAGGTCTTCGTCTTCCGATAGATCAACAATGCTTTTTTGGGCTGAAAAAGGTCCACCCATACAACTCAAGAGATAAAAATGAAGATAACAGAAGACCTTGCGGAGTTGTTGCGACGTACCCGTCTCGATCCTGAGGAGATCGCCGAACGCTTCCGTTTTCTCGACTGGCAGGAGGAAGATGCCAAACGCCTAAACGCAGCAGCGCAGCAGCGCAGCAGACGGCACCGGCGCAGCAAGCGTTCGTCGATCACTTGTACCGCCACTTGGAAAAGTTCGCCACGCCGTCCGCACTGCTGCGCATGCCAGAGGTCACTGCCCGTCTGAAGCAGAGCCAGATTGAGTATTACCAGCGCTTATGGGCCGGCCCCTATGATGACGACTACGTCAACGGCCGACTGCGTATTGGAGTGATTCATCAGAAGGTCGGTCTGGAATTAAAGTGGTACCTCGGCGGTTATCGCCTTTACCTCGACGACATGCTATCGAGCTTGTTTGACGATGACCGCAGCATCACCCTCTACTCGAGCCTGTTGAAAGCGGTTTTTTTCGACATATCCCTCGCCATCGACACTTACAGTGCCGCTCAGCACAAGGCTCTGGAAGACAGTGAGGCTCGCTTCGCGCGGGCTCTGCGCGGCGCCAACGACGGGCTCTGGGACTGGCATGTCGACCAGGATCGACTGTATGTTTCCGAGCGATGGGCAAGCATGCTCGGTCTCAGCCGAGACAGCATCGGCGAGACCAGCGCTAGTTGGTTCAGCCGAATACATCCAGACGACCTGCCAGACTTTCACCAGGCCATCGACGCACATTTAAAGGGGCAGACGCCCTCTTTTCATCATGAATACCGTATCCGCCAGCACGACAGTAGCTATATCTGGGTGCTGGTACGTGGCGTAGCAGACGTGACCACACCCGGCCAGCTGCGCATGGCGGGCTCGCAATCCGATATCAGCGCATACAAAGGTGCGGAGCAGCGCCTCAAGCATACCGCCCGCCATGACTCGCTGACCGGCCTCGCCAACCGTATGCGCTTTGACGAGCAGTTGCAGCATGCCCTGTTACGCCAGGGCAAAAACGGCGCACGTGAGGCCGCACTCCTATTCATCGATCTTGACCGCTTCAAATTGATCAACGATAGCCTCGGTCACAGCGCCGGTGATCACGTACTGGTTGAGGTGGCGAAACGCCTGAATGGCTGCCTTCGCCCTGGCGATCAGCTGTTCCGCTTCGGTGGCGACGAATTCATCGTGCTGCTTGACGGCCTCGCCCACAGCAGCGACGCAGAGCAAGTGGCCCAGCGCCTCCTCGATAGCCTGCGTCAACCGCTGCACCTGGATAATCGAACTTTGGTGGTCAGCGCCAGCATTGGCATCACCTCGCTGCAGGGCGAGGGCAAAACGCTGGATACCTTGCAGGCCGCCGATCTTGCCCTCTACCGCGCCAAGGCTGCCGGGAAGGCGCAGTTCGCCCGTTACACCGAGGGACTGCAGAGC